>Ga0123337_10002666_pt1 | contig 20114 bp, 12 predicted proteins | sample frozenSSSSmetaG_FD_89792 | JGI IMG/M metagenome (GOLD analysis project Ga0123337, IMG submission 89792) | Glacier valley bacterial and archeal communities from Borup Fiord, Nunavut, Canada, to study Microbial Dark Matter (Phase II) -... | ecosystem: Environmental > Aquatic > Freshwater > Ice >... | reverse complement strand
TGTTTTTGAAATGAAAAATGTGGAGGTTCCTGCTGCCTGGAGTCAGGTCGCTACCGATATCATTGCTCAGAAGTATTTCAGAAAAGCAGGTGTTCCTCAGGCTGATGGCTCATTAGGTAACGAAACTAGCGTTAAACAAGTTGCACACCGTATGGCTGATTGTTGGAAACAGTGGGGTGAAAAATATCAATATTTTGCTTCAGCTGAAGATGCTCAGGTGTTTTATGAAGAATTAGTGTATTCTATTATTGCTCAACAATCTGCTCCAAATTCTCCTCAATGGTTTAATACCGGTTTACATGCTGCATATGGTATCACCGGAAAACCGCAAGGACATTATTACGTAGAACCTGAAACTGAAAAACTGATGCGTTCTACATCTGCCTACGAAAGACCACAACCCCATGCATGTTTTATTCTATCTGTTGATGATGATTTAGTGAACGAAGGTGGTATCATGGATCTGTGGGTGCGTGAAGCGCGTATTTTTAAATATGGAAGTGGTGTTGGAACTAACTTTTCAAGGGTGCGAGGTAATGGTGAAAAACTTTCAGGAGGAGGTACTTCATCAGGTATTATGTCATTCCTGAAAATTGGCGACAGAGCCGCCGGTGCCATTAAATCTGGTGGTACAACAAGAAGGGCTGCAAAAATGGTCTGCCTTGACTTAGATCATCCGGAAGTGATGTCATTCATTAACTGGAAAAAAAATGAAGAAAAAAAGGTTGCTGCACTTATTGCTGCCGGTTATCCAAGTGATTATGAAGGAGAAGCTTATGCCACAGTATCCGGACAGAATTCTAACAATTCAGTGCGTATCCCTAACAAATTCTTCGAAGCATTAAAACAAAATGGCAATTGGGACCTTACGGCCAGAAGCGATGGCAAGGTCATGAAATCAATTCCTGCCAGCGAAGTTTGGGATGCTATAGGAGATGCTGCCTGGGCTTGCGCTGATCCGGGTGTTCAATACGACGATACAATCAACGAATGGCACACTTGTCCTGAAGGTGGAAGAATCAATGCTTCAAACCCATGTTCAGAATATATGTTCCTGGATAATACAGCTTGTAATCTGGCCTCATTAAACCTCATGAAGTTCTTTGATGCGGATAAATTGGAATTTGATATTGTATCCTATGAATATGCTATCAGGTTATGGACTACTGTATTAGAAGTATCAGTACTTATGGCACAATTCCCAAGTAAGGAGGTTGCGCAATTGAGTTATGATTACCGTACATTAGGTCTTGGTTACGCAAACCTTGGTGCATTGCTAATGGTATCAGGTATTCCTTATGACAGTCCTAAAGCTGCTGCAATATGCGGTGCCTTGACTTCCATATTAACTGGTCAGGCTTATGCAACCAGTGCGGAAATGGCAGCTGTTAAAGGACCTTTCAGGATGTACGAGAAAAACAAAAAACACATGATGAGAGTGATGCGCAATCACCGTTATGCGGCCTATAATACACCTCTTGCATACGAAAGTTTAAGTATTCCTGCAGTGGGTATCGATCCACAATATTGCCCAGACGATTTGTTGAGGGCTGCTTGCAACTCATGGGATAAAGCATTGATGTTGGGTGAAAAATTCGGTTACAGAAATGCGCAATCTACCGTGATAGCACCAACAGGTACTATTGGATTGGTAATGGACTGCGATACTACCGGTATCGAGCCTGACTTTGCATTGGTTAAATTTAAAAAATTAAGCGGTGGCGGATACTTTAAGATTATCAATCAGGCAGTTCCAGCGGCACTTAAAACATTGGGTTACACCAGTCAGGAATCAGATGAAATTATCAATTATGCAAAAGGCTATGCAACGCTGAATGGTGCGCCATTTATTAATCACGCCACTCTAAAAGCAAAAGGTTTTAATGATGCTGAACTTGAAAAAGTAGAGGCTCAATTAGAACGTGCATTTGATATAGATTTTGTATTTAACGTATTTACCTTGGGTGAAGAAACCATTCAAAAACTTGGTTTTAAAGAAGCCCAGTATAATGATGTTAATTTTAATCTGTTAAAGGCATTAGGATTTAAAGCTAATGAAATAGAGGCTGCTAATGAATTTGTAACAGGAACTATGACTATCGAAGGTGCACCTCATTTGAAAGAGGAACATTATCCTGTATTTGATACCGCGAATAAATGTGGTAATAAAGGCACTAGATTCCTACATGCACATTCTCACATTCGTATGATGGCTGCTGCTCAACCATTTATCTCAGGTGCGATCTCAAAAACCATTAACTTGCCGAATGAGGCTACGGTTGAAGATATCAAATCTTGTTATGAAATGAGCTGGAAACTTGGTTTGAAAGCCAATGCATTGTATAGAGATGGATGTAAATTGTCACAACCGTTGTCAAACAAATCGGATAAGAAGACAGAAGAAAGTACTACTGTCAGCGATACGGTCGAAATAGTTGAAAAAGCTGTAGGAGTGAATGCTACCACCAGAGTTGAGGATTTAACGCCGGAGATTGTATTGGAAGCGGCAAGATTAATTATCAACAGTAGCAACAATGCGGCATTTAAACAACAATTGTCAAATATTGCCACCCGTAAAGTATTACCGAACAAACGCAAAGGATTTACACAAAAATCTAAAATTGATGGCAATACGGTATTTGTAAGAACAGGTGAATATGAAGATGGAACATTAGGAGAAATATTTGTGGATATGCACAAAGAAGGAGCAAGTTTCCGTTCCTTGATGAACTGTTTTGCAATTGCTGTATCTATCGGATTGCAATATGGTGTGCCTTTGGAGGAGTATTATGATAAGTTTACATTCAGCAGATTTGAACCAAGTGGAATGGTTGAAGGCCATGCCAATATCAAGTCGTCTACCTCAGTAGTGGATTTTATCTTCCGCTTATTAGGTTTTGAATATCTCAACCGTCAGGAACAATTACATATTAAACCGAAAATTGCGGATGAAGTAACACCGGTTGATGCCAATTTTAACTTGGCTCAGAATGAAATTCAGGTTCAGCCTAGCCTTGTAACAGAAACAAGCGGAGGTGCACCTAAGCAGGTAGCAAAACCAAAAAACATACCGCCAAGCATGGGTGATGCCCCGGCTTGTAAGAGTTGCGGTAATATAACTGTTCGTTCAGGCACATGTTACACCTGCCTGACTTGCGGCACCACCAGTGGTTGCAGCTAAGAAAAAGGGAGATTGATGATATAACACTCAAGAGGGAATGCAGGAATGTATTCCCTCTTTTGCTTTTTTGTTGTATTGATGTGTGTTTTCTGTAGTCTATAGCATCTTTAAAAGGGTAATAGCAAAGTATAGAATAATGGGGTTTGTTAGTAAAATCGATCTGGTGGAAAATGAAAAACCCCTCAGTTGCCTGAAGGGTTTTTGATAGGTATTTCGTGTATCGTGAATTAATTTTATCTGTAGCAATCTACAAAGGCTTTCCATTGACGTTCGGTCAGGATTTCCTTGTTAGCTCTCATGTATTTTTCATAACAAGCTTTAAGTGTTTTTGCAAAAGATGCTTTTATATATTTTAAAGACTGTTCAAAATCAGCTCTTAATGCTTTCATTTTTTGTTCAAATTCAGCTTTAGTTATTTTTCCGTTTTTCAATTGTGCAATCAACTCTTTACGGCTGTTTTCAACTCTTAATAACAGTTTAGCATAAGCCTCGCGATGTCTGCTGATGTCAACAGCTTTACATTCTTCATAAGCCCTTAGTGCTTTTCTTAATTGGACAACCTGAGTGTCTGTTAAATTGAGTTTTTTGAGGCAGGCGAAAAAACGTTTGTCTACACCTCTCTTAAAACCGGCATCATCCATGTCAGTTTCTACTAAAGTGTATGCTTCAGGCATACCTTCATTCTCAGCTCCGAATTCGGTAGTTTCTGTTCCTTCAGTGATGGTTACAGCATTATAACTATTGTCTGCATCGTCAATGATAAGTTGAGCATCGTACTTGGCTGAATCATCAACCATTTGTGTTTCTTTTTTGCAGCTTGTAACGGTAAAGATAGTGATTACGGCTAAAGCGATTCCTGTGTAAATGAATTTAAGTTTCATAATATTTGAATAATTATACCCTTTAGTCATCCGCAGTTTCTAAAGGTTGCGTACATACAGAATAATATTTTACAACTTATTGAAAAACATCGAATTATATTTGAATAATGTTTTAATAGATACATCGATTGAGGTGTTGATAATAATAATGAATGGTCAATAACAAGCATGTATCTTTGTATTTTATAATACTTTTAATCCCATGCTAAAAATATTTAAACAAACTCTGCTTTTAGTCCTGCTGGTTTTTTCTATGGATACTTTTGCCATTTTAACGCCAACTGTAGATTCCATTCCCATGAAAGATGGCAGGAAACTGGCTATTGACATTTATAAACCCTCCGGCATAAGTAAGGGCCCGGTTATACTGATACAGACACCATACAACCGTCAGTTGTACCGCTTAGGTCTGCCTTTGGGTATAGGACTTAATCTGAACAACAGTAATTACATACTGGTAGTAGCGGATTGGAGAGGTTTTTATGGTTCAAAAAAAGCTGCTTATATTGGGAGTCCTGATAGAGGAACTGATGGATATTGGCTGGTGGAATGGATTGCTAATCAAACATGGAGTAATGGTAAAATAGGTACATGGGGTCCATCAGCTCTTGGGAAAATTCAGTTTCAAACCGCTGCTAAAAATCCACCGAATCTTACCTGTATTTGTCCTTTGGTAGCAGGACCGCAGTTTAATTATGACGAATATTTCCCCAACGGCTGTTTGCGAACAGAATATGTAGAACAACTGGATGGATTGGGTTTTGGACTTACTAACACTTTAATGGCTCATCCATATGACGATGCGACATGGACGTATTCGGAAAATCTGAATTTTTACCCGGATAGTATTCGTGTTCCTGCATTTATGATTGGCGGATGGTATGACCATAATATCGAAGTGATGCTGCCTTTTTACAGTGCATTGCAAACACAGTCACCAATCAATGTACGCGATAAACATAAATTGTTGATGGGACCATGGGTTCATGGAGGTCATGGAACGGCGCAGGTAGGAACATCAACCCAAGGGGAGCTCAATTATCCCAATGCCAATAATAAGAATGATACCATCACTTTGTTGTTTTTTGATTACTATTTAAGGGGTATTAATAATAACTGGGACTTACAGCCAAAAATATCCTATTATGTGATGGGTGAGAATACTTGGCAACAAACGCCGTCATGGCCGCCTTCAGGCAGTAGAAATGTGACCTTTTATTTGCATGGAAATGGTTTGCTTAATCATATAAAACCTATTCAAAATAAGGATAGTTTAAGTTTTTTATATAATCCTGCCGACCCATCACCAACGATTGGAGGTCCTACGCTGAGAAATGATTTGAATCAGGGGCCGTATGACCAGAAAACGAAAGTGGAGGGAAGGAATGATATACTTGTATTTACCAGTGATGTGTTGACAGAAGATGCAGTTTTAAAAGGCAAAGTGAAACTACATTTAAAGATTTCTTCTGATAAAGTAGATACCGATATTGCTGTCAGATTAACGGATGTATATCCTGATGGCAGGTCAATGCTGGTGAATGACGGCATTATGCGGATGCGATTCAGATCCGGCCTTACCTTAGCACAAACATCCATGATGGTGCCGGGAATTGTTTATGATTGTGTTATTGAACTTCCGAATACATCCATCACATTTCTGGCGGGTCACAAAATAAGAATCGATATCACATCATCCAATTATCCGCGTTTTAACCGCAATATGAATACAGGTGGCAACATGTATCCCGGAAATAGTCTGGATTCGCTGGTCAGTCCTCAGATAGCCACAAACAATGTATTTGTAAATTCGGTGAATACCTCATTTGTTGAAATGCCTTTGTTTAATTATACAAGTGGCATAACAACTGTGGCATCAGGATTAAATAATTTGTTGATTTATCCCAATCCGGCTGGGAATCAGATAACGGTTCGTTTTCAGCAATTTTTATATGAAGAAAGCGAGCTTCTGATCATCAATCATCTTGGCCGGGAAATTAAACATATTAACGTGTCAGGCAAACAAGCTGAAATTAATGTGTCAGAATTGCCGCCAGGTATTTATCTGCTACAAATGCAGATAAACGGGATGATTGTTTGTCATAATTTTGTTAAATTATAGTTTAAATGACAATAAATAGTATTAATTTCGTTTATTCATCATGCACTCTTTTTTTCGTTATGCCGGTTTAATTTGTTTTTTATTCAGTTCGCTGTTTTTTCAGTTTTGTAATACTTGTGGAAAGAAGTCTGTTCAACAATTTGCCATTGAAAAATATGACTTTCAACAAGTGGCTAAAATGGATGCAAAGAGCCAGTTCTATTTTTTGAAACCGGACTCTGTGCCAATGGTTTCAAATGATACAGTATACTTTCTGTTGATGCCAAAAACAAAATTGGCACAAAACAGTCTTTCGGGAAATGGGAACCTTTATGCTTGTGATCCTGTTATGCCTGTGACAGTGGCATTGGGAGATAGCATGAGAATAGAAACAATGGATAATTTTGATGCCACACATTCTGCAGGCAGTGATGTTAGCGACTTTTTTCTGTTGTACGAACAAGGATTTATAGATTCAGGTAAAATGGTGAATAATTATTATCCATTGAATGCATTCACGCGTCAAAATCAAATGTTATCATTTCTGCACCTCGCATTAATCAAGAAACCCTCATTTAAAAACATTCGATTTAAGATCTATGTTTACAAGCAAAAATTGAATGATGGTAATACGTGTGAAACACCTGTACTCTCTTTTTTTTAAATGTAAAGGCCAATAAATAATCTTTAAGTGATTAGTCATCATGTTATGCATTCACCTGTATTACAGGTTATCAGCATATTCAAGTGCTGATAATTGATTGATATCATCTTTCTGTATTTATTTTTATCCTTTAGAATGCTATACATTTGCCTGATGAAAGTCCGGGTATTTATGGTCAAAAGCATTTGTATTATTTTGTTTTATTCGGGTTTTATTTACGCTGGAAAGGCACAAGTTGCAAAAGACACAATAAGAATGGGTGTTTTTATAGAATCATTGTATGATATTGATTTTGCCAACTATTCATTTAATACCAATTTCTGGATGTGGAGTGTGGCCCACGGCGATATTAATAATGATGGAAAAATTAATGAAGAAGACAGCATAGCCTCTTTGGAAAGAATAAAGCTCATAGCTTTGTCAAATGCAAAGGAATATGCTTATTCCAGTCAAATGGCTTTTAAAGTGGAGTCAGGAGGGAAAACATTTTGGTGGGCGACACAATTTTGTCGCGCAGAAATTTACCAAAAATGGGAATTGGAAAGTTATCCTTTTGATCCTCAGGAAATGAGCCTTAAGTTTGAAAATACCGCATTTGATACCACACAGGCCATTATGCTGAATGGTCAGGATTCAGTGTCTTTTAAGGATGATATTAACCTCGTTGGCTGGGATATTTATAAAAGTAAGATTCACAGCTCTATTGTCAAATACAATACAGATTTTGGCGACCCCAATGGCAATGGAAGCAGTTATTATTCCAGAGTGGTCTTTACGGTCCAAATGGAAAGAATTTCAGCCTTTAGTTATTTTATTAAATTGTGTCTGGGTGCATTTGTAGCCTTTTTGGTTGCCTTATTGGTGTTTGCTATAGGTCCACCGGCTATTGAATCAAGATTTGGTTTGGGTGTGGGCGCTTTATTTGCTGTGGCCGCCAATAAATATGTGGTTGATTTGAGTATTCCCGAAAATGCTACCAATTGCCTGATAGATAAAATTCACGAAATAACCTTTGTATATATTTTGATTACCCTTGTAGCTTCTGTTATTTCACTGTATCTGGAGAGGGGTGAAAAAATACAAGAACGCAAAAAATTTGATTTGATTGCCGCTGTATTGGTACTTACGACTTATACACTTATTATCTGGCAATTCGGACTGCTTGCCAACGGTTATAAATTGTAAATATATAAAGCGCGAGTCCTAACGGATAATATCCTGATATTCGTCTTCATCTGCTTGTTCTTCTTCTTCCCATTCTACAGGTCTGTCAGGTTGGGGACCTTCCTTTCGGAATAAAAAAGCCAGTAATAATCCCACAATAGCACCCATCAAATGACTTTCCCAGCTAATCTGATTGCCTTGAGGAAAGATACCCCAAATAAGTCCGCTCTGGAACACCAAAACGGCAAAAGCAAGCACCAATAAACGTCTGCTTTTTCTGATAAATCCACTTACCAATATAAAAAAAACCAACGCGTACACAAGTCCGCTGGCACCAATGTGGAAAGCAGATCTAGCAAAGATCCAAATGAGTATACCGGTAAGTAAATGACATGATAAAGTGACCTTTAGAGCAATGTCTCTGTAAAAATAAAAAACTCCAAAAAGGCAGGCGGATAAAGGGAGCATGTTGGAGGTTAAATGTTCCACATTGGCGTGCAGAAAAACAGTGGTGATGATACCAAGTAGATAATCGGTGTTTCTTGGAAATAGGGCTAATACATTTGTGACGGAGGGCATAAATACCTGTACAGCAAACATAACAATCATCAGAACGAGATATAAAAAGGGTATCCTGAAGTAAGTTTTAAACATGTGTTTGTATTAAATATTGGCAATATAAAATATATTTCTGAATATTGACGCTGTGAAAAATAAAATCGGCATCATACGCCCTGTGAACCTTTTGATCATTGCGGCCACCATGCTGGTGATTTTTATCAAATATAAAAATGAGGAAGCAGAGAACTATATCATCAATATCATTTTATTGATTCTTCCTGCGATATTAACGGCTGCAGGCGGTTATACGGTAAATGATATTTATGATATTGAAGCCGATAAAATCAATAAACCGGAAAGGCTTTTTGTCGGACATCATCTTTCTGTGAGACAGTCATGGATATTGTATTTTTTATTGTCCATTGCATCCATTGGCATTTCTTGTCTATTTAGCTTACAATATGCCATAGTGAATATCTGCCTCATGGGTCTATTGTATCTATATTCTTTAAAATTGAAAGGTTTACCTTTGATTGGGAATCTGGTGGTTGCTCTTTGCAGTTCAGCGGTTATAGCCACCTGTATATTGTCTAATACAGACGGTGACAGTGTCGTGAAATTTGAAACTTATGCCGGTTTTTTTAACTTTGGAAGTTATATTGTTTTTGCCTTTTTTGTCAGCCTGATTCGGGAGCTGGTAAAAGATATGCAGGATATTCAAGGGGATACTGCAGTAGGGTTAAAAACCTATCCTATCGTCGCAGGCATTAAAGGTGCAAGAATTCTTATCTATATCTTTTGTGGTATGGAAATTATTGTTTGTGGGCTGTATAGCTTTATCACCTGGGGTCTTGATATGTATTCAAGTTCAGTCATCATGGGAATTATCACCATTTCTCTTTTTGTCTTCATTAATTATTTTTCAAGGTCAAAAAGTAGTGATGAGTTTGGCAAAGCCAGTAAATTTCTTAAATATATCATGTTTGCCGGAGTAATCAATCTCATTTTTTCTTAGGATTTATGTTGCCATTTTTTCAACCCACCATATTATTGGCTTCACAAAGCCCAAGACGCCAGCAGTTATTGAGAGACAGCGGTTTTAACATTGATATTATCAGGATAGATGTTGAAGAAGATTTTCATCCTGAGTTAAAGGCGGAACAGATACCCTTATATCTTGCGGAAAAAAAGAACAAAGCATACGAGTTGCCATTAAAAGATGGCGAAATTTTGGTTACAGCGGATACTGTGGTCTGGTTAAAAGATCAGGTGCTGAATAAGCCATTGGATATGACAGAAGCCGCGGATATGTTAGGTCACCTTTCAGGTCAGGTGCATACCGTTTATACCGGAGTTTGCGCCAGAACAAAAGATAAAACCATTCTGTTTTCAGAAGCCAGCGAAGTACATTTTAATGTATTGTCCAAACCCATGATAGATTATTATCTGTCGAACTACCAGCCATTGGATAAGGCGGGGGCGTATGGTATTCAGGAGTTTATAGGGTATGTAGGTATCAGAAAAATTGTTGGTTGTTATTACAATGTGATGGGATTCCCGGTCTCACGATTTATAGGGGAAATCGAAAAAAACAAACTTTAAAACAAGCAACGAACTGCGTATTTTTATTGTCTTGTTGATATGAAATGGATTTATTTACTGCTCATTATCTGTCATGCATCTGTGCAATCACTTGCCCAAGGTCCTTGCCAGTTAAAGCTTGATAACATTGTTCTGGATACGGCGGCAAGTACATGCAGTCATCTTTTTTTTAAATATACCTATTCGGGAGGTACACCCAATGCATATTTCTGGACCTATGCCGATGGGAATTCATGCACCTGTTTTAAACCAAAAAATGTCTATAATACAAATGGCACTTTTAATGTGTGCGGAAAAATCAAAGATGCAAATGGATGTGTCGATTCACTTTGTATTACGGCGCATGTCAATTGTTTCAACCCATGTGATTTAAGTGAAATTGGAATCTATACATTTGACACATTGAGTTATACCTGTGATGAATATGAATTTAATACCGTCACAAGTCCAAATGCAAAAAGGATCAAGTGGGATTTTGGCGATAATGATAGCTCTTCTGATAAATTTACAGTTCATCAATACAAAAAGAATGGCGTATATCAAGTTCGGTTAAGTATACAGGATTCTATGGCCTGTGCCGATACTGCTAATCTAACTGTTGTAGTGGATTGCGTTGTCGATACCTGTGATTTCAAAATCACCGCTATAGATACATCGAGTGGAGCAGATTGTAAAACCAAAATGTTTATCTTAAAATCCAATAAAAAACCCATGACGGTCAAATGGGTATATGGTGATGGGCAAAATGCATTGACTAATGGAAATATAAGTTCCAGAACCTATGCAGATACCGGCCTCTATAACTTATGTACGTATGCGTTGGATAGCCATGATTGCCGCGATACATTCTGTGTATGGGTGAAAGTTAAATGTCCTCAAAAACCTAGCTCACTTCAATTGTTTGAGCATAACACATTCATGCTTTATCCAAATCCATTTGCTGATGTATTACACATAGAATCTCCGGGTCAATCGTCGTATATAATTTATGATATCACTTTAAAGCAGTTGGCAAAAGGTATTCTATTTGAAGGCAAAAATGCTATAAATCTTGCGGATTTAGAGTCAGGAACCTATGTGCTTAAGTTGGAAAACATTGATTGTAGTAAGTATTTCAGCATCAGAAAGGAATAAATGAATTTTTGGATTCCAATAAAGGATAGTGAAAATGATTAAACGGTATACGGTATCCTGCCGGTAAGTGAACGCCCAAGCGTAATTTCGTCAGTATATTCAAGTTCACTGCCCACAGAAATACCTTTGCTGATGGTGGTCATTTTCAGATTAAATTTTTGAAGTTTTCGGGCCAGATAAAAAGCTGTTGTATCACCTTCAATATTGGCATTTAAAGCCATTACGATTTCTTCGGTTACATGTTCTTCCACTCTTTTTGCCAGATTCTCGATGGTAAGTGCTTCCGGACCAATTCCATCCAAGGGTGATATCAATCCACCTAGTACATGGTATAAACCGTTAAATTGGGCGGTGTTTTCAATGGCAATGACATCCTGCATATCTTCTACCACACAAATGATTTGTTGATTTCTGTTAGGACTGTTGCAAATATTGCAGACTGGTGTGTCGCTGATATTGCAGCAAATACTGCATTGCATCAATTCAGTTTTAAGTTTATTGATGACCAGTGCAAGGTTTTCTGCCTCTTCTTTCGGTCTTTTTAACAGATGCATCACCATGCGCAGGGCACTTCTGCTGCCGATGCCCGGAAATCCGGACAAGGCCTGCACTGCGTTCTCTACTGTTTTAGATGAAAAATTCAAGGTACTGCAAAATTACAGAAATATCTGTCTAAAAGTATTTACTTTTTAGGGTAATTTTGTATTCAACTCTATATCAGATTATATGAAAGTATTAACCATCAGGATTTTTGCCATTACCCTATTGTTTTTTGGACTTATCACGGCATCCCATGCACAGTTCTGGAAAAAGAAAAAAAACAGGAAAATCAAAACCGAACTCGTCAAGGTGTTCAATTATGAACGTGAATTTGAAATTATAGATTCTCTGATTGAGCTGGATCAATCTAAAACCGCTTTGTCGAGGGTGCTTGCCGTCAAACAAAGGGCAAAAGCAGAACACAGCGCGTCCTATCAGATAAAGGCATTGGATTATCAGTTAAATCTTGTCGAAAAATTAGGCGAGAGCGATGAAATATATGCGGAAGAATGGCAAATTCTCATGGAGGAGATGCGCACTGCAGACAATGAATTAAAGGTCTTTCTTAGTATGGACATGGCGCAGTTTCTGAGAAATCGTTTTTCTTCATTTGCTTATAACCAAGAGCGTATATCAGATGACAGCAGCATGAACCCGGAAAACTGGAATGTGAAAAAACTGCATGTGGAAATCAATTTTTATATCACGCAAAGTATTGAGTTAGCAGCAGCTTTAAAACTGGATAAAAAATATGAACCACTGATTTTAAATATTGAGCATGCTGATTTTCCTCTGACTATGCCACAGATTATGGCATTAAAGGCTATATCAATTTTGAATGGTTTAAATGTACCGACAACCAGCACCTATAAATCTCCCAAAATAGAAGACGCTATGGCTGATGTGACAAGCTTTTTGACCAGAAATTTTAAAATGAATGATGATCCAAAAAATGAATACAGGATTTTAGAATTATACCAGTTGATACTGGCAAATTATCATATCTATTTTGATATGGAACGTCTGAAATATGCAAAGAATGCTTACATAGAATCAGAAGCCATGTTTATTGCTGCCTGTGAACATATTATCGGGCAATATGCATCCAATCCATACTCGAATCTTGCAGTGATTGAATTGGTGATAGTATATCAGGAAAAAAATCCTGCTAAGGCTCTGGCTTTGATTGAAGAGGCTTTAAAAAGGCATCCTGATTTTGAAAAAAATGTTCAGCTTCGATCGATCAAAAATGATATACTGCGAGCGGAACTGCAAATGGAAGTAGAGAAGGTAAATCAAGCGGGCAAAAAAATGCTGGCTAAAGTATCTTATACCAATATTAGCAAGTTATTTGTAAAGGTATATAAAATAGATTATCTGGCATATATGAACAAGGATAAGAATTTTTATGATGAAGAAAGCAAGGAAAAATTTATGGAATGGCTGGATTCACAGAAAAACGCTATAGTGTCAAACTATGCTGTTTCCTTGCCGAATTTTCACGATTACAAGAACCACAGTTCAGAAATTGCTTTGGATTCATTGTCACTGGGTACCTATCTTATTTTGTGCAGCAATGCAGAGGATATGCAAGATTCTTCAGCTGTGGTAAGTTATGCCAGTATTTCTGTTTCACGTTATGTGATTGTAGAAGATAAAAAACTGTATCTGTTCCATGGTGCCAGTGGGCAGAAAGCGGCATCAGTTCCTTACAAAGTATTGAGTTCGCAGCATGGTGGTGATAGAGGAAAATATGATATGGTAAAATCAGCCAGTACAAATGCAGACGGATTAATTGAAATTCCGGAAAGTTCCGAGTATTATCAACCTTATCTGGTGATAGTAGGCAATCAGGAATTGATATACAATGGCGATGCATATCATTATCCACAAGCGCAGGAAACAGACAGATTAACGGGCCATATGTTATGCGACCGCAGTATTTATCGTCCGGGACAAACGCTGTTTTTTAAGGGTATTTTGTTTATGGAAAAATCAAAGAATGTGGCCATAGGCAAACAGGTAAAAGTGATGTTAAGAAATACCAATGGTGAGGAAAAAGGGGCTTTAGTACTTAGCACTAACAAATATGGCAGTGTTAACGGAAGCTTTGTGTTGCCTAAAGGCGGATTCAATACAGGGGATTTTCATCTGGATATCACAGCGGATAAAGAGGCAGTTGTATCTCACTATTTTAAAGTTGAAGAGTACAAAAGACCCAAATATACCGCAAGTATTCTTGTGCCGGAGAAAGCATATAAACTCAATGACAGGGTGCATCTGATAGGTGAAGCAAAGGCTCTGGCCGGTTATGCGGTGCAAGGCGCACGTGTATCTTATTCGGTGAAGCGGAGATTAAAACCGAGATATAGGTTTTATAAATATTTATGGGACAGAAATGGGAATGAACTTAATATGGCAAATGGGGATACAATTACCAATCAGGATGGCCGGTTTTATATTTCATTTGATGCCCTGCCGGATGAAACAGTAGACAAAACTTCCAATCCATATTTCATTTACGAAATCAATGCAAGTATTACAGATATTAATGGAGAGATAAGAACTTGTTCTTATAGTATGACCATGGCTTATACCGACCTGCAATTGTCTATTTCAGGCTTGCCGGAATATATAGTAGGGCAGCAGATAATATTGGATTTTTCAGCTATAAATTTACAGGATAAAAACCTGGCTTTTACAGGCAATATTCTGCTTAAAAAGGTGATAAAAAACCCGCTGATAAAACGTGAACGGTTATGGGTTGATGCGGATACCAGCTCGATGTCTGATATGGATTTTAATCTATGGTTTCCACAATATCATTCAGGTAAATCAAAAGAAAATACAACAGACATGACCCGTGTTGAATTTGTTGATGACCAAAAAGGCCAATGGATGATTAAATCCGGTGTGATAAATGAACCCGGGGAATATATTGCCATTATCAGCAGTAAAGACGGCAGGGGAGAAACCATTCAAAGTGAATGTCGTTTTGAAGTGAGTCCTGCGAAACCGGGCCCTTATATTCTACCCAACCCTTTAAAATTAACCGTTTCTAATGGTGCAAGTTTTGAACCTGGAAAAACCGCTAAGGTATTAATAGCTAGCGGAGCAGAAAATGTATTGGTTAGCCTCAAAGTGCAGAGTAAACGGGGTGTCATCATGGAAAAAACAATGTCTCTGGGTAAAATTGCGCAAACTATAGATATTCCTGTGATGGAAGCCGACAGGGGTAATATCAGTGTTTTTGCTTACCTGGTATCGGATTATAGATTGTATCAGGAGCAATGCAATATTGTTGTGCCTTATTCAAATAAACAATTACAACTTAAAGTGACCTCTTTCAGAAATGATATGGAACCCGGTTCCAAAGAAAAATGGACTGTTTCTTTAAAAGGGCCTGCTGCAGAAAAAGCCGCTATAGAAACCGTGGCAGCTATGTACGATCAGTCATTGGATGAGTTATATGAAGGTCCTTATTGGAACACGCAGTTATATAGTGATTTTACAGAATTTAATGAAATAAACAGCAGTATCACCATAGAGGATTTTGCAACGCTCAAAACCTATGAATCTGAGGGTTTTTCTTACAGTACATTTTTGTTTCCTGAATACAATAATGAGAACTTTATGCCAGGATTAAAATATTATCACTTGATTTTAAGAGGTTCTGGACAAGGATATGGTTCTGTAAGTGGGCCAGGAACAGGTACATACACTTTAGACTATGGTAGTGAAAGATTATATGCTTTCAGTTCAAATATAGGTTACAAAGATGAAGATCAGATGTTAAAAAAGACGGAATTGGGAAATGTAAGTATACCCCAGGCCCCAAGACAGGAATCGGCAGGACCGGTTATTCGCAAAAATTTTAATGAAACTGCTTTTTTCTTCCCCAATCTGTATGCCAATGCCAAAGGAGAAATTACCCTGGAATTCAGTATGCCGGAAGCACTTACCAAATGGAAAATGATGATGCTTTCGCACAGTACCACGATGCAACTCGGTTATTTGGAACAAAGTGTCACCACTAGCAAAAAAATCATGGTACAACCGAATATGCCAAGATTTCTAAGACAGGGGGATAAAATCAGTATCGCATCCAAGATTGTCAACACCACTAATGCTGCCATTACAGCTAAGGTGAGTATCCGTATAACAGATGAAGAAACCGGCAATACACTTGCCTGGCTGAACGGTGCAAACGACAGGATGATTATAGTGCCTGCCGGAGGCCATGTGCCTTGCAGTTTTAATCTGGATATACCCGATTATACCGGCATAGTGAATGTGGCTATTTATGCGACAACAGGCAATTATTCAGATGGCGAGCAGAATACCTTATTGGTGCTGAGCAAGCGTAGCCTTATTACTGAAACCATGCCCATCACTATACGGAAAGCAGGTGTTCAAAATCTTGAGTTTCAACAGTTAAAAAACAATAGCAGTGCAAGTCTGACAAATGAAAAACTGAGTGTTGAAATGAGTGCTAATCCGACCTGGTATGCTGTGCAATCCCTGCCATATATGATGGAATTTCCTCATGAATGTGCGGAGCAGGTATTTACCCGTTTATATGCCAACAGCATTGCAGTATCAATTGCCAATAACGACCCCGCTATCAGAAAAGTATATGAGGCATGGGAAAGAGAAGCGGCCAATGGAACAGGTCTGCAAAGCAAACTGATGATGAACCAGGATTTAAAAACCACTTTATTGGAAGAGACACCTTGGTTGAACGATGCCAAAAATGAGACTGAACGCATGAAGTTATTGGGGAAACTTTTTAACCGCAGCCACATGCAGGACGAAATAGATATGGCTTACGGAAAATTAAAAGATATGCAAATGTACAATGGTGCTTGGGCTTGGTTTAAAGGTATGGAGCCGAATGTATACATTACCCAGACCATTGTGATAGGTTTTGGAAAAATGAAAAAAATGGGAGTGGATATCAGTGCTTATCAGGAAATGATTCAAAAGGCTATCGTGTTTCTGGATGAAAAGGCTAAAATAGATTATTTACATTACCAATCGATGAACGGTTTGCAGAATTTTTATCCGGTCAACCTGCAGTACTTGTATTGCAAAAGTTATTTTCCTGATACGAAGTGGTCAGATACAAGTCGTGTGATGCAATATTTTATCAAAAATGCAGAGCAAACCTGGCAACAAAATTCCCTGTTAAACAGAGCTCAGTTAGCTATGGCTTTATATGTTCTAAAACCTTCCTCAGAAGTTCCTAAGCTAATTATTGCATCATTTAACGAGAATGCTAAGCAAACCGATGAAATGGGCATGTATTGGCCTAAAAACACCGGTGGCTGGTATTGGTACGAGGCTCCGGTAGAAACGCAGGCCGCTATTATTGATGCTTACAGCTTAATCGATCAGAATAAGAACACTATCAGGGAACAACAAATCTGGTTGTTGAGACAGAAACAAACCCAGGGCTGGAAAACTACAAGAGGCACTGCTGATGCTTGTTATGCGCTTTTAATGCAGAATAATTTATTGCAAAACAAACAGGATATTACGGTCACAGTAAATAACACTAAAATTGTACCGGATAAAAAAGAGGAAGGAACAGGATATTTCAGGCAAAATGTTAACAAAACAGATATCAGTGCAAAAAGTGGAGATATTTCTGTTTCGGCAAGCACTTCTGATTTTGCATACGGGGCAGTGTATTGGCAGTATTTTGAAGACATGGACAAAATTCAAAGTGCCGGTTCAGGTTTAAACATCACTAAGAGACTTTATAAAATGATACATTCAAGCAGTGGTGATCAGAAAATTGAAATAAAAGAGGGTGATGTCTTGCATGTTGGTGATATTATTGAAATATCCTTAAGTATCAGCAGCGACCGCAATCTGGAGTTTGTACATATTAAGGATCTAAGAGCCAGTGGTACTGAACCATCTGATGTTTTGAGTTCATACCATTGGCAGAATGGTTTGGGTTATTACCAGAGCACCAGAGATGCTTCAACCAACTTCTTTGTTGATTACATGCCCAAAGGAAATTTTCAATTAAACTATACCTTAAAAGTAGAACAGGCCGGAGTGTTTAATAGTGGAATGGCCACGGCACAATGTATGTATGCACCTGAATATGCTGCGCACAGCAAAGGGTTAATGATGAAAGTGGAATAGTTTAATACGTAAAATTAAATTTTCCAGACATGGTTGTTGTGGCAGTGCCGGAGTTATAAGCGAATTCGGTATCACAGAACACCATGTCATACGAATTGGTGGATGGAATATACTTGACGTGCAATTGATGTGCGGATGAAGGTGTAGTAATTCCCTGAAATTTATAATACGGGTCAAATTTATCTGCATTAAAGCTGATACATGCAGAATAATCCGGATACATAGGGAATGTCTGAACAAGATCATAGACAGCGCTTTCACCTTCTATAAACGGTGAAAAATCGATGGTAAGCATATCGTTTTGGTCATTGTGGATTTCAAAGCGCAGTATTTTATTGTCAAGCCTTACAATTGGCGCGTTGGTATAGGTAATACGAAAATTGGCAATCGGGCAACTCGTATTATTCAGTGTTGGAGTGCAAGATGGATTGACATAAGCAAATGCGGGAGGTGTTACCTGTTTTATTTTTTCAAAAACAGTTGGCGCTCTTTTGTCCTCAATTTTTTTGCAGGAATTGATGCTTAATGAGACTAAAATGAAATAAAAAATTGTTTTCATAGGTTATACAAGTTAAAAAGCGGCACCAAATGCCAGTGAAAAGTTGAAAATTTGTGATTTAGAAAGGAAAAAAGCGAGGTTTGTTTCATTATAATCATCTATATTATAATACGTTTTTCCTCTTGACGTAGTCCATAAATTTCCCGGAATATTTAGAGAGAAAGCTTTTTGAAAAAACAGGTGTTTTGAAATAAATCTTTTTGAACCAAATTCGATCATAAATGAAGCCATATTTAAAGATTTGTATTGTTTGCCGGGGTTTTTGCGCTTTGAATATGAGCCATCATCAATGGTATAGTCAAAATCCTCTTTGGTAATTTTAAAGATTTGGTAGGTCAGTCCAAGTTTGAGAAACTTTCCTTGTGGTGCAATAGAACCGCTTTTTAGTCGGTAATAAGATTTGGCCACTGTAACGTAATTGTTTCTGTAATGCATCCAACCATCTAGACTAAACACCTTTTTGGGTTCATCAGCTATATAGACATACAGGCTATTGTTTCTGTACTGACTTTCTCTAAATCCCATATAAGCGTATTCGTTCAACACACCGGAACTGTGTCCAATGGAGATAGATAAGCTGCCTCGTCTGCTCATGGCTCTTTCAAATGTTAATCCAATGGCCGGTGACAAAAATTGCTGTAACATCTGCTCCGAAAGGGCAAAATTGGGCATTACCTCAACCGATACCGCATTGCGTGAGCCAAGGAAACCGGGTATGCTTTTCTGTATCTGGCCCATTCCAAAAGTACAGACAAAAAAACCGAGAATGAATAAAGCTTGTTTTATGGTCATTTGGTTCTTCTGCTTATTTGGTTAAAAAGTGCATATATCTGAGAATTCACATAATCTTTTTTGTTATAATGCAATCGCAATTCATCCCTAAAGAGATAAGCCAGTTTGCCGGTTTCAAGGTCAAATATCACGCTGGTCATATTAAAATAATGTGTTTTATGTAACTGTGCAATTAAATAAATAGGGAGAATAGGCAGCACAATAATACTGTATACCATGGCTTGAGCGTTAAACTCTTCTCCTTCTATCACATAAGAAATACCGGATAAACACAATTTAGATGTGCCTCTTGATTTAACTATTTCGGGTGTAAACTGTGAGTTAAACAGTTTGATATCGGAAGAAAAATTATGAAGTCTTTCCGATACCCATTCCATAATCAGTGCATATTCATTAAGTTTTTCAGTGCTCAGGTTTTTTTTGTCCAATAAATTTAATGGTTCTACATGTATATCATTTAGACGTGCCATTTCAACGTATTTGGTGGCAAGTTCCAATTCCTGTTTTTCGTCAAAAAATAAATTCCGTTTATTTTTCTTTCCGACTACAATTTTGCTAAAGGAAGGGTTAATCAGAATCAGAGAATCTATATTGCCTGCATAACCATATTTTTTATGCCATTTTTCTTCTCTCAAATAGTTGTTTTCTTCGCGTTCATCATCCTTTTTGTCCTTGTATTTTTCATTGTTGTATTCAAGCGTTTGTCTAAAATAATCATCCTTAAAATCATTGATGAATGCCCATCTTAAATAATAATTATTGTCCTTTTTAATGTC
>Ga0123337_10002663_pt1 | contig 20120 bp, 14 predicted proteins | sample frozenSSSSmetaG_FD_89792 | JGI IMG/M metagenome (GOLD analysis project Ga0123337, IMG submission 89792) | Glacier valley bacterial and archeal communities from Borup Fiord, Nunavut, Canada, to study Microbial Dark Matter (Phase II) -... | ecosystem: Environmental > Aquatic > Freshwater > Ice >... | reverse complement strand
TTCTGCATCTGCACACTGTCAAGATCAACGTCTGTGAGGCTTGCCCGGTTGCCAAAGGGAGGAAGATCGTCCCGGTTGCGAAAGTCCGCTGCTGCTCAAGGCAACGCATCCGCTGAATGCTGCGTCGTGGCTCCCCGTTGACGCATTTCTCCCGCCTTTGCACCTTACCAATTGCATAACACGCCTTCTGGCCTTCCGGCTACGACGCTCGGCACGCCCTGCTCTGACCGCAATAGCGCGGGGATTTATTCCCGCGCGGCGGCCTTAGCCCCGCGCGACCTCCTGGCTTGCGACCTGCAAGAATGCTGTCCCTACAACATGCGGTGTGGCATGGTGTCGGGATGCCGTTCTTGGTGTTCACTTTCCTGGTGTTCGCTTGCCCCTGGTTTGCTCAACTGCGTAACATCTATCCTGGTGATCCGTCCTGACTTTGCAATCACCCTGAGATAAACGTTCGATGAAGTCTCTACAATTATTGTATAATTGTAGATAATGGCGAACGCGGGAGCATCCTCTTCGATGGCGAAAATTCTGGTGATTGGCGCGGGTGTCGGCGGCTTGACGGCGGCGGCCTTGCTCGCGAAAGCGGGGCATGACGTTACCGTGCTTGAGGCGCATACCTACGCAGGCGGCTGCGCGGGAACGTTCTATCACAAGGGCTTTCGCTTCGATGCAGGCGCGACGCTCGCGGGTGGCTTCCAGCCCGGCGGTCCACATGAAATTGTCGCGCGGCGGCTCGGCATTACATGGCCTGTCAAGCGCGTCGAACCCGCGTGGACCGTGCTGCTGCCGGATCGGACCGTCGTGCGTTATGGCGATATGGACAAATGGCGCGCAGAACGTGCTGCGCAGGTTCCCGCGTTGCGCCGCTTCTGGGATTTACAGGAGCGCACCGCCGATGTTGTCTGGCGCTTCGCGGCACGGCTCCCCGAATGGCCGCCCGTCACGCTCCCGGACCTGGCCCGTTTCGCGCTCAAAATCCGCCCGGAGATGCTCCCGATTGCGCCAATGGCACTTGGCACGCTCGGCAACGTACTGGACCTGCTCGGCGTCCATGATCGCGCTGCGCGCACCTTCATCGATGCACAGTTGATCATCAGCGCGCAGGTCACGGCGAGCGCGGCCAACGCGCTCTATGGCATGATCTCGATGGACCTGCCACGCGCGGGCGCGCATCACGTTCGGGGTGGCATCGGCGGCATCGCGCAAACGCTCGCGGATGCACTCGTGCGCGAAGGCGGCAAGATCATCTACCGTCAGGAAGTGACGAAGATCGATGTTGAGAATGGGCGCGTCGTGCGCGTTCACACGAACAAGAAACAGAGCTACGAGGCCGACTTGTTCCTCGGCAACCTGACCCCCTGGGTGTTGAACGGGCTGCTTGCGGAGAGCGCACCGCAGCGGTTACAGCGCGAAGTTGCAGGACGCAAATCGACATGGGGCGCGTTCACGCTCTATCTAGGCGTCCCGGCAGACAAGCTGAACACGCACGACGATCACTTCCAGATCGTGAAGGATTACAGCAAGCCGCTTGGTGAAGGCAATTCCGTCTTCGTCTCGCTCTCCGATGCCGACGATCCGATGCGCGCCCCGGCAGGCTACCGCGCGGTTACGATGTCCACGCATACGCACATCGAACGCTGGTGGGAACTGCGCGAGCGCGACCCGGAAGCATACAAGGCGCTCGTTGCCGACTACCGCGACAGGCTGCTCGACGGCGCAGAGCGCGCGATCCCGAACCTGCGCGATCATGCGACGCTGATCATGCCCGGCACGCCGCACGCTTTTGAATATTACACCGGGCGCACGGGCGGCATGGTCGGTGGCTTCCCGCAAACGAGTCTCCTCAAGGCGCGTGGTCCACATACAGGTATTCCAAACCTGTGGCTCGTCGGGGATAGCGTATTCCCCGGCCAGAGTACAGCGGGCGTCACGGCGGGGGCGCTGCGCGTCGCGGCAGAGGTGCAGCGCGTGGCGGAGCGAGTCGGTCCGCGGGTGGTGGCGCGTCCGGTTAATATAGCAGCGGGAGATTGATATGTCGGTCGTCATCTGGTGGATACGGCGCGATTTGCGCCTCGCGGATAACTCCGCGCTATACGCCGCCGCGCAGAGCGGTAACGCGGTCATCCCGCTGTATATCATCGATCCGGTGTTAATCGACTCGGATCGCTACCGGGGTCCGCGCGTGGCGTTCATGCTGGCCGGGTTGGAAGCGCTCGCGGCGTCGCTCCCAAATGTGGGTGGGCGCTTGATCGTCCGGCATGGACGACCCGCCGACGTGCTGCCGAACTTCGCGCGGGAGGTCGGCGCACAGGCGCTGCACTTCAACCGCGATTACAGCCCCTATGCAACCGCACGCGATACCGCCGTGACCACAGCATTGCAGGCTCAGGGCGTGCGCGTGACGAGCTACAAGGACCTCGTGCTTCACGAAGCGGATGAGGTGATCAGCAAGGGCGGCAAGCCGTACAACGTCTATACCCCCTTCCGCAACGTATGGGAAACGCTCCCCAAACCCGCCGTCCTGCCCATGCCTTCCGCGCTCGATACTCCCCGTGATATTCGCTCCGATGCGATCCCGAAGCCGGAAGATCACGGCTCCGCGCCCGCCGCGCATCCCATCGCAGAAGCGGGTGAGGCCGCCGCCCGTGAACGGCTTGATACCTTCATCGCAGCAATTATCGAGGAGTACAAGGAAGAGCGCAACATCCCCGCGAAGGATGGCTCCTCGCGACTGTCACCCTATCTGCGCTGGGGAATGCTCAGTCCGCGCACGGTATACGATGCCGCCGCCGCTGCGCTGGAGCGCGCCAGAACGCCCGCGCACAGGGACAGCGTGCGGGCGTGGATCAACGAGGTCGCCTGGCGCGAATTCTTCTATCAGGTCCTCGCGCGCAACCCGCACGTCGCGACGAGCGCGTTCAAGCCGCTCTACGATACGCTCACCTGGGAACGCGAACGCAGCGAGCAGTTAGCGGCATGGACTGCCGGGCAGACGGGCTACCCAATCGTTGATGCCGGGATGCGCCAGATGCACGAAACGGGCTGGATGCACAACCGCCTGCGCCTGATCGTCTCATCTTTTCTGTGCAAGGATTTGTTGATCGACTACCGCGAAGGCGAGCGCGTCTTCATGCAACATCTGCTCGATGGCGACCTCGCGAGCAACAACGGCGGCTGGCAGTGGTCCGCCGGGACCGGGACCGACTCCGCACCGTATTTTCGCATCTTCAACCCGACCAGTCAGGGACAGCGCTTTGACCCCGGCGGCGAGTACATCCGGCAGTATGTGCCGGAACTGCGCAACGTCCCGACCGAATATATCCACGAGCCGCATAGGATGCCTGATGCGGTGCAGCGCGAGGTTGGCTGCATCATCGGGACCGATTACCCCGCGCCGATTGTGGACCACGCGGAGCAGCGTAAACGCGCGCTTGCGATGTATGGTCGGGTGCGCGGCGAGGATTGAGGCCAAACGGCGGATTCAACAGCATAACCAATTTGAACGCTGCGCACTTGGGACGGCAAGAACGCCGTCCGTTTTGGTTAGCTGTGTACCAGCTACCATTCTGACGCATTTGCTTCGCCTCGGATTGTCCACGACTCCCGCTCTTTATTCCTTGTATATTTTTGAATCGATCTATGGTTTATAGAAATAGTAGTAGTAGGGCTGTGGACATTGTGGATAACTTTGCCGCCGCATTTAAGGAACGCGCTGGTTATCGCGTTATTCGCTCAAAAAGTTATGCACATAGTTATCCACTGTTTGCACATCCTAGCAAACTGTAACCAAATTGGTGACGAGACAAATGCCGTGTATGCAGGGGGTGACAATGTGTGTGACGCCATAGAGCGCATCGAATAAACGTTCCTGAACACACTGTACAGAAAAGTTATGCACAGCCCTTTGGAGTTATCCACAGAGTTATCCACAGAAAATATGTTCGGCTGTGGATAACTTTTGCGATTGCGGAAATGAAGAAGCACACGGAATTAATCGAACGCAACCAGTCCCTTCCACTGGTCGATTCGTGCCTTCCCAACGCCGCTTACTTTATCCAGATCATCGAGCGCCGCGAAAGGACCGTTCTGTGTGCGATACTCGATAATGCGCTGCGCCAGCACCGGACCGACACCCGGCAAGCGTTGCAGGTCCTCCAGCGTGGCGGTGTTGATGTGAACGGGACCGCTCGGCGTGGCGAGTGTCGGTCCAGCGGCAGCTTTGCCACCCGCTGCGCTCTGTGCCTGCACATGTACCTGATCGCCATCGTGCAGCAGCGCCGCGAGATTCACGCGCGATGTATCGGCTTCGGGGAGCAAGCCACCCGCGGCATTCACCGCATCTGCGACACGGCTACCCGGTGCGAGAATATAGACTGCGTTCGGCTTCGCAACCGCGCCTGTGATGTAGACCTGCACCGGACCGGGCGTATTCGTTGGTAGTGGCAGCGCGGTGGGTGGCGGGGGCTGGATCGAGATTGTGACCGGGATGGGCTGCCGCGTCAGCAGCAACAGCGCGCCACCCACGATCAGCAGCGCGAAGGCCAGCAGCGCGAAAGTCTCTAGTACCCAGTCAACGTAGATATAATGGATACAAACTCGCGTTTTAAGCGTGAATTGTACAAATTATATCCATCAAAACTATACTGGCTGGGTACTAGCCGCTGTCTCACCATGCCATTATATTCAAATCGCCCAGTGGCAACATTGGCGGCGCGCCAGGTTCCGCATTTTGTAGCCCGATCCGCTTGCCATCCCACCATTGATAGACGACAAGCTGAAGTGGTAAGCCATTAATCGCGTTTTGGCCGACGATGCTGCTATCCGGTGTGGTCAGCGTCAGGGTATCAATATAGAAGCGTCCCGGCTCCCAATGGCTGGTCTCTTTCGGCACATCTACGGAGCCAGTACGGTCCGCGCTCTGCGTGAACAGCGATCCATCGCTCGCCAGAAATTGAACCGTGATGCTGTAATCGGCCTCGATAGCGCGATCTACCGACCACCACAATTTGAGTTTGAGCGGTTCATTCTCATGCGCAACCCAGTACCGTCCGGTCGCGCTGCCCTCGATGTCCATGCCGTGAAAGCGCAGACCATTCGCGAAAAGCTTGCCCACCGGGTCGGGTGGTCCCTCGTAGAGCCGGAACAACAGGTTCCAGGGTCCTACATACTCGCGTGGGATGCGCCCGGTTTCGAGCAGCGCCTTTGTTTCGGGCAGGTTCCAGCCATCGGCGGTCGCGTACCACACGCGGCGATAGCCGGAAGGCGACATGACCATGGGCATTCCCTGTGGAAAGTATGCGCGGGCGAAGTATTCCCACGCTTGAGGCTGCATGACTTTCGTGGTCGGGTCACGGTACACGACATCACCATTTTGCCAGTGTTTCGCCAGCCACTCAAAATTCTGGAGGACGGGCGGGGTTTGATAGATAATGAACTCGTCGAATGAGGCCGGAAGCAGCATTACCCCAACGAGCGCAACGCTTGCAAGCAGCACGAAAGCGCGCCCCAGGCGTGTTGCGGCGAGCGCAAGCAGAAAACATACACCGAACATGAAGACGTGCAGATGGCGATAACCATCGAAACGGAGAAACCGCGTCGAATAGCTCAGGTAGGGGAGCGCCACAATGACGACGAGTGCAGCTATCATTCGTCGGTACTTCGGCAGGGTGAGCGCCGCAAGCAGCGCAACAGCAGTCAGGACGATGAACACGAGCGCGCCTTCGCCTAGAAAGCCGGAATACCAGGCAGGATATAGATTTGCCGATGACGGCAGGCTCGTCTGGAGGAGGTAAGTGGAGCGGTTGACGGCCAGATTGAACTTCGCGAGGAGTTCCGGCAGCGCGAGCAGCGCCATTAAAAGCCCCGGAAGCCAGACCCGCCACACGCGCCGCCCGAAAATACTAAACGTGATGATGCCCGCAACCAGATAAGCAAACACCGCTGTCAGATGAATATAGAACATGGCTGCGCCGACGACCGCAATCAGGAGCGCACGGCGGAAGGTTGGCTTCTCGAAATAGAGGATGAGCAGGTACGTCAGCAGCGGAGCCAGCGCGTAGATGAAGACATAGCCGCGAACCAGCAAGCTGAGGTAAAGGATATGCGCAGGCGCAATATAGGCGAGCGCAGCAAGCGCCGAGGCCGGGACGTGCTTTGTAATTTTGCGGACCAGTGCGACCATGAACGCTGTGCCAAGAAAAAGCACCAGCGTCGAAAGGTAGCGCTGCACAAAGGGATGCGGACCGACCAGATTTTGCCAGAACCAGACAATCACATAGTGGAGTGGCGGCCAGTCATAAGGAACCCATCCGACAACCTGATCGAGCGACCCGAAGGATTGCCAGACGGTATAAATCTCATCCCAATCCATGCTCGTGCCGAGCGTGCGGGGGATGCGCGTCAGCGCAAGCAGCAGGAACAGCGGCACAAATAGCAGCAAATGTCGAACGCGCTGCGTGTGGGACGGGGGAGTCGCGAGCATCGGTGTATCCATGCTACGAGTGTACCTCAACGGCAAAAAGATCGTTCGCTGCAAGCCAGATTGTTGAGAGACTCCAATTCGACTCTCTGGAATGGGCTTAAAACGCGACGATGACCTGCTAGAACATTCTTACCCCACTCTGGGTATCACATTCACATTACGATTTTGTGAAGATATATCATGATTTGTCAAAAATGATGTAGATTTAGCGTAGTTGAAGCGTCAGTTAACAGTGCTACTGAACGCCACCATTGAACCGACATAACAGCAACACAGATACACGAAAGCGCTCGATTGATGCAAATAACGACTGCAACACAATTCAAGTACAAGGATATTGGGACTCTCTGTGACGAGCCGAACTGCCTGACCTGTAGTTTTTTTATCGCACGAGAATGGGGACAAGCCGCGACGATCCTGCCCTACCCCACCTTTGAACTCGCGGCGCAGGCTGTCAAGGACGGTCAGATCGAAACATGCCTCGTGGCGGGTGCGTACCCGCGCCTGAACGCGCTGATCTTCGATGAAGCGCTGGTTATCCGTGAGACATTTTTGCGGCGTATCCCGCCGCTGGTCCTCGTCGGCGCATACGACACGATCCCGGACGATTTGCGAGTGCTGTATCACCACCCGGCGACGACGCCCTTGCTACCCGAAACCGGACTCAGCTTCCAGCCGACGGAGCTGGTTTCGTCCAATTCTGTGGCGTGCAAGCTGCTCCTGGATAGCCCCGATGATAGCCTCGCGATCACCAATCAACTCTGTTCCGACCACTACGGATTGCATATCTTCAAGGTCTTACGTCCAGGGACGCTGATGCCCTGGGTCGTCTTTGGGCGTGCGGAGTCGTATACACCCGCGCCGCTGGATGAGTACCCCGCGATCATCCAAAAACAGGAAGATTGCTGCGAAGAAGATACGTTCCTTGCAGCGGTGCAGCGCTAGTGATTTGCAGACCAATGAGTAAATCGGCAGAATACACCCGCTTCACTATTTATCTGCGGTTGTAATACTAATTCGCCATGCTGATCAGTGTCAATATCCATAGCGCAACCATGCCCGCGATCACCGTCAATAGCACGTTCTTCGTTCGCCACGCGATCCCTATTGCGATAATTCCAGCAAGCAGGCGGCCATTCGCGAGTGAAATATCGACCGCGCCTTTCGGCATCAGCAGCTCCGGCACGAAAATCGCAGCCAGCACCGCTGGCGGCACATAACGCAACGCACGCAGCAGGAGCGGCGGCAAGCCACGCCCGGCTATGGCTATCGGTGTGAAGCGGATCGTGAAGGTGAGCAGGCCGATAACGACGAAGAGCAGCCAGGGCGTGTCGTTCATTTGGCGCTTTCGGACGCGCGCTGTCCGCGTGCAGCGTAAGTTTCCAGACCCATCCCGACCGCGATTCCGGTGAAGGCTGCCGCCATCAATCCTAGTTTGAAAGGCAGGTCATTCGCCAGCACCGCAACCGCTCCCGCGCAGACCGCCGCCGCGAGCATCGGGCGATCCTTCAAGACCGGGATTGTGAGCGCGATGAATGTCAGTGCCAGCGTGAAATCGAGGCCGAGCGCGGGCGGGACCGACCCGCCAACCAACACGCCAAACGTGCTGCTGAATTGCCAGCCCGCCCACAGCGTTACGCCCGCGCCGAGCGTGTACCAATGGCGGTTGGGGTGCGTTTCTGCGTCGGTTTTGAGATAGTAGGCAATCGCGACGGCGTAGGCTTCATCGGTGAGCAAGTAGCCGATCAAGACGCGCCAGAGCGGGCGCAGGTGCTTCACGTAGGGCGCGATAGATGCGCCGTAGAGCGCGTGCCGCAAATTGACGACTGCGGCGGTGAGCGCGATCACCAGGCCGGGCGTCCCACTCCCGATCAGCCGCGCGGTGATGAGCTGTGCCGACCCCGCAAAGATGATCGATGACATCAGGATCGCGGCCAACGGCGGCAGCCCGGCCTGTATCGCGGTGAAGCCATAGATCAGCCCAAATGGGAAGACGCCGAGCAGGATCGGCATTTCGGCGCGGACACCTGCAAGGAATTCGGCGCGTGGGGTCATATTGGATAGTGAAGGTTAGCGAGCATAGTCCACTATATATAGGCGCTTTCGATGCGCTGGCACAGGGACAATCGGCGGGTTGGCACACGGACAATTTCACCTGCATGATCTGCCGCCGTGTTGTTCAATTGTGTTAAATGTATCATGGAGTGCAACATGATTTGCTACTTGACGGTGATCTTCGCCACTTCAAACATCCCGCCGCTTCCTTCCATCCCCAGCCGCGCCGCCGGATCATCGACCTCGTACAGACCAAGCACCAGCGTATAATCCCCGCGCGGGAGCGTGCCGGGGATAAGCAGGCCATGCGCGTCGCGGACCGTCTCCCCCGCAGGCCAGCTCGTCGTCGGGCGCGTAAAGTTGCCGGGTTCGGCGTCGCGCTGCGTGACCAGCTTTCCATCACCGTTGAGCAGGTGCAAGAAGACTTTGTAGCGCTTCGCGACGGGCTGCGGCGCGGACCAGAACAGCGTCACACCGAGGACATCCCCGGCTGGCAGTTCGGTTCGGTCGAGCGCCACGCCTTGCAGCGTGATTACCCCGCCAAAATTCGCATCTGTGCGCAGCGTCGGCGCGTCGGCGGGCGCAGCGGGGACGGCATAGACCACGAAACGTACATCGCCATAGAAGCGCGACGATGCCGGATAGGTCGCGGCGCTCAGTTCGCGCTCGATGACGTGCTGCGGGTCGCGCTCACTCTCGCCCCAATACAGCACGTAAACCCGTTTGGAATTTGCGATTACGGCGCGTACTGCTTCACTCGCCCGCGCGTCATTCCCGCCGAGTCCTTCTGGCAGGGAATAGATCGGCGCATCACCTTTGTAATAATAGGTGAACACCTCGCGCTGATTCGGCGCGTCGAGGATGATCGCATCACCGGGGCGCGGTTCCGTGCTGACCACTCGTGCCATCGCCCGGTAATCATCGCGCGCGTAGAAGGGTACATTGTACAGATTACCGAGGCCATCCACCGATACCGTGAGAATCGAGAGCAGGCCAAGCCCGGCGAACAGGCGCGGCAGCGCTTCGATTAGCACCACGAAATTTGGCGTGCCGAGTTCCCACAGCAGCCAGATCGCGCGCCCGGTGAGCAGCGCCAGCGCAAGCTGCACGGGCAGGATGAACTTGAGATTGGACTCGCGGAACAGGCCGAGCGCGAAGAACGGGATGATCGTCAGGACCAGCCACAGGAACGGGATTGCGATCCGCCATGACTGCGGGAGCCGCCTGCGCATCCAATCCGGGAGCAGCGCCGCGACGAAGAAGAGCAGCGGCCAGATATAATCCGACCAGCCCGTCGCGAGCGAGGTTCGGCCATAGACCAGCCAGCGCGCGACAGTCGCGACTCCCGTTCCAAAATCGATAGGTTGCCCGGTGCGCGGCCAATTCGTGACCTGTCGCAGCGCGGTCGCGAGCAGCGGCGCGAAGAGCGCAAGCGTCCCCAAGTTCAGTAAAACAAAGCCCGCCAACGCACGCAGCGAGAGTTTGCGCACGATGAGCAGCCATAGCACGGCGATACCCTGCACGAGCAGCACGACCGGGAACGCATATTGCGTATACAAACCTGCCGTGTTGAAGAGCGCGAGCAGCACACCATCGCGCAGACGAGGCCGCGCGCTCCAGCCCGCGAACGCCCACAACGATGCGGCGGCGAAAAGTGCAAGCTGTGCGTACATGCGCGTTTCTTGCGCGTAATATATTTGCGAGGCGTTCACCGCGACCAGCAGCGCCGCGACGAGTCCGGCTCCCGGCGCGTAGAGCCGCTTGCCGATTCCATACACGAACGCGACCGCAAGCAGGCTTTGCAGCGCGGAGAGCGCCCGCAGCGCGAACTCCGACTCACCGACGAAGCCGATCCATGCCTTGAGCGCGAGATAATAACCCGGTGGGTGTATATCCTGCGCGGTGGCGGCGATCAGGTCCGGAATCGCGCGTTGCGCGAGGCGCAGGCTATTCCCCTCGTCGTTCCAGAGCGATTGCGTACCGAGGAAGTGCAGCCGCAATCCGACCGCAAGCAGCAGCACGACCAACGGGAAGAAGCGCGCGAACTCACCCGGCTTGATGCGCCGCGCTATTTCCATGAAGGTGAACATGGGTCAGCGTTGTGCCGCGTATTGCTTCAGCGCGGCGTAAACCGGGCGCGGCGTAAAATCCGGGTCCACCATGCGGAAATAATATTCGGGCTTGTTCCTGTCGGCATCGCTTGCGCGCTTGAAGAACCAGTAACACGTCACCTGTACCCACGGCCATTCGCGCCGGATACGCTCATAGGCATCGATGGTATAGCGCGCGGCTTGCTCATCCGTGACGGAGCCGTAGCGTTCGCGGTCCACAATTGCCGGGTCGTTCGGGACCGGATTCCATGCTAATTCTGCAATCCAGACGGGCTTCGCGGCATCGCCGTTATTGACCATTACCTCACGCATGTACAGCGGATGATTGAAATTGATGTTCGTCGGGCGCATCCGCTGGTCCGCCGGACCGCTGCGCAATCCGTAACCCTGCACGCTCAGTACATCAAAGCAGCCGCGCACACCCGCATCGTACATCCGTTGCAAATAGAGCGTGTCCGATAGATCGTAATCGCCAAGTGCCGCCGTCGGACCAAGCGCCCCCGCGATCACGGTGATTTGCGGATCGACCGCCTTCAATGTCTTGTATGTCCGGCACAGCAAATCGGTGTAGGCTTCCGGGTCGGGCGGCGCGCTGCCCCATTCCGGATTGAGATTCGGCTCGTTCCACACCTGATAGGTATGGATGCGGCCTTTATAGCGTTCCGCGACCTGCCGTGCATAATTTGTAAAATCATTAAAATCAGCAGGCGGTGCAAAGCCGGGGACCTTGTTCGCATCGGCTTGCGACCACTCCGGCGGCGAACCGAGCCGTGCGATGATCTGCACACCCGCCGCGCTCGTGAGGTCTACGATATTGTCATATTTCGCCCATGCGCTGATTGTTTCCGCGTTGCGACGGTCGGTGAAATCGCCACGCGCCGAAATTTCGAGGTCGTCCCATCGGAACTGCTGCCGTATCCAGCCGAAGCCCGCGTCACGAATCATCGCCAACTGACGTTCGCGTTTGGCGGGTTCGACCTCATCCTCAAGGAAGGTATTCACGCCCCGCGGGTTGAGCGTCGGGTCCTTGACGAAATCGGATGCAACGGCGGGTAGCCTGCGCGTCGCGTTCCCAGCCAAGCCGAGCATCCCATTCAATTGCGAGAGTGGCGCTTCTTCCCCGGTCAGTTGCGAGAAGAAGCGCCACGCCAGCCCATGAAAGGCGAGGTCGGCAGCCAGCCCCGCTGCAAGCAGCAGGACAACGACCGCCGCAATCAGTTTCGAGCTTCGGGAGCGCAGCATCAACCCGCCGGGAGCAGCACGATTTGGCCGTTGACGGTCACACTCCACGCGGGCGTCCAGCCGATCCCGTAAAGCTGCACGGAGATGTCCTTCTTATAGGGCGTCAGCTTCGTCTCCTCAATCGTGCTGGCAATCTTCGCCCATTTCGTATTTATTTCCGTCAGCACACCGCGCAGCTCTTCCTGCTTGCTCTCGATCTGCTTTTCGAGATCATTGATCTGCTGCTCGTTGGCAAATGCGCGTTCCTGCGCCTGTCCCTTGTAACGGCGCGTGCGGCTCATACGTGACAGCGTGTAGCTTGGCCGCCCGCGCATCAGCCCGAAGACGGCTTCGCCCGCAGTGTAAGTCTCCTCGCGGCGCAGGTCTTCGAGCGAGCGCAGGTCCGCCGTGTGGTCGCGCATCTCGTGCCGCAGCTTTTCATCCAGCTTTTCCAGGTCGGCATCGTATTTGCCCGTGACCTTCTCGATCTCTGCGTCACGCTCTTCGCGCGCTTTGGCCTGCAAGCGGATCGAGTAGTCGCGTTTGGTCTGGCGCGGCTCGCCATACAGATCGAGCGTTGAATTGTAGAGCAGCGTCATTTTGGCGGTGCGATACACATGGTCGATCATCTCGTTGCGCACCGCCGTCAGGCGTTTGTTATCGGTTAGCCCTTCAGGGATGTCGCCGAACCAGCCATTGCTCGGAAGATCGCTGGTGAGTAGCGTCGGGTCAAGCGGCAGGCGGCTATATTGATCCCAATTGATGAAGCCGGATGAAGCTAAATCCGGGATTTGGTAGGCGATCAACTGGTCTTCCTGCGTGTTCGATTTGCGGTCGATGTAACGCGCGACGACCTGCCCCAACAGCATCGGGCGGTAGAGCAGCACCGAATCACCAACCGAAAGCGCCTGCGTGCCGAATTTCTGTTCCCACGCGCGGATTGCTTCGGTCACGCTCGTAATCATCGGCAGGAAATATTGTGCGGTGTTGCCCGCGAGCGATGTCGGGCGGTCGTTGTAATCTTCTGGGACGTTGGCGGGCTTGCCGCGCGCGGGCTGCGCCGAGATAGAGGACGAGACCGCGACGGGCAACGGCGCTTTCGTCTTCGGCAGCACTTCCGTTCCCTCGTTGGAGAGGCCGAGCGGCAAATCAGGCATTGGCGGCGCATCCTTGACCGCGACTCCCGCCCCGAACGAACGGGGGATGAACCCGCCACTTTCCGGGTCTCCCGGCGGCGGCGGAGTCGCTCCGGTGAAGGGTACGGGCGGCGGCGCGGTCATGCTCGAAGGTGGCGCGCCGACTTGATCCGACTCCGGCACATCGTTCGGCTGTGCAGCCTGCGCCGCGGACGGAACGACGCGCGGGAAAACCCCACTGTTACCGGAACTTCTGCCGCTGAACAACCCCGCCGCCGGATTATTCGGAGCGGGTGGCGTGTTGGCCGCCGGGTTAGTCGCGAGCGGAGTAAATGTCGGCTGCTGCACTGGCGTTACGGGACGCCGCGCGCCGCTGGCGTGTACCGTTGGCGGCGGGGCAATCACTGGCTCCGCGCCGTGCGTATACTGGTTCGCGTTCTGCATATTCAGTGATTCGCGCTGCGGTTCCATCAGCACGCGCACCTGCTGCCGCGTCAACGGTCCGCGCAGATAGCTCATCGCCCAGCGCGTCATCATATATTGCGGACCTTCCGGGTTATGAATATTGTTGACGACGAAGACGCGCTGATCCAGCCCGGAGAGCATATTATCCAGCTTGTGCAGGTCGAACTGCGTGGGCGAGGTCATCGCGGCTTCCAGCCCGCCGAGGATGCGCCGCTTGTCGTTATCGGTTTGCAACTTGCCGATGAACCACGTCCCGGCGTTGGAGAGACCCTTATAATCGAGATCGACCGGGTTCTGCGTCGCGAGGACAATACCGAGTCCGAACGCGCGTGCTTGCTTGAGCAGCCGGATCAGCGGTCCCTTCGTCGGCGGGTTATAGGGATAGGGCGGGAAGTGACCGTACACTTCATCCATATAGAACAGCGCGCGCAGGCTTGTCGTGCCGCTTTGTGTCCGCATCCACGACAGCATATTTTCGAGCAGCAGCGTAATCATGAACGTGCGCTCGGCGTCGTTCAGGTGCGCGATGTAGAAAATTGAGACGCGCGGCCTGCCTTCTTCCGTGTAGAGCAGGTGGCGCACGTCCAGCGGTTCGCCCTGCATCCAGCTCTGGAAGCTCGGCGCGGCGACGATCTGATTCAACGCCGCCGCCAGTTTGAAGCGCTCTTTCTTCGGAAAGAAGGTATCGATGTCGAACACGCCAAGTTTGGCGAAGGGCGGGTCTTGCACTTCGAGGATGATCTGCTCCAGCGTGAGATCGCGCGCTTCCTTCCACGCTTGCTCGAAGATATTGGAGATGAGGACGTGTTCGCGATCCTTGACCGGGTTCGAGTTTTTGCCCACGAGCGCGAGCAATGCCGTCACCGTACCGCTGATGCGCTCGCGGTGTGCTTCCTCATAGCCGCCCCAGCCCTCGCGCGGCGCTTGCAGCGAATCGAGGATGCTCACGGGCAGCCCGGCATCCGAACCCGGCGTATAGATGCTGAACTGCGCGGCATTGGTCAGCGCCTGCATCCGACCCGGCACGATGCCCGCATCGGCCAGCCCTTCGCGCCACTGCTGCGCGACCTTTTCAGCGTATTCATCCGGCTCCATGTGTTCGCGGCGCGCGTCATCGACATTCACCCAGGGGCGAAAGTCTTCCGGGCGAAGCTGCGGAAATTGCAGCAGCAAGTTCGTAATATCGCCCTTCGGGTCGATGATGATCGCCGGGATGTTATCGAGGACGGCTTCTTCGAGCAGCGAAATACATAACCCCGTCTTGCCGCTGCCCGTCATTCCGACGACAACGGCATGTGTGGTCAGGTCGCGCGAGTCGTAATAGACCGGCTCATCAGTCGGCTTATGGGTCTGGGCATCGAAACGGCGACCGAGATAAAAGGTCGTCGGGGCTTCCTTGAAACGTACTGGCATGTCCCGCCTCATCAATTGTCTGAATTTCGCTACGTATTATAGCGCATTTGTTCGCGTTTTTAAGGGTAAATGTCGCAACATGGGGGGTGGATGTAGTACCCAGCCAGTATAGTTTTGATGGATATAATTTGTACAATTCACGCTTAAAACGCGAGTTTGTATCCATTATATCTACGTTGACTGGGTAGTAGCACATCAATAGCCCATGATGCAAGTCGTAGGGGAAACTGGCAATGCTGGCTTTAGATGGGCTGTTCAACCGCGCACGCCAAAGTCCTTCGCAATCAGCCGCGCAGTCATCTTCGCGGACATCATCACCGAAGGCGTACCGCCGCCGGGCTGCGCGCTCGCGCCGACCAGATAGAAGTTCGCGAGGTCGAGGCTGCGATTATGCGGACGGAAGAACGCCGTCTGGTAGAGCATCGGCTCGACGCCAAAGCCGTTTCCGAGATGGCTGTTCAGCGTCTTCTCGAAATAATCCGGCGTGACGAAGCTGCGATAGACCAATCGCTCATGCAAATTCGGGATGTACTTACGTTCTTCAAGGAAGGTCAACACCTTTTCAACGAATGGCTCCCCAAGTTCGCGCCAGTTCAGGCCGCTGCCGTTGTGCGGAACCGGGATTAGCGTATAGGCGGCATGGCAATCGGGCGGGGCAAGCGACGGATCGGTGAGCGTCGGGATATGCAGGTATTGCGAGAAATCCTTGCCGACGACCTTCTTCCCAAAGATTTCGCGGAGCAGTTCTTCGTAGCGCGGTCCGAGGATGATATTGTGATGGCGCAGGTCGATGTCACCGCCTTCACGCTTAAAGCCGAAATAGATCACCACAATCGACATACCCTGCCGCGCTGCCTTCACGCGCAAATCCGTGTTGTAGGTGCGGTATTGTGGATCGATCAGCTTCATGTAGGTATTCGCATAATCGCCATTCGAGGCCACGAGGTCCGCGAAGAGCGCTGTTCCATTCTTGAGTTCGACGCCGCGCGCTATGCGCCTGTCGAAGGGTCCGGGCGCACCGCCATCCGGCGTGGTGACGAAGATGCGGCAAACTTCGCTGTTGTAGCGCATCGTGCCGCCAAGTTCCTCGAATTTCTTCACGAACCCCTGGATCAGCGCGCCCGTGCCGCCCATCGCGAAGTGAATGCCCCACGTCTTTTCAACGAAGTGAATCATCGAGTAGATTGCCGGGACGCTCAACGGATTGCCACCAACGAGTAGCGACTCGAAGCTGAACACCTGCCGCAGTTTGTCGCTCTTGAAATATTTTTTGATGAACCCGAAGAGCGGGCGCACGGCATCCAGCTTGAGCAAATCGGGGACCACGCGCAGCATATCCGGGATACTCCCGAAATGCGTGTACCCAAGTTCCAGAAAGCCGCGCTCGAAGATCGCCTTCGCGTCGCGGTGGAAGCGTTCGTAGCCTTCGAGGTCCTCCGGCGCAAGCTGTGCGATTTGCGCGCGGGTATGCTCCGGGTCGCTATCGTAATCGAAACACGTCCCGTCATCGAAATAGATGCGGTAGAACGGCAGAATCGGGACCATCGTCACATATTTCGAGGTATTGGGACCGCCGCTGATGCCACTCGTGATACGTTTCGACTCATCGACAATTTCCGGCGGAAAATCTGGCACATCGAGGCACGGCTGGCCGCGTTCCAGCGAGAACAATTCTTCGATGAAATGTGGCACAGTGAGGACCGTTGGACCCATATCGAAGGTGAAACCCTGTTCACGTCGCACGTATGCGCGCCCGCCGGGAGCATCCAGCTTTTCGACGATGGTGGTAGCGAAGCCGAGGCTTTGCAGCCGGATACCGAGCGCGAGGCCGCCGATCCCGGAGCCGATGACGATTGCAGTTTTAGAGTCCATTTTGGTTTTTCAGGTGTGACCGTGATGGTTTGTGTAGCTCGATGATAGCAGAATTCCTGAAAAGCGGTGTCGCGTTGAATGTTAAAGATCATGAAGACGTTTACGCAACCGGGAGCGGGTTGCCCTCACTGAGCAGCTTGATGACCGTACTTTCGAGCGCAGGCCAATTCTGTTCCGCTTTGGAGTCGAACGGCGTGCGTGGCGCGTAGAGGATGCCCTGCGGCTGGCCGGGCGGCGTCTGTGACTGCCGAAATTTGGCGAGTTCGCCTTGCTGATCAGCGAGCGCACCCGTCAATTCGGCGCGCAACGTTTCGACTTGCGCAAGCGAGTCGTAGAGCCGGAAAACCTTCGTCGCCGTGGCGATGCTCAATGCCGAGGGAATGTTCTCCAACTGGCTCTTGAGCGAGTCGCGGCTCATTGGCAGCAGCGGCGTATCGACCAGCGCCCGCGCCTGCCGACGCGGGTCGGTATTCTCCCCAACTTGCTGCTTGAGCGCGTCCCATGCAGCGCGCACCGATTGCAGATTGCGCTCGATCTCCAGCCCGACGATCAATCGTACTGCCGCCGACCGTTTCTGATCGTCACGATGTTCACGCCGCCGCGCGCTGACCTCGCTCAGGATGTAGCCGAAAATACCGCCGATGATGGTGGTGACAATGCCGATTCCAGCGCCCAACAACTGCTCGTTCACAAATTCACTCCCGGTCGAACCTTGTGCCTACTTTACCGTACAATAGCATCGCTGACGATAACACCTGTTTGCGCGCACCGTAACCGATTGCTACGATCAAGGGCAGATTGTAAAAGGCATTATTGCTATGGCCGATGTTCAGGATCGCTCCGACGACGCGCCCGTACCACTCAACCCCAGCCTGCGCGCCGTGAACGACAGTATGCTGGATGGCCTCGGCCAGCTTGCCTCCTACTTCGGTTACAACAAGGTGATGGGCAAGATGTACGGCGCGCTGCTGCTCAACCCCGGACCGATGAGCCTCGATGACTTGATGGCGCACCTCGACATCTCGAAGGCGAGCGTCAGTATGAATATGCGAACACTCGAAAATATGGGTGTCGTGCGTGAGGTCTGGGTGCGCGGCGACCGTCGCAAATATTATGAAGCGGAGAGCGATTTGTGGCGCGTCCTGACCAATGTCCTTGGCAGCCGCGAATTGCGCGATGTGAACACCGCGCTCGATACGCTGGATGACAGTATCGATCACCTGCGTGCGGATATTGACGCGATGAGCGAGCAGGACCAGATACTCGCGCGGTACTACATCGCGCAGCTCGACCATATGAAGGAATTCTTCCGCTTCGCGAAGCTGATTCTGACCTCGATTTTGGAGCGTGACCGCAATTTCAAGGTGGGTGAAGTGCGCCGAATCGATATGAAGGGCGAGTGAGCCGTTCACAAAGTTGATACAACTTTCTGCGGGCGCAGGTCAGGGTGATTGACTTCGCATCGTCTTCTGTTATATAATTCGTTCAATAAGTTCTAAAAGTCACAATCGGGGAGAAACCCGTGATGAACATCGATCAGGCGCTACAGGAAGTCGATAAGCTACTCAAACAGGTCGTCACAAGTGATGTGGATGTCCTGCGCGAGGCAAGCCAGCACATCCTCACCGGGGGCGGCAAGCGCTACCGTCCGCGCCTGACGCTGCTCGCTTATCTGGCCGCGGGCGGCACGGACCTGATGCAAGCGGTCCCAGTCGCGGCGGCGGTCGAACTGGTACATACCGCGACGCTGGTCCACGACGACATCAACGATCACGGCAGCCTGCGGCGCGGTCGCCCGACTGTAAATGCGGTCTATGGGCGCACGCTCGCACTATTGACGGGCGATTTCCTCTTCACGAAAGTCTACGAGTTGATGGCTCCTTTCAAGGAACTCAACCCAGAGTTCGCCGCCGCAACGGTCGCGCTCGTCGAAGGCGAAACATTGCAAGCCGCCGCTGCGAAGAACAACACGCTCGACCGTGAAACGTATGGGCGCATCATCGCCAAGAAGACGGCGGTTCTCTTTGCGATGGCTGCGAAGGTCGGCGGCATGATCGCGGGCGCGCGCGAAGCCGATGCAGATGCGCTCTACAACTACGGCTTCAACGCCGGACTCGCGTTCCAGATTGTCGATGATATTCTGGACATCATCGCCGATAGTGAAAAACTCGGAAAAACGGCGGGTCTCGACATCTCGCAGGGGCGCGGCCTCGTGACGGCGCTCGCACACACCACCAACGGTCACACGACGGCGGGTGGCGCACCTGTCGCGGTCATCGAAGCAGAAGCCGACCCGATGGACGCCTTCAAGCAGCGGATGTTGAGCGGCGGTTACATCGAAGAGGGGCGCAAACAGGCGCGCGATCTCGCGGATATGGCAAAGCAGACGCTTGAGAGTTTTCCGGCCTCGCCTGCCATTGCTGAACTGAGCGCCTTCGCGGATAGCTGCGTCGAGCGCGACCACTAGCCGCATCCCGACAAAGCATCGGCAGAAGACGGTCTGCGTTGTACAATCGGAAGCATGGTACAAACGACTGTCTTCTCATGGTTCATCGTCTTCGGGGTTGCATTTGGCCTCTCGCTGTTGCTCACACGCGCCGCGATGGCGCTTGCACCCCGGATCGGGATCATCGACAGACCCCGTGACCGCCACGTTCATCCGCAACCGACGCCGAAATTTGGCGGGTTCGGGATGTACGTTAGTTTTGTTGTGGCTGCATTGGTCGCGCAATTCATGCCTATCGAGCGCGCGGACCCGAACGAAGTTATCCGCTTCGCCGGGTTGATCCTCGGCGGGACGGTGGCGTTCATACTCGGTTACATCGATGACAAGCGCGACCTGCCGCCGCATCTGCAATATATCGGGCAGCTTTTCGCCGGGGCAGTCGGCGTGCTGTTTTTGATTTTCATTGAGAAGCTGAGTAATCCGCTGACCGGACAAGTAACCGACCCCTGGCCGTACATCGTGACGATCACGCTGACGCTGTTCTGGGCGGGGTTGATGATGAACACTGTCAATTGGATCGATGGCGTGGATGGCCTTGCGGCGGGCGTGGTACTCATTGCGTCGGTCCTGCTCTTCGTGCATACGGTGCGCGAACAGCAATTGAGCGTGAGTTTGCTGCCGCTGGCGCTGATTGGCGCGTGCCTCGGCTTTCTGGTCTTCAACTGGAACCCCGCGCAAATCTTCATGGGCGGCACGGGCGCGATGTTCCTCGGCTATACGCTTGGCGCGCTCGCGATTATCGGCGGCGCGAAAATGGCGACGATTTTGCTGGTGATGGGCTTGCCGCTGCTCGATGTGGCATGGCAAATCCTGCGGCGGCTGCGCTCCGGGAAGAACCCCGGCATTGGGGATCGCGG
>Ga0123337_10002662_pt1 | contig 20125 bp, 19 predicted proteins | sample frozenSSSSmetaG_FD_89792 | JGI IMG/M metagenome (GOLD analysis project Ga0123337, IMG submission 89792) | Glacier valley bacterial and archeal communities from Borup Fiord, Nunavut, Canada, to study Microbial Dark Matter (Phase II) -... | ecosystem: Environmental > Aquatic > Freshwater > Ice >... | reverse complement strand
TTACTTATTTCCTTTTAAAAGAAATGCAAAAATACATTAAGTTTAGCTTATCGCAAAAGGATTAACACGCCTTCAATATTAAAAGCTGTGACACCGTCAAGTCCAAGTCCTTTCACCTTGTAGATATAATGACCCTGTGGGCATGGTTTACCCTGATAAGTGCCATCCCACCCCACTTTATTATCGTTGGATGTAAATAGCATCTCGCCCCAGCGGTTATAAATTTCCAATTGATAATCCAGTATCGGATTGCCTGTATTATTGAAAATCAAAATAGAATTCGGAATAAATATATCATTATGCCCGTCTCTGTTGGGAGAGAAAGCATTTGGCACCCAAATCTTAGCATCAGAAATCAGGCATAACACATTTGAAAAACTCTCAACCAACACCGAAGTATCCTTGATGGCCCTTACTTTAAAACAGATGGAATCGTCAAGCGTTGCATCCAGAAAGTCGAACTCATATAGATTTTGTGCACTGTCAGAGCCTACAAGTTTAAATGTATTGTTGTCTCTGACATAGATCTCGTAGCGTTTAATGCCACTGTGCCATTTCTGATAACCGGTCCACTGAATTTTCGCCACATAACCCTCGCTTTTCCCTGTCAGTAATATGGTTTTATTCAATTTGCTCTTCGGTGATTCTGCATTACAATGGTCATTTACCCTCACAGTATAGGTGTATGATAATTTATCGGTTGTCAGATATTTGTCATTGTCAATAAAACCTGTGGAATCACTGCTGCCGTAATATTCATCTTCACTGGCTCCCTGATACACCCTTGAAATAAAATATTTGTCAATATTCTTCACTTGGGTATAAGGCTCCCATTGTGTATACGTTCTTCCATCGGGCAATACCGTGGTTCTGATAGAATTCACAGGCACTACAGGCGGAAAATATTTAGGGGTTTTACACACCGTATTACTTCTGGAACTCCATCTCCCACCTTTTTGCAGCGCAACCACATAATAACAGTAATTATTTTTACATAACTTTTTATCCCTGTAACTGGTAGATGTTGTGGAATCGTACAACTTAAAACTGCCTCCGTTTTCACTTCTGTAGATTCTGTACCTCGCCACATTGCCCGGTCCCCAGCCATCATAACTGAGCCAACTGAGTATTAAGTCATTCACAGACGTATCGCTTACCTCCAGAAAAATTGTACAATGAGCTGTGGTATTGCCCCCCAGATTATTGCACTTATCTGTGGTCTTAATCACATAACAATATCTGGATGAATTGACATTAATTCCGGAAGACAGTGGCACTTGATGCATTGTATCGTTGATACTGCTCGTGTTGTAAACCAGTGTAAAAACAGAATTATCATTAAAGAGATCGTATGATTTAAAACCCTTAAACTTTGATTTACCCCAGCTGACATCAATATCATCATTCGCTGTGACGGTCACAAAGTTCATGGGTGAAGAGGGAGGCCCGATGGTATCATTCACATAGATATACTTATCAAAAGTGTCCGTGCAATTGTGTTTATCCACCACCAGCAAGGATACCTGACTTAAAAAGGTCTTGCGGAAATTATAAGTAGGATTCTGCTTTGTAGAAGTATCCTTGAATGAAAAAGGATCTCCGAAATCCCATAACCATCGTGTGATATCAGCATCAGACGGCAGATTTTTTGCCGTGAAATTGACGGCTCCATTGTAACAAACAGTGTCTGTATTGGAGGTAAATTTCACGTCTGGTCTTGCATAAGATTTAATAAAAGCCATATTCTTAGCCGTGTCTTCACAGCCATTATTGCTTTTTGCTATGAGTCGCGGATTAAAATCCCCGGCCGGATAATTATATTTGGGAGAAAAAGTGATGTTATCGATGGTGCCGTTTCCGTCAAAATCCCATTTATAAGAAATTCCGCCAACCGTCCTATTACTGAAGGTTACAGGCAATATGGAACAGCCGGTATCACGGTTAACAGTAAAACTGGCTTCAGGAGATTTATATACAAGAATAGAATCATTCTGGTATTGCACAAAACAACCAAAGGTATCTATCACAGAAAGTATCGGTTTAAATTTCTGAAACGGTAGCGACCGGTCAAAAATCTGATAGGGATGATGGTTAAAATTGATAGAATCCAAAACACTTCCATCGCCGTATTCAAGGAAAAATCTTCTGTAATATTTACTTTCGTTGATAAATTTAACATCCAAAGTTTCACAACCCGTCTGGTTGCTTAATCTAAATTTAGGAATAGGCCCAATCACCTTGATAAACCCTTTTTTGTCTGATGTGTCATTGCATCCATATCCCGAAACGATTAATTTGACATCACTGCCCTGTGGCCCGGTATTCTGTTTGTATAAATGACCAAAAGTGCTAAGATTGTTTGTGACAGAATCTCCATCCCCAAGGTACCATTTGTAATTAAAAATGGCGGGATGTGTCACAGCAGAAATCCTGGCGATGATGGGAGCACAATAATTGAGCGTATCAGCACTTGAAAAACGCGCCTTGATATCATTGACAGACAGAGTACTAATACTGGTATCATTACAATTACCATTACCAAAAGCGATAAGACCCATTTTATATACACCGCTTTTAGTGAATAGCACTTTGGCATTTTTTGAGGTATCAGAAGGAATGAAACTAAATCCCGTTGTGGAATCTTTGATAAACCATTTAAAAGCGATAGCATCAGGATCTGATACGTTAAACAATTTAAGCGGTTTGTCAACACAGGCATAATATTGGTTGTTATTGGGAATATAATTGGAAACCACACCGGAGACCAATGTACCTAGAGGCACTGAATCATTGCAACCCGATGGATGTTTAAAGGCAAAATTAAACCCGAATTTACCCGAGCGCTTCACATACACTTTTGTAGGATTAATGGTTTTTTGCCTGATAGATAAGGAATTGGTATCATACGGATGAGACCACCTCACGGTAATAGGGTCGATGCTTAAGTTCTTAAAATTGTAATTGTTGAGCAGTTTGGCATTCAGAGTTGATGTAAATGGATTGCAACCCTTGATAGGTGAAATAGTTGTATTGTAACTCGCCCCGCTCACCTTCAACTGCACAGTCAGATTAAATGTATCATAACAAGTATTTCTGACAGAATATCTAGTATACCTGACATTGTACTGCCCGGGAGTTAAATCCACCTGGACTGAATCTCCCGCATATAAAAACTTTTGATTGACACTGTCTTTATGTTGAAAAAGCCAGTTGTGAAAATAACTGGTATAAAAACTTGAATCCACATATTTCGCTTTTAATTTAATGCGCGACCTGTAACAAATATTGGAATCGCTGACTTCAAACTTAGGTGTTGGTTTGGCAATAATTACTTTTTTGATAAATGTAATAGAATCGCGGCAACCCAGATTATTAAATGCCACCAGTTTGACATTGTATTTTCCGCTGTCCTGATAGGTAATTTTAGGATTGATACCTGTATCCCTTCGTAAAACTGCGCCGCTTAAATTATAAAAAGTCCATCGATACCGGTTCTCCACTTTACTGGTTCCGCGGGCTGTGTAATTGGTAAACTGCACCTCTTCTTTCGGGCAGGAAGGCTTAGGAAGATATATAAATGCCGGGTTGATCTTTTTGATTTCTAATGCACTTCTTTTGGTGGCTGTATCTATACACCCATTTGCCCCGGTGACAATCAGCCGAACCGTATATTTTGCATATTGGGTGCAGTTGAATTTTATCGTTGAGGTAGTACCTGTCTGCAAGCTGACATTAGGAACAGTATCAAAATACAAATCCCATCTGAGAGTCTTTCCGACACCTATATTAATAACAGAAGAATCCACTACTCTAAGAGAATCGGGTCTTAAACAACTGTATTGATCCCTTACAAATATCTTTGCAATAGGACCATTCACTGTGATAAAATTATTATAAAATTTCTCTGATTTACAGCCGTTAAGCATATCAGAAACATAAAAGGAATACTTGCCAAAATTATCAAATTTGATGGAATATTTTTGCGGATCAATGGTGGTCTTTGTATATGCATTCGGCGAAATCTGCACAGTGGGCAGTGCACTGCGCGAATTATTAAGGGTTAAAAACAATCTGTCGCTGCCGCACAAAGTGGTTTTTGAAAATGTATTATTCAAAATGATACTATCGGCAAACCTGAGGTACTTGGGTTTGACATGTGAATATACACAGCCTTTTTTTGTTGTCACCGTAAGCGCAACATTAAATGTATCCCTGAGATTATAGACAATATTTTTAGGTTCGTATGCCGTTGAGCTTGATGGTAAGGCTCCTCCCGGGAACGACCATTTCCATGAGGCAATAGCCTGATTGAGGGTATCCGTCAGGTTGGTAAAGTTAATGGATTTCGAAATACATCCACTGAGTTTATCCGCCTGAAAATCTACAGAAATCGAATCGGATACATAAGCTACACTATCAAACGTTTTTTTACCCTCACAACCAAAACTGTCTTTCATGAATATGGTAAAGAACTTATATCCTCCGGGTCGGTTAAAAAAGGTCTTGAGATTTGCTGGACCATTGCTGTATAAAGTATTTTCCACAAGCCAATCGCGCGACACAGACTTCGGGGTCTGGTCGGTGATGATGACACTGTCATCATATTTGCAAATCACTTTTCTTGAAATGGAGTATTTTGGAATGGGAGCAGGTTTTGCCTTGATAAAATTTACGTAGTTCAGTATACAACTGCTACCATCCAAATATTTGAGTTTAATCCTGACATTATAATTTCCAGAGCTTGCGAATAATTTGGTATAATTACTGTCGGAGGATACATAACCTGAACCTAAGTCCCACTCAAAAGTCGTGCCCACAGGGAAACTGTGCATTTTGAATTTAACAATATTGGGAACACAGATAATGGTATCATTGGACGACATATAGGCCGTTCCACATTGTCCCAAAGCATTATTGAGGAACAAGATAAAAAACAATAAAATAACTAAACTTCCCTTGTGCCTCTTCATTCTTTAATAATTAGCAAAAATACGATTTAATCGTGAAAAATTGAAAAATAATGATACTTTTGCACAAAATACAAACATTCCCTTATATATGCTTAGACGCTTAATCATAGTTTTAGTTGCTTCTCAATGCCTAAATGGCTGCAAAAACCCTGCCCCAAAAGACAACTCATGGAAAACAGTGTACCAAAACGCTTATTCCAATCAGGATTACACAACTGCCGTAGTGGCACTTAACCAATTGATTCTTAGTGATTCTGCGAACAGACCTGCCTATTACGATTCACTTTCTGTTTATTATATTAAAAAACTAAGAAATTATAATGCAGGAAAAAAGTCCGTCGATAAAGGACTAAGCCTTAATCCTAACAATTTCCAGTTATTGGAGTTTAAGAGCATTTTCCTGAGTGCAGAAAACAAGATTGAGGAATCAAGGGAAGCCATACAAAAGGCCTATAAACTATCCGGACTGAATAAACATCTGTACATGTATGCGACCTCTTTTGTTGCAAGTGGTAAAGTTGAAGAATATACAAAAATAGCCAATGGCATTTTATATAATCCCAATACTAAACCTGAGAAAGTAGAAGTAACAGTTGATGATAATTTAACACAATTTGTAGACCTAAAGGCTCTTTGTTATCTGGACAAAGCAAAAATTGCTACCAATGGCATGACAGTCATGAAATATATTGATTCCGCTTTGCAGATACAACCTGATTATCAGGAAGCACTGTTCTTCAAACAAAAGATTACTGGCGGCGGACAACAATAAGCCTAAAGCCTCGGTTTCCAGGACACTTCTTCTACACCTTGTATATGGGCACTGTAACGGCCTAATACAAACAAATAATCGGATAGGCGATTGATATACTGAATGATTTCGGGTTCAAGTTCCTGCTCTTCTGAGAGATGAACAATCAAACGCTCGGATCTTCTGCAGATGCATCTGGCGACATGGCAATGCGCTATTTCTATACTTCCCGCTGGCAACACAAATGACCTGAGTTCCGGTAACTCCTCATTCATTTTGTCTATGCTTTTTTCAAGCAATTCAGTATCAGCCGCATGAAGGTCAGGCAATATCATTTTATTTCCGGGTGCGGAAGCCAATAAACTACCAATAGTAAATAACCTGTCTTGAACTTCCGGCAATACCTTTTCATTGATAGGATCATGTGTAAATGACCTTAAAATTCCAATGTAAGAATTTAATTCATCAATGGTGCCGTAAGCTTCTATTCTGATATGATGTTTTTTGACTCTATCGCCGCCAATCAGAGATGTTTCTCCTTTGTCCCCTCTTTTCGTATAAATTTTCATAATGATCTTTACAATGATGTGAATGCCTTTTGAACCTCTTCAAACTTTTCATTATTTGTGTCTGATTCCGTAAGGCCGTCTCTCAATCTGACAATTCTTTTCGCATTTAGCGCAATGTCTTCTTCGTGCGTCACCAATATAATGGTATTGCCATTAGCATGAATATCACGAAAGAGAGCCATAATCTCAATAGACGTTTTTGTATCGAGATTACCTGTCGGCTCATCTGCCAGTAAAATGCTCGGATTATTAACAAGACCTCTGGCAATGGCTACCCTCTGTCTCTGCCCTCCCGAAAGTTCGTTTGGCTTGTGTAACATACGCTCTTTCAAACCTACCTGCACAAGTACTTCTTCCGCTCTGCGCAATCTGTCCTTTTTATTAAAGCCGGCATACACCAATGGCAAAGCGACATTCTCGAGTGCGGTCATTCTTGGCAATAGATTAAAGGTCTGAAACACAAAACCGATTTCTTTGTTCCTTACCTCTGCCAGCTCATTTTCACTCATTTTGCTAACATCCGTATGATTGAGTATATAACTTCCCTTGGTAAATGAATCAAGACATCCCAGTATATTCATCAAAGTGGATTTACCGGACCCCGATGGCCCCATCAATGCCACATATTCTCCCTTGTCAATATTAAGATCGATGTGTTTCAAGGCAAACACCGGCTCATGGCCAAGATTATAAACCTTCTGTATGCCTTTGATTTCAATTAAACGATCCATTATTTGTTTTGTTCAATCACTTTTGGTACCCTGAAATAATCAGAATCTTTTTTTGGTGCATTTTTTAGAATGTCATCTCTGCTGACTAACTGTTCCACCACATCCTCTCGTGTATTATTGGCAGTATCAGTCATATAAATCAATGGCTCAATACCATTGGTATCCACCTCGTTTAACTTCTCACACAACACCAGTATATTTTCCAGATCGGTTTTTATTTTCGCCTTTCCGGCTTCATCAAATTCCAGTCGGGCCAGATGTGCAAGTTGTTCGATTTTTTCATCGGTAATTTTCATGATATAATCTTTTTAGATTTTAATTCGTTTTCTATCAAGGTGTAAATTTCATCCTTTAGGGTATCACTATCTTCATCATTTAGATGTGCGGTAGGTATTGCCCGATGAATTTTAAATTTAAGCATTTGCGGATAAAATTCAGTTTTTTCATCCGGCAACAATTTGTAATTATTATAAAACGTAATAGGAACAATAGGCACTCCGTGTTCAATGGCTAGTTTAAAGGCCCCATTTTTAAATGGTTTTAGCTGTGGAGTTTTATCCCAGATGGTTCCTTCCGGAAATATAACAACGGCATAAGCATCATTTATTCTTTCACCCGCCACCGTGAATGCTTTATGTGAATCCCTAATGCTTTTCCTGTTAACACCAATATCTACCGTCCTGAAAAAAATGCCAAACAAAGGAATTTTCGCCAATTCTATTTTCGCCATAAACGACAGCTTTGAAGGTGCAATTAAACCAATGGCGATAATATCCAGATAAGAAGAATGGTTGGACACCAATACACAAGGCAAGGGCAATTCGGGCTCTTCCCTTTTAATGACCGGAATTGAAAAACACAAAACAACAATGATCCATGCCCATATACGGCGCAATCGATTGGCTACAGGATACAGTTTTGGGTGACTCAAAAATAACAGGAAAAACGGATAAAACAAAAGAAAGACACCAACAAATACCAGTGCAAACCAGACAAAACCTATTTTACCTAAAATCTTCAATCCTGTTTGGTGGTTTTAGGTCGCATCAGGTATGCAAATATGGCACTTAAAAACAAACCCCTGGAAGCGCCGAGAAATAATTGTGAGACAAATTGCGCCCTCATGGAATACACTTCAGTTTTGATATATGCACCATAGGCTGCAATATCTTTTTCATATTCTGCCAGATTATTTTGTTTGATTTTAAGTGCTGCTTCACTATTGACGTACTGATCGATTTTAAAATCGATGATCTGTGCCACATAAGCCGGCTGGAACTGATAGATATAAGAATACAGAAGTGATACTGCCGCAGAAATGATAACGCTTAAAAGAAATCCCATAAAAACCGCTCTTCCGAGTGTAAATTGCTCGATGTTTTCGCATTTAAATGATTTCAAAAACAAAAATATACCGATGGCAGGAATGATTAAAAACTCTCCGAGTATAGAAAACAGCTGCACCCATCCTGAACTTTTATAAACGTATGAAGTAAGGTAAATATAACTCAAAGCCGCGCTGGCACTACCAAAAGCCAGTCCATAAATCAACAGTTTTTTGCTCATAATAAAATGTTTACAAAACTATGACAAAAAAACATGAGAATGCTTTGTTTTGTCAAATTATTGTAGAAAATTTGCATCGCTTATGGAACTTAAAGATATTGTAGCTATTGCGGGTATGCCCGGCTTGTACCATGTAATTGGTCAGAGAAAAAATGGATTGATTGTAGAAACCCTTGACGGAACAGGAAAAAAAACACCTACTTCAGCCAACACAAAAGTCTCTATCTTATCTGATATAGCCATGTTTACGATGGAAGGTGAAGAAAGACTTGCCTCTATACTTTTGTCAATTCACGACAAGGTAAAAGAGGGATTACAGGTCCCTGATAAAAAATCTAATGATGATGCATTCCCTCAGTTTTTAGGCAAAATATTGCCGAATTACGACAATGAGCGCATCTATCTTTCAGACATGAAGAAACTTGCTAATTGGTATACTATACTCAGTGATAAGTTTGATTTTGAAGCTTTGAGAAAAACATTAAGCGAAGAAGAAGCTGAGACCGATGAGGTAAAAGCTGAAAACAAAGCTAAAGCCGAAAACAAAGTGAAAGCTGAGAAAAACGTAAAGACCAATACCGTTAAGAGCGATAGTAAAAGCAAAGGAAAATCTGTGGGAACCATCAGAAAGATGGCTTAATTCTTGATTCCGTTTGTCTTTATCAATTATTTTTGATTTTTACTTAAGAAAAACTTAGATTTGCACCTCCTTTAATAAAAAGGTCGGATGGCCGAGTGGTTAGGCAAAGCTCTGCAAAAGCTTCTACAGCGGTTCGAACCCGCTTCCGACCTCAAGATAAAAACCAGTGCTTTCGCTGGTTTTTTTGTTTTAAGATGGTGTTGAGCTTGCTCATAAGCCAGCTGGAAACAAAAAACCAATACTGCTTGCACCCAAGTAGTGGTCTAATCTTGAACGGCCGCCATTCTGTGGCTCGCCGAAGCCAACAAAAACTAAAGTTATTTACCTTGATTTAACAAGCAGAGACGAACAGCCTGATCGAAAGCAACAAAAAATTATTCCTTAAACCCCACCATCTCCATATTGATACTATCTAAACCACCTTATCGCTCGCTTTTGTCGCCAAGTACACAAAGAACAATAATAGGCCAATAGTCATGGAGCTTATCCAAGTGTAAAAATCTGCAGATGGATTGGTTAATCTTACAACCGTTTCGGTCACCAGAGTCTGAGGTTTCATGATCACATCCCAACTGTTAAATCTGAGGTCGCGCCCCAGCAAAATGCCGAAACTGCACATCAGACATATCCCCAATACCATCATTGTTACCTGCCATGTATAAAACCTTTCCAATAACAATCCCGATATATCTTTCAGCGAAATCACTGCCGATGCAAACGCCGACACGGCAAACCAACTTAAAGTAAAGGCATCCAGTAAAAGATATTTCCGATCACCGTATATCACATGGATATAATCTGTGAGCATATAAGGTGCATTAGGCAAAAACAAAAGCCACAAAAAACCCAAACCCATGAGCGAATTTCTGGTTGTACCATTTAATGACATCTGTATCATGATTGAGCTCAGAATCAATGGCAGCCCTGCCAGAAAAAAATTCCACAGCAAAAAAAGAAATGTCTTATCTGTATCCAGAAATTGTCTGCTTAAAACAAGCAAAGTGCCGGCAATAGAAATAAAAAGATACACATATATCAAGTTCCTTCTGGCCTTTATAGCTGACTTTACAGGCCCTATGACATCCATATCACAAACATACAGCAAAAACCATAAATGAATACTTTGCTTCGTTCTAATATTTAATAATTCGATAAGGAGGAACACGCAAGCCGTTGAAAACCCTGCTGTAATGGTTTCCCGAAATTAAGTTGTAAAATTGGCCGAATTTGTCAATCTTTGAAACTTTCTTTACCTTTTGACTTCCAATACAACCAAAATATATTTTGCATCTGATTTTCACCTGGGTGCACCGGATGCTGAAACCTCATTAAAGCGTGAAAAACACCTTTGTAAGTGGCTGGATATCATCAAACAAGATGCATTTGAAATTTATCTTGTAGGGGATATTTTTGACTTTTGGTTTGAATATAAACACGTGGTACCAAAAGGATATACCAGAATAATGGGAAAACTGGCGGAAATTGTAGATTCAGGTATCCCAATCACCTTTTTTAAAGGCAACCACGATATGTGGACTTTTGGTTATCTCGAGAAAGAAATCGGGGTGAAATTAATTTCCAATGAATTGGTCATAGAGCGTAACGGCAAAACTTTTTATATCCACCATGGTGATGGATTAGGTCCCGGTGACGGCGGATACAAATTAATTAAAAAACTGTTTCGCAGCAAAATATCCGTTGCCTTGTTTGGTTTCCTTCACCCATATATAGGTGTAAGTCTGGCCAAATACCTCTCATTAAGAAGCAGAATCAGCAAGGGTGACTCCGATAAGACCTATCTGGGTGACGAAAAAGAATTTATCACTTTGTTCTGCCGCCAGAAACTCAAAGAACAACACTACGATTATTTTATCAGTGGCCACAGGCATTTGCCACTAGATATACAACTCACGCCGGATTCCAGATATATTAATCTCGGTGAATGGGTCAATGATTTTTCTTATGCGGTGTTTGATGGCACGCAAATTGAACTCAAGTATTTCAAACCAATACATTGAAGTCACTATTACTCTATATCTGCTGCTTTTCATTTGTATTTGCCGGAGCCCAAACCATTCCGCAGAACGACACCATACCTGTGCCTCCCGGCAGTATCATCAGTAGCGATAACCTGGAAAATCTTTTTATTGTTACGCCCACCAACGATATCATCAAATACGATAAGGATGGCAAAAAAACAGCTACAGCCAATTTCAAGGTATTAGGTGATATTACGTCCATCGATGTGACTAACCCATTTGAGATTTATGTGTTTTACCGCGACCAGAATAAGATTATTTTTCTTGACAACCTTCTGAATATCCGCGGTGAATGTGACATGGAAAGCATTGGAGTTTCACAAATTGCCTGCATCGGCAGAAGTGCGGATAACCAAATCTGGTTATTTGATGTAGCGGATCTTAAACTAAAAAAGTACAGCAAGGATCTTAAACTCATCATCGAGAGTGCATCATTTAACACCTTTAATATTGGTGCTGACGTGTACCCCACAATTATCAAGGATATTAATACCAGCGTCTTTATATTAAACCAGAACAAGGTTCTGGAATTTGATATCTTCGCTAACTTCAGTAAAATCAAGCTTATCGACACTCTGCAGAACTTTCAGTTTATCAATGAAAAAATTGTATTCCTGAAAAAAAACAAGATTTATATGTTCAACCCGCTTAATTTTATGATGCAGGAATTTACAGTCAGTTTACCTGCCAATACAAAAAATATCAGGATTGAGAAAGAAAGATTATATGTATTAACGGATGAATATGTAATTTTGCAGACTTTTACGGAAAAATAAGATTTCCGGGAAAAAGCGATTAAGATGTTAGAAAAACTAGAGGCTATCGAAGCCAGATACAGAGAAGTGGAATTATTGTTGAGCAGCGCTGACACCATGCAGGACATGAAGCGTTTCACTCAGTTAAACAAAGAATATAGTGATTTAAAGGAGATTGTGGAAAGTATCGAAGACTACCGCAATACCTTGAATTATTACCAGCAGGCCAAGGACCTTCTTGCGAACGAAAAGGATCAGGAGCTGAAAGAAATGGCCCGTGAGGAGGCGGAAGAAATGGAAGCCAAAATTGGCCCTCTGGAAGAAAGGATTAAACTCCTGCTTATCCCCAAAGATCCTGAAGATGCAAAAAATGCCATTATAGAAATCAGGGCTGGAACGGGTGGTGATGAAGCCAGTTTGTTCGCCGGCGATTTAATGAAAATGTATACGCGGTATTGTGAGAATCGCGGTTGGAAAGTCGAAATCATGGATGAAAATGAAGGTACAGCCGGCGGTTATAAAGAAGTGATATTAGAAGTGAGCGGTAAAAATGTGTATGGTGACCTTAAATATGAAAGTGGTGTTCACCGCGTACAAAGGGTGCCTAAAACTGAAAGTCAGGGCAGAGTTCATACTTCAGCAGCCACAGTTGCTGTTTTAGCCGAAGCAGAAGAGGTAGACGTACAATTGAATCCTGCAGATATCGACATGCAGACCAGCAGAAGTGGTGGCGCCGGAGGTCAGAACGTTAACAAGGTGGAAACCAAGGTGCAGTTGACGCACAGACCCAGTGGAATAGTTGTTGTTTGTCAGGTGGACCGTTCGCAATTAGGGAACCGGGAACGCGCTATGCAGATATTGCGCACAAAGTTGTATGAAAGAGCTATGGAAGAACATAATTCGAAAATAGCCAATACAAGAAAAACACTTGTTGCCAGTGGCGACAGGAGTGCGAAGATAAGAACCTATAATTTTTCTCAGAGCAGGGTGACGGATCACCGCATCAATATGACTCTATATGCTTTGGATACCTTTCTCAGCGGTGACATACAGGGCATGATAGACGCCTTGAAGATGGCAGAAAACGCTGAGCGCATGAAAGAAGGAACAGTAGTTTAAAATTAAACTCCTGCAGGTCCTTGCTTAACACCCTCACCGTCTTTACGGACTGGTTTTTCCATTCCTTTTCTTCGGCTTCTAACTTTAGGATATTTTTTCTCGGTATTCATGTTGTTAATGTATAACACAATAAAGTCTTCAATTATTGTGCCTATTTATTTGTTAGACGCTCAAAACCACGAAAACGTTTCAAAAAAATAAAAATATTTTAAAAAATGATTAAAAAATGACATTTATATACAGGTATAAATACTTATCAAACAAGGCCTAATCACCAGTAAAATAAGGCTACTTGCCAAAAATAAAAAATAGTCAAAATCTTTGACAACTGTTGGAACAACTATTCATTTGTACGATGAATTCATAGTTAAATCCTATAAATTTTTACCCAAACAATCTGCCAAATAATGGCAAAAAATATCCAAATGAATCATTTTGCTTATTTGGAGACCTTTTGTTCAGATAAAAATCACTTCCTCCAATTAAGCAAGCAAAATTAACTTTTCGGCCATCAACTTTCCTTCTCTAACGGCATAATTAGTTCCCCTGTCTTCCGGATAAATTTGCGCCATGGTATTAATCATGACATTACTTATAGGGGTTTGTTGTGACGGAATTAATTGGCTGTAGTGTTTAGTCACCAGCGGCTGGGAATAAGGTTCTTTCCATGCATGATAAGCCAGCACCCAATCCTTGCTAAAAGCGGGAAACATGCGTTGTATAAATGGTATCGCGTAATTGTAAAACTCTTCCTCTGTCATGTGATATAAAGCATCATCTGTAGGCAAATATTTGGACAGATACACAATATGCCGGCCTTTATAACTTTCTTTCGGTTCAAAATTAGTGTGCTCAATGATGCCTACAAACGGAAATCCTGGGTCGTTGACATTCAACCAATATATTTCACTTAAACTTTGATTTAATTCCAGTGTAAGGCAGACATTGCCTATATAAGTAATTTTATTCAGGCTGTCCAGATAGGTTTTGTCCACTGATTTTTCCAGCAGTTTTGAAGCAATTGGCAACGGTGTGGTTATCACTGTGTAATCAGCCTTTATCACTACTTCATTACTCATCTTTACAGCGCCCTCAGGATTTACTTCCACGACCTCACGTCCCAGATACACCTTACCGCCCCATTCATTTATTTTCTCAATCATAGAATCTGCCAGAGAAGCAAATCCGCCTTTGTAATACGCAAGATTTTCTGCGCCCTTCTCTCCTCTGCTGCCACCGCGCAACTTGAGTTTATTCCAGAACCATACTGCAGACACAGTTTCAGCATATCTGCCAAATTTTCCTTTTAAAAGAGGTTCCCACACCACAGAGTAGCCTTGTTTTCCGCAAATTTTCGTCAACCAGTCTTTAGCGGTAATATCTTCCAGTTTTTTCCAGTTTTTAACCGACCTCACGGCTAATACAACAAAACCGAGACGGATGCGATTAATGATATTTAAAGGACTGAACTTCAGTAAATCCAAGGGAGAACTCAGTTTGAAAAAATTGTTGGAATAATACATCCCTGTGCGTGTAGGCCTGATAACAATATGGTCTTCACATTTTAAATCCTTAATCAGATCCATAATATGACGGTCATTGGTAAACCAGTGATGGTAGAATTTTTCGAGGTTTTCTCCTTCCACTTTAAAAGAACCTGCAAGCCCACCAGGCTCTGTATCCTTTTCAAAGACTGTAACTGCCCAACCGGCTTTGGATAAATAATATGCTAATGACAATCCGGTGAATCCGGCACCGATAATATTGATTGATTTTTGTGACATTCAGGGCAAAAATACCATAAATGCATCTAATTCTATTCATCAGAAACATTCGGACTAAAACTATAGTTTTAGTCCAAACACAGAATTACTCGTAACCAATCTTATCCTTTATAATATAAAGAGGTCTTTGTTTAATTTCCCCGTAGATACGACCTACATATTCACCAATGATACCCAGCACCAAAAGAATGATACCCCCAATCAATAAAATGGATATCATCAATAAAGTCCAACCTTCTACAAAATCATTGGTAAACAACCTCATGTATAAGGAGTATATAATACCCACAAAAGCGACGATAGACGTGATAAAACCGATAAAGGAAGCCACTTTAAGCGGTGTGGTCGAAAACGACAATATGGCATCACTCGCCAAACGAAACATCTTTTTAAACGGATATTTTGTACTCCCTGCAAAACGGATTTCCCTGTCGTATTCTACTGAAGTCTGATTAAAACCTATCCATGCCACCATACCCCTGACAAAACGATAAGATTCCCTCATCTTGAGAAACTGATCAAGTGCTTTTCTATCCATCAGTCTGAAATCTCCGGTATCCAATGGCATATCTACATCGCTTAAACGGTTAATAAATCTGTAAAACCATTTTGCCGTCAGTAATTTAAATGTACTTTCACCTGCTCTTTCCCTGCGTTTCCCAAAAACCACATCAAAGCCTTGCTCCCATTTTTTCACCATTTCCAATATCACCATAGGCGGATCCTGCAAATCAGCATCAATAACCACCGCTGCATCACCCTTACAATTATCAAGACCGGCAGTAATAGCAATCTGGTGTCCAAAATTTCTCGAAAAGTTAATGCCTTTAATGCGCTTATCCGTTTTGATCACCTCTTGTATCATCTGCAGCGTTAAATCCTTGCTGCCATCATTTACAAAGATGATCTCATAATCATATATTGAGGCATCCAGCTGCGCAAAAGCCGCCGTCAGTCGTTTATAGGTTTCTGCAAATACTTCCTGTTCATTATAACAAGGTACAACTATTGAAATTAATTTCATTGTTTATCTGGATTTATAATGGAATATTACCATGTTTCTTTTTGGGCAGATTTTTCACCTTGTTTTCAAGCATCTTAAAGGCATTAATAAGCTTAAAACGCGTTTCTTCAGGATATATCACATCATCAATAAAACCTCTTTCCGCAGCCCTATATGGATTTGCAAATATTTCGGCATATTCTGTTTCTTTTTCTTTCCATGCCACTTCGGGATTATCCGCATTGGTAATTTCTTTCTTGAAGATAATTTCAGCAGCACCCTTAGCACCCATCACGGCAATTTCAGCACTTGGCCAGGCAAAATTCATATCAGCACCTATATGTTTGCTGTTCATCACATCATAAGCTCCGCCATAAGCCTTCCTTGTTATGACGGTTATACGGGGCACGGTAGCCTCGCAAAACGCATATAAAAGTTTAGCTCCATTGGTGATAATCGCATTCCACTCCTGATCTGTACCCGGTAAAAATCCAGGAACATCTTCCAGAACTAAAAGCGGAATATTAAAAGCATCACAAAACCTGACAAATCTTGCACCTTTGGTTGAAGAATGCACATCCAGAACACCTGCCAATGAAGCAGGATTATTGGCCACTATACCAATACTTCTGCCTGCTAATCTTGCAAAACCTACAACAATATTTTCAGCAAAGTTTCTGTGAACCTCAAAAAAACTTTCTGCATCTACAAGTCCGTCAATGACCGCACGTATATCATAAGGCTGGTTCGGATTCTCAGGAACAATATTCTTGAGTTCTTCCCTCATCTCATTGCTTATAACATAATTTACATTCGGCGCTTTTTCCTCGCAATTCTGAGGCATATAACTCAACAGTTTTTTTAGACTGCTTAAACATTCAATTTCATTGGCAAAAGAAAAGTGCGCCACACCAGATTTAGAGGAATGCACCGATGCCCCACCTAACTGTTCGCTCGTCACTTCTTCATTGGTAACAGTCTTCACAACATTGGGACCCGTCACAAACATATAGCTGGTATTCTCCACCATACCAATAAAATCTGTAATAGCCGGAGAATACACTGCTCCACCGGCGCATGGCCCCATAATAGCCGAAATCTGCGGTATGACACCGCTGGCAATTGTATTCCTGTAAAAAATATCTGCATAACCACCCAAAGACACCACGCCTTCCTGAATCCTGGCGCCACCACTATCATTCAAACCAATTACCGGTGCGCCATTCTGAAGCGCCAAATCCATAATTTTACATATTTTTTCTGCATGAGTTTCACTCAAAGACCCGCCGAACACGGTAAAATCCTGAGAAAACACGTAGACCAGTCTACCGTTAATGGTGCCATAACCAGTGACAACACCATCGCCTGAAAACTTCTGTTTTTGCATACCGAAATCATTGCTTCTGTGTGTCACAAAAGCTCCAACCTCATTAAAACTGTTCTCATCCATGAGAAAATGTATACGCTCACGGGCTGTCAATTTCCCTTTGGCATGCTGAGATTTAATTCTCTCTTCACCTCCGCCAAGCAAAGATTCCTTGCGTTTATTGTCTAATAATTCACGTTTATTCATGTACTGACTTTCTGTTTGTTTTTTATTGGCGTTCATGCTATTTCAAGATTTTGAGATTGCCCGACCATCATTTAAATTTAATTGTGCAAATTAAAGATGTTTTTTTTAAAAAACAGTTTTGATTTTTAAATCTTTAAATCTGTAAGCGCTACCTTCATACCATAGGTTCCGCGGCCTAATCCCACAGGTAATGAAAAAGTAATGAACCCACCAGAATTTTTTTTATCTCCCGATAAAAAGCTTTGCAGACCATTCCATTCGTTTTCTGTTAATTCCTCACAATGCAATTTGTCCTTTAAAAGACTCAGAATAAATTCCGAATCCTGTATTGAAATCAGACCCAGCTTAAGTGCTAATCCGGTTTCGTACATCATGCCTTTTGCCACAGCTATACCATGCAAAACCGGTTGTTGGATGCTAAGTCTATAACTTTCAAATGCATGACCAATCGTATGTCCGAAATTCAATAATTGTCTGATATGCTCATCCTTAAAATCTTTTTGAGTGATCTCTTCCTTACATTTTGCCGTAAGCCTGATGATGCTGTCAATATCCGCATTCTCCGCTATTTTGTTCAACAACTCAGGACTAGTTATCAGTGCAGTTTTTAATATTTCTGCCCATGCACTTTCAGTTTCATCCAAAGGCAATGTACTTAAAAATTCTGTAGAGATGATGACAGTCTCTGGCAAGTTAAATACACCGAGATAGTTTTTATAATCGCGGTAATCAACCCCCGTTTTACCGCCAATAGCTGCATCCACCATGCCCATTAAAGTGGTGGGTATGTTGACATATCTGATACCGCGCTTAAATACGGAAGCTGCAAAACCTCCGATATCGGATACGACACCTCCACCTAAATTAAATAAAAAGGTCTGTCTGTCGGCATGATATTCTGTCAGTTTTTTCAGCACGAACTCAAATGTTTCCAGATTTTTATGTAATTCACCCGAAGGGATAACAATAACAGGAAAAGAATGATTGAGTAAAGGAAGGCAAAGATTCTCAGTATGATTATCCACAAGCATTATGGCTTGTTCTATCTGCCTGTCTTTGCAATATTGAGAAAAACAATCTGATATCTTATCCGTAAAAACAAGTCCGGATTGTTCCATCAGGTTTTTATTTTATCATAAAATGCTTTGTTGGCAGGATCCATCTTCGACAAAAGCTCAATGGCTTTAATTTGTTCTGCCGCTGAGGCGCCTTTATAGATTTCTATAAGTTCTTTGTATTTGGCATTAAAGAATACCTTAAGTAACATCGAATTGGGAAACACACGTGAAAGTTCCTGAAAATTCTCCAGCGACTTATAAATTTCATCCCTGCCTTTAACGACATCCTTATGCATGATATCCAGACCATTCATATGGTAGGTATACAAACTTTTTCGCACCGGCAGGTATCTATCATTGGTCAGATTATCTACCAAATAGAACCTGTTTTTTAAACTCTGACCGTCATTGGGTTTCCAGCCATTCATATTTTGGCTGGCATTTAATATCTCCCTTGCTTTCTGGTAATAAGGCATTCCTGATTCTGAAGCATACGTATCATAATTTAAGCCTACAACAACATTTACATAAAAGGCGAGCATACCCGTAAGATTATACACATTGGCACTTTGTTGAAACTCCATGGCCTGAAATTCCTGATACTGAAAATTAAAATCTGCATCAAGCTGATTAAATAAAACAGTGCTATAAGTGCTGCCAAATACGGGACGTGTAGCCTGTATTTGTACGGTGCCACCAAATTCGTTTGAGTTTAATTCATAACGGGTAATATCTACCAGCATGGTAATCTTGAACCTTTCTATAGAGGTAAGTTTATCTGCACACCACATACGCTGATTGATAAATTGCGACATGGAAGCCTGCAGAGAAGAAAAAATCTGCGTATTGGATATCTGTACCGTTGGGTGTATGACCGTTATTGTAGCTTCTACATCCTGAGCCACTACCTGACGATGAAGGAAAAAAGCGATTAAAAAAGTAAAAACAGTTTTTATTTGAAGTTTTGAGAAATACATGTAATAATATCTTTTGCTACGTCTTGTTTATCCTTTAAGGGGTATTCAAAAATAATACCTTTTTTCAGAATAATACTAATTTTATTGGTGGGATGCCTGAATCCTGCGCCCTGATCATTCAGAGAATTTAAAACAATGGCATCTGCATTTTTCCTGATAAGTTTTTGTGTGGCGTTTTCTACTTCATTATTGGTTTCAAGCGCAAAACCAATCAGCACCTGGTTTTCTTTTTTTATTTGACCTATGGCAAAGAGTATATCAGGGTTTTTAACCATCCTCAACACCAGATCATCTTCACTTTTCTTTATTTTATTTTCGTGATATGTTTCAGGCCTGTAATCTGCCACGGCAGCAGACATGATAGCAATATCACAGGACGGGAAGAGCTCCATACACTGAGCATACATTTCTCTTGCCGATTCAACATGATAAACCGTTATATTGGGGTGAGATATCTCTAGTTTTGTAGGGCCGGAAACCAAATGCACTTCCGCACCTTTCTCCGCCAGTTCGCTTGCTATGGCATAACCCATTTTTCCTGTTGAATAATTGCCAATGAAACGCACCGGATCTATCTTTTCGTATGTAGG
>Ga0123337_10002661_pt1 | contig 20126 bp, 17 predicted proteins | sample frozenSSSSmetaG_FD_89792 | JGI IMG/M metagenome (GOLD analysis project Ga0123337, IMG submission 89792) | Glacier valley bacterial and archeal communities from Borup Fiord, Nunavut, Canada, to study Microbial Dark Matter (Phase II) -... | ecosystem: Environmental > Aquatic > Freshwater > Ice >... | reverse complement strand
TTGACTTCGTGCGTCTCTTTTGCACGCTCCCCTGGCGTTTCAGAAAAAAGGACGACGGGCCTAATCAACTCATAGGTGCGTTGCTCCGGCCACAAGGTCCGTTGCTGAATGATTTGCCAGTTGTCAGTTCGTTCAATACGAGGTTGCTTTTCCTTACGCGTAGGCATGGCTTCTCTCTCCCCAAAGCCTTACAAAAAGTGCGTCGTGTTGTCTGTACATCCTACGCTAAACACACCCATATTGACAAGAGGTAAGATTGTGATGCCTTTCTGTTGGCCCCAATGTATCAGGCCCTACAGAAGAGGATTTTGGCAAGCAGGCGGTGCCATCCTCATTACCCAACTACGTCAAGCATCACCTGGCGGGGTTTGCCCTCATACACTCCCCTTTGCATTCTCCCTACACGTTGAACAACCACAGACACGACACTAACCTACAAATTTCCCCTTGACAAATGCTTCCAAGTATACTATCATGCAATTAGACAAGTATACAATCATACGAAATGGAGCATACTATGGACGAGAAACAGGAGCGTATTGAGGCACAGCGAACCTACGGCATGGCTCGTATGACCTACGAACTGGCGCAGGGCGAACCGTTGCTACGCCTGGGGCGGGCGTTAGCCGACCCGATGCGGGTACGCTTGCTCGCGCTTTTGACGCAACACCCGTTGTATGGACAGGAGCTAGCGGAGGCGTTGGGTGTCACAACGCCGACGGTCTCGCATCACATCGCAATCTTGAAGGCGGCCGGCCTGGTGTGGGTTGAACGCGAAAACAGCTATCACCACTATCATTTTGACGAGCAGGGGCTAAAAAATATGGTAGACATATTGACCCTTGACCATTTGCGCGGCATCGGTCAATCCCTGCAAAAGAGCGCAACCGAGACCGCGCCAACCGAGGCGGATGACCGCAGAATGACGCAAGAGGCGTACTTTAGAGACGGCCACCTGCTTAGTATTCCGCCATCGGCTAAAGCGCGAAAGTTTGTTTTGGAGAAGATCGCCGAGTCGTTCGAGTGGGGCCGCATCTACGACGAAAAAGAACTTAACACCCTGCTCAAAACCTTTCACACCGAGGCCGCCACATTGCGCCGTGATATGATAGAGCAACAAATCATGATGCGCGAGAACGGACGCTACTGGTTGGTGCGTCCACGTTCATAGTCACAGTAGAGTGGAGGCAAGCAGTTCACCAACTATGTTCTGTAAGGGTCTCATTCATACCACGAGAGAGCGGAATGAATGAGACCCCTACAGAACATATTTTACGGCAGTAGCAGCGACGTACCCGTCATGTCTTTGGGGCGCGGGATGCCTAGTATCTGTAGAATCGTGGGTGATACGTCGGCGAGAATACCGTCGGTTCGCAGTTTGGCCTGCGCCAATTGTGGCACGACGAGGTAGAGCGGAACGGGATTGGTGGTGTGGGCCGTGAATGGCTTGCCCGTCTCGTATTCGATGAGTTGTTCCGCGTTCCCGTGATCGGCGGTGATGAGCAGACCGCCACCAACGGCAAGCGTGGCCTCGACGATGCGGCCCACCCCTGCGTCCACCGCCTTGACGCCCTTGATCGTTGCCTCCATGACGCCCGTATGTCCAACCATGTCGGCGTTCGCGTAGTTCATAATTACGAGGTCGTAGTCACGGCTACGAATGCGCCCAACGGCGGTATCGGTGATGCCAGCCGCGCTCATCTCTGGTTGCAGGTCATAGGTGGGAACCTTTGGCGAAGGCACAAGGAAGCGGTCTTCACCAGGGAATGGCGTTTCACGACGCCCATTGATGAAATAGGTGACGTGCGCGTACTTCTCGGTCTCGGCGGTATGAAACTGGCGCATTCCCACGTCGGCGATCACGCGAGCAAGCGGCATCTCTACCTCGTCGGCACGATAGGCCGTTTCAGCGTCCAAGCCCACCTCATATTCGGTCATCATCACATATTGCAGGTCGGCCAGACGCGGCCCTCGGTTGAACTTTCCCTCGGCCTGCGGCGGGAGTTCTGGCAATACAAACGCCTTCGTGAGTTGCCGCGCGCGGTCTGGACGAAAGTTATAGTGGATGAGCGCATCACCCGCTTTAATGGTGGCAACAGGCTGCCCATTTTCCATAATGACGGTGGGGAGAATAAACTCGTCGGTGACTTTTTTGTCATATGCTTGCTGGATAGCGGCCTGCGCTGACGCGGCATGTTCGCCCGCGGCATGGGTCATGGCATTATAGGTCAAGCCAGTACGATCCCAGCGATTATCACGATCCATCGCGTAGTAACGACCACTCACAGTTGCGACCTGCGCCGCGTGTTCTCCGCCAATTTCGCGCGCACGGGTCTCTAAACGCTGCATAAATTCGAGGCCCCCCGTAGGCGAGCTGTCGCGGCCATCGGTGAAGCTGTGGAGAAAGACGCGCTCGATATCATGCGTTTTCGCGAGGCGTAGCAGTGCCTCAAGGTGGAGTTCATGGGCGTGGACACCGCCGTTGCCGAGCAGACCGCAAATATGAAGCTGTGATTGCTGCTGCTTAACATGGGCGATTGCCTTGAGCAGAGCAGGGTTTTGAAAAAAAGATCCATCTTGAATCGACTCATTGACGCGTGTATAGTCTTGCAAAACGCGTTTACCCGCGCCAATATTCTGATGCCCAACCTCCGAATTGCCCATCTGACCCTCTGGTAAACCAACGGCATTACCCGATGTTCGCACGGCGGTGTGGGGCCATTTGCGGGCCAACGCGTCGATGTTTGGGGTGTGGGCGAGGGCAATCGCGTTGCCATCTTTGCGTGGATTGATGCCCCAGCCATCCATGATAATCAAAACAAACGGGCGTGGTCGTCCCGAAGCCGCTGTATTCATCCTTGTTTTGTCCTCCCTGAAAATTTTTGGCTATCCCACACCATTGTAGCATGAGAGAGGGAGGCAAAAGGGAAAAAAAAGGATGAGAAAGGGGAGTAAAAGGGAAGCGAGAGGGAAAGGAAAGTGTGGCAAGGTTACGCAATGTATCTATTCCGCTTGATACTCCGTGTTCCAAAGAGTAACACTATAACCCCAGACACTATGAAACGTAGTTATAGCAAAGAGGAGTATCTTCATGGTCAATCAATCTTCCGGCATTTTAGTCTTTGCAGGACTTTTAGTTATCCTTGCCATTATCGCCGTCGGTATCTTTGCCATAGGCTTGACGCGTCGCACAAATCGGCGTCGTCAAACCGACGCCACCATTGGCAAGGGAAATATTCCGCGCGACCCAACTATCAGCAAACGGGCCGATGACGTTGAAGATACCATTGGAAATTTCAGCCGAACCGTGACAGACAAGCAGGATACAAGCAATAACGCAAGAAAATAGACCGCATAATGTATACTAGACGTTAGGTATATGGACGGTAGCTACGTCTATGTTACTGGATGAAGTGTTCAAGAAAAAGGATTTTTTATGCAAAGTAGAACTACCTCTGGTACAGGATGGCGCAAGAAGAGCATCATAGCCATGTTAGCAGCCTGTTGCTTGCTGCTCTTCGCAGGTGTAAGCGCATTCGCGAATACAGTCAACATTTATGACAATGCCAACGTACTCAACAAGTCGCAGGTGCAAAGCCAAGCCTCGGCCTTAAACTATCCAGTAAGTATCTACACCACAAACGCTTTTACAGGCTCAACGTCAGCGTTTGATCAGCAAGCAGCCAGTCACATTGGTGGAAACGCAAACCTGATTGTGCTTGCAATCGACACCCTTCACAAGCATGTCACAGTCACGGGTGGTAAAAACGTTCCTCTATCGAACTCGCAATACAGTAGTGCGGCCCAAGCCTTTGCAAGCAGTTATACAAGTGGAGGTTATACGGGAGCAACAGATGCATCCCTGCAATCATTGCAAAATATGCTTGGCTCGGCTAACTCCGGTGGCAACAATCAAGGCACGACGCAGCCGGTAGGGAGCAGTTCAGGTGGCGGCTTCTCGTTCGCCCCACTTCTGTGCTGTGTTGGTCTCCTGGTAGTTGCCGGACTCGGCGTCTTCGTGTTTGTGCGCCGCCGTGCGGGTGGTCTTGGCGGAAGACGCGGCCCTATCAATCCTAATCCCATGAATCCTGGATATCCCCAGCAAAACTACAACCCGAACTTTCCAAACCAGGGCTACCCACAAAACTATGGCCCAGGTTATAACCAGGGTGGAGTAAATCCTCTCATCCCTGGTGGTATTGGTGCTGTTGGTGGCGGCCTGCTCGGTTATGAACTGGGTAAAGCGCAAGGCGAAAACGAGGGCCACCGTGAGGGTGGGAACTATGGTAACGACAATGACAACAATGGTGGCTTCGGTGGCGGTGGGAATGCTGATTTTGGCAACAACGGCGGCAACAACTTTGGCGGCGGTGGGAGTGCCGATTTTGGCAATAGCGGCGGCAATGACAGCTTTGGCGGTGGTGGTGGTGCAGACTTTGGCGGCGGCGGAGGTGGTGGTTTTGGTGGCGGGGGTAGCGACTTCGGTGGCGGCGGCGGCGATTCTGGTGGCGGGGGTGGTGGTAGTTTCTAAGCTGCGCTTCTTCTGAGGTGTGATCAATCGGCGTGAGGGCGTCATAGAACGAGGCCCGTACACTCTTTAATTCCCTTTCACGAACCATAATATTCAAAGGGAATTAAAGAGTGTACGGGCCTCGTTCTATGACGCCTTCGCGCCGATTGAGCAGTGCCCACAGAAATCGCAGCATATCCAAACGCAGTTTACTGGTCCTGTTCAGGCATTCTAATGCGACGTCTGCCGTTACGCCGCACCACTTCCGAAACGCGAATGCGTTGGATAGCACGGGCGAGTGCAGCCTGTAATTCGGCTCGCTCCGTATTCGATTTCACATCAGCCAACCGCTCCTGTGAAAGGCGGCGGGCCTCTTCCGCGCGGGCGGCGTCGATCTCTTCCGCGTGCTCTGCGGTGTCGGCAAGAATGATGACCCGATTGTCTGAGACCTCAAGGAAGCCACCGGAGACGAAGATCGGCTCCTCCGCATCGTTTAGCTCGATGCGGAGTTCACCCTCTTTGAGCAAGGCAAGCATGGCGGCGTGGCGCGGCAAGATGCCAAGCCGTCCCTCGGAGCCGGGGGCACTTACAAGTGTGGCCTCGCCGCTATACAGTTCGCGCTCGGCGGTTACAACCTCAACGTGGAGGGTATCGCGTGTCGCCATCGCTTACCCCTTTTGCTGGTCTTCGTCGTACTTGCGCTTCACATCGTCGATATTACCCGCGAGGAAGAACAAGTCTTCGCGCACATGATCGAGCTTGCCATCCATAATGTCTTTAAAGCCCTGGATGGTCTCCTTCAATGTCACGTATTTGCCCTCGATACCTGTGAACGCCTCTGCAACGGTCATGGGCTGTGAGCAGAAACGTTGCATCTTACGCGCACGGGCAACAGTGAGTTTGTCCTCGTCGGAAAGCTCGTCTACGCCGAGAATGGCGATGATGTCTTGCAGGTCTTTGTAACGCTGCAACACACGCTGTACGGAGCGGGCGGTATTGTAATGCTCCTCGCCAACGAGCTGTGGGTCGAGAATACGGCTGGTTGACGCCAATGGATCGACAGCGGGGAAAATGCCCTGCTGCGAAATCGAACGCTCCAACACAATGGTCGAGTCCAGATGGGCAAAGGTTGCCGCAGGTGCTGGGTCGGTGTAGTCGTCGGCTGGCACATACACGGCCTGCATCGACGTGATCGAACCCTTCTTGGTCGAGGTGATACGCTCCTGTAGATCGCCCATCTCTTCTGCGAGGTTCGGCTGATAGCCCACAGCGGACGGCATACGTCCGAGCAACGCGGACACTTCAGAACCGGCCTGTGTGAAGCGAAAAATGTTGTCGATGAAGAGCAATACGTCCTTGCCCTCTTCGTCGCGGAAGTACTCCGCCATCGTCAAGCCACTCAAGGCAACGCGCAGACGGGAGCCAGGAGGCTCATTCATCTGTCCAAACACCATTGCGAGGCGGTCAATAACTCCCGCCTCCTGCATTTCATGGTACAGGTCATTGCCCTCACGGGTGCGCTCGCCCACACCCGCGAAAACGCTATAACCACCATGCGCTTTGGCGATATTGTTGATGAGTTCCTGAATGATAACCGTCTTACCGACTCCTGCGCCACCGAAAGTACCAACTTTACCGCCGCGCTGGAAGGGGCAGAACAGATCAATAACTTTCAGGCCCGTCTCGAATGGTTCAATCGTGCCTGACTGCTCTTCCAGCGTGGGTGCTTGTCTGTGAATAGGCAAGCGCGGTGCGCTGGGAACATCGGGCTTGTTATCCACAGGCTGACCCAGCACGTTGAAGATGCGGCCAAGCGTCTGCTCACCAACGGGAACAGAGATAGGGCCACCCGTATCATACGCTGCCGTGCCGCGCTGTAGGCCATCGGTTGCGCCCATTGCAACGCAACGCACCCAGTTGTTGCCCAGCAGTTGCTCAACCTCAAGTGTCAGGTCTTGCTCCATACCCGCTGGCCGTGTAAGAAGAGCGTTATAAATTTCAGGGAGTTGATCGGGTGGGAACTCAACGTCTACGACGGCTCCCAGCACCTCTACGACAGTCCCTTTTGTCATTGTGCTTATTGCCATTATGTTTTTCCCTTTCATGCACCGACGACGAGCAACGCCCCCGATGCATGGGTAAGAATAAAAGCGTTATTGTGCTGAACCAGCAATCACTTCAAGAATCTGCGTCGTGATCGCTGCTTGACGCGCTTTGTTGTACGCCAGCGTCAAGTCACCGACCAACTCCTGCGCGCTATCGGTTGCGTTTTTCATTGCAACCATCTGGGCGGAGTAGAAGCTGGCGATGGTTTCGAGCAGTGCCTGATAGACTAATACGTCTACGTAGCGCGGCAACAGTGCCTCAAAAAGCGTTTTCGCGTCTGGTTCATAGATGTAATCAACGCCTTGCTTCTGCTCCTCTTTTTCCTCTTTCGTAGGAGGCGTCACAGGAAGCAGTTGTACGGTCATTGGTTTCTGCGTTACAGTGTTGACATACTTGGCGTAGACGATGTATACCGCGTCTACCTCGCCCTTTAAAAACGCATCGGTTGCGACCTGCGCGATGGCTCTCGCGTCCGCCAGCGAAGGCCTATCGCCGTAGTTGGTGAATTCCGCGATGAGTGGCAATTGGGAGCGTACCACAAAGTCGCGGCCTTTGCGTCCAACTGCGATATACTCGACCTTTGGCCGTTCGCCGCCGTTGGAGGCCGCGTTTTGTACCTCTTGCGCCGATGTCACCGCTTTACGGTTGATATTGCTCGGCAACGCGCCCGCCAGTCCACGATCCGGCGTCAGGATGATGAAGCCGACGTTATGGACGGGGCGTTGGGTTAACAACGCCACGCCCTCGCCAATGTCTTCACTTGACGCCTCAGCAAGACGCGACACCAGTTCGCGTATCTGCTCGGAGAAAGGGCGCGCCTGTTGAACTCGCTCCTGTGCTCGTCGCATCTTGCTGCTTGCCACCATTTGCATCGCTTTGGTGATCTGCGCGGTATTTTTGACGGAGCCGATACGCCGCCGAATGTCTCGGAGTGATGGCATAAGGTTCCTCCTGCTTAACGCGCCTCGTTTGTCTTGGTTGACGCTGTTGCGGATGCCGCGGGATTTCCCGCGCCAGCCTCTGGTCGGGTGTTTCCAGCCGCCTTTTGTGCGGTCTCGGCAATCTGCTGCGCGTTGTCATCGCTACGTGGCGCGGCGGTCTGCTTGTACTCGTCGATAGCGGCGTTCAATTTTTTCAAAAGATCAGGAGACATTTTGTTCTTCTGATTGATCGACTTTTCGACGACCTCTTCGACGATTTCGGGATGATTCGCCGCTATGTAGCGATGAAAGCCGCTCTCCCATTCGCTCACCTTGTCGAGTGCCACATCGTCCAGATAGCCCTTTGTGGCCGCGTAGATAATCATAATCTGCTGCTCAACAACCATCGGGCGATACTGGCCCTGCTTGAGAACCTCGGTGAGGCGTTGCCCTCGATCAATACGGCTCTTTGTCGCCTTGTCCAGGTCCGAAGAGAACTGCGCGAAGGCCGCAAGCTCGCGGAACTGTGCCAGGTCAAGACGGAGCGTACCACCCACCTGCTTCATGCCGGCGGTCTGCGCGCTCGTGCCCACGCGGGAAACCGAGTTGCCGACATTGATCGCAGGACGGATACCAGAGTTGAACAGGTCGGTCTCCAGGAATATCTGTCCATCGGTAATCGAGATAACATTTGTGGGAATGTAGGCCGAGATGTCATTGGCCTTTGTCTCGATGATTGGCAACGCCGTAAGTGAGCCGCCGCCGTAATCTTTGTTGAGACGTGCCGCGCGCTCCAACAGGCGCGAGTGCAGATAGAACACATCGCCGGGGTAAGCTTCGCGTCCGGGAGGGCGACGAATAATCAGCGAGATGTTGCGGTATGCGTCGGCGTGTTTGGTGAGGTCATCATAGATGATAAGGGCGTCCCGACCAGTTTCCATGAATTCCTCACCCATTGCACAACCTGCGTAGGGGGCGATGTACTTCAGAGGAGCCGGATCAGAGGCACTACTGGCGACGATGATGGTGTACTCCATCGCGCCGTTCTGCTCCAGAATTGATTGGGTACGCGCAATAGTTGAGTTTTTCTGACCAATCGCGACGTAGATACAGAGCAGGTTTTGGCCTTTTTGATTGATAATGGTGTCGATGGCAATGGCGGTCTTACCTGTTTGGCGATCACCAATGATAAGCTCACGCTGACCGCGCCCAATCGGAACCATGCTGTCGATAGCCTTGATGCCGGTCTGTACAGGTGTATTCACGCTCTGACGTGTGATGACGCCAGGGGCGACACGCTCAATCGGGCGGAACTTGTCGGTATTGAGAGGCCCTTTGTGGTCAATTGGCTCGCCTAACGGATTGACGACGCGCCCAAGCAGGGCATCCCCAACGGGAACCTGCACGATACGGCCAGTGGTGCGTACTTCGTCGTCTTCACGAAGTTGTGTAAAGTCACCCATGATCGGACAGCTAACCGTCTCTTCTTCGAGATTGAAGGCGAGACCAAAGAGTCCGCTACGGGGAAATTCTACCAATTCAAGGTACTTCACATCTTGCAGGCCATACACACGCGCAACACCGTCTTGAACCGAGATAACGGTTCCGACGCTTGCGGTGGCGGCTTCATTTGAGCCAAAGCCTACGATGTTTTTCTCTATGATGGCACTGATTTCATCAGCCCAAGATGCCATCTACTTCCTCCTTGTATGGAGCAATAAACATATATTTCATAACGGGTATACTGCGTTGTGTCTACAAAATATACCTAAGAACGATCTGAACGCGGCACAGCGTTATACGATGCTGACCCGTTCGTCGCGGCTCCCGCTTCTCCGTTGGTATGCGCGATACCAGGGACAGAGCCATAAGTAGCGGACACCCCAGCCGAACCAGGTGTCCCGTTGGTATCAACAGCACCAATTTCGCGCACGTTCTTGTCGAGTTCCTCTTGTGAGAAGAAGTTTGTGTGCGAGTTCGCAACGCCCGCGAGCAGTTGCTGCTGTAACAGGCTCAAGCGATAGCGTACACTACCGTCGATAAGCTGGTCGCCAACACGGGCAATCACGCCGCCGAGAATGGTTGGGTCGATATGCGACTGCACAATAATGGTTTTGCCTGTACGTTGTGCCAATGCTTGCTGTACGGTACGGCTCTGCACGGCGTCCATCGGTGTGGCCGTTGTCACCTGCGCGACAGCCTCATTACGATAATCACGTACCATCTGCTCCAGCTCGGTTGCGATATTGGGTGCGTATTCCACCAACTCGCGCTGAATGAGCAGGAGCGCGAGACTAAGCGATGTAGGCAGGACTTTAGACTGGATCGCCTCGCGAATGGCTCGCTCTTTGCGTTGTGCAGGAACCTTTGGCTCGCGCAAAAGAAAGGCTATTTTGCGGTGCGAAAAGACCTGCGCGATACCCTGAACATCGTCAAGGGTGCGGTCAAGCGTATTTTGCCTGTCGGCAAGATCGAAGACGGCTGCGGCATAGCGGCGTGCTACCGCTCCCTTTAACATTACTGTTGCCTCGAATCGGTGCTACTGGCACTCACAAACTCTTGCACCAAGCGGCGGTTGTCATTGTTATTCACCGAACGCTCGATAACCTGACCGGCGGCATTGATCGACAGATCAACCACCAAGCGACTCAATTCGTTGCGTGCGCGACTGGCCTCTTGCTGGATACGGGCCGTTTGCTGCTCGCCAATCTGCTGCGCCCTGGTGTGCGCGTCCTCTATGATACGGGCCGCCTCTTGTTGCGCGGTCTTTTCAGCGCGTTCGATGGTCGCCTGCGCGTCCTGACGGGCCTTGATAAGAAGTTGCTCAACCTGCTTGTTCGCGTTCGCAAGATCGGATTTGGCTTTTTCGGCGTTCTCAATACCTTCGCGGATCCGTGCTTCGCGCTCATTTAGTAGTCTGATAATCACGGGAAACGCATAGGAGCGAAGAATTAGAAAGACGATACCAAAGCTGACAAGCTGTGAGAGAAAGGCCAGAGCATTGATTCCCAGTCCACTTGAGAGCGCACCAAAGCCAGAGTCGGCGAGAACGAGCAGATGCACTGTTGGGTGCATATTGTGTCTCCTTTCGTCGGGAGTACTCTAGTTCCCGTTGCTGTCGAGCAAGGAGACGTAGCATCTTCTCCCGTTCTCACACGGCGGAATAGGTTCTCTATGCCGCGAGAAAACGCTGCAAACACGCTACGTCTCGATACTACAACAGGGCCTGTATTATCCAAGAAACTGGATAAGGAAGGCGATAACCAATGCGTAAATAGCGATGGCTTCAGCGAAGGCCAAACCGAGAATCATGTTTGTCTGAATCAAGGGGGTGGCTTCAGGATTGCGACCAATGGCGGTGAAGGCGGAAGCCGCTGCGATACCAATACCGAGGCCAGGGCCGAGCGCACCAATGCCGATAGCTAATGCAACTGCTAATGGTTTCATGAGTAAAAATCCTCCTTTAAGGATAAGGCAAATTGTATTATTTTTGTAACTTTATGCAATCATGGACACAGTATCCATGAGTAGCAATCACTCTTTATGACGATTTACTCGCCTATTTGTATCATCTGTGATTATTGCACAGCCGCCGTTGGTTTACCAGCATGGGCCGCGTCATGCTCCACATCGCCATGCTCATCGTGTCCAACCGTTGAAAGTTGGAGGAAGATCAGGGTGAGGAGTGAGAAAATGACCGCCTGTACTCCGGCGACAAACAACTCAAATGGGATAAAGATGATATCTGCAAGACCCGGCAACAGGAAGGCGAAGGCCGCCAGAACCACGCTGCCAGCAAAGATGTTTCCAAAGAGACGAAAGGCCAGCGAGATCACACGTGTAACCTCTTGTACCAGCTCCAGCAGACCAACGAATACGTCGATGGGTCCCTTGAAGTTGAAATACTTGCTGAGATGTTGTTTTGGGCCTAGCGTCGCAAACCCAAATACCTGCGCCGTCACTATCGCGATCAATGCCATAGCTAGGTTCAGATTCAAATCCGTCGTCGCGGGACGTATCCACGGCGTCAAAGCGTTGGAAATATTCCCAAACAGTAAGAAGCCGAGGAAGGGTTGACCATGAGCCTTTTGCACAACTTCCGCGTCGATTGCGCCAATGGTGTCAACTCCGGGGATAACGTCAAGCAGGTTAGCGACAAGAATGAAGAAGAAAAAAGATGCCACGAGCGGAAAAAATTTCTTCGCCTTGTCTTTATCGCCACCAACAACGCTTGAGATCAGCCCTAGAAGAAACTCAACGAGTGCCTCGATAGCGTTTTGCAAACGGCTTGTGGGAATCATTTCGCGCTTACGCATCCCTACTATGAAGAGCAGGATGAGTACAATACCCGATATCCAGGTGCACAGCAGCGTATTGGTTACAGGGAATCCTAGAATTGGAAAGATGAATTCTGGCGCGATTTTGATAGGTGGAAGGTTCCAGAGTCGCACTCGGTATCCTCCTTGATTACCGGCCTCTGCACACCCTGATCGTTATAGATGGCTTCGTGTGGTCCGTCTATCCTTGACTACTACTCAACTTAAAGAGCTTTTCAATAAACGGTACGCTCCATATATTCCCGAAATCAGGCCAAGCAGCAGCCCGAACAGTAAAAGTATATGAGAATTGGTATGAAAGAAGCCGTCGAGGTAATTGCCTCCGACGGTAAATAGAGCAATTGGGAACGCGATACTGAGACCTAACTGTCCCATGAGTGCCAATGATTTCCCAATAGTGGGATTTGGTTTTTTCGCCATATGTAACCCCACGTGTCTTGTATCTCTCTTTTATTCTACCCTTTGAATTATAACACAGAGAACAAATCGAATGCAACAATCAAAACACGTAGGGGCGCTTAGATAAGTTTGCGTTCACGGGCAACGTTGGCGGCGTGTGTCCGGTTCTCGGCGTGGAGTTTGCCGAGTATATTGGAAACATGGTTTTTTACCGTTCCCTCGGCCAGGACAAGTTTGTCGGCGATTTCGCGGTTGCTGCCGCCAGAGGCCAGCAGCTTGAGCACCTCGATCTCCCGTATGCTTAGGTCCGCGCGCTGTGGGGGAACCGCGGGAACGGCGACGTTGCGCGTCGTGGCACGTTCTTTGCGTCCAAATTCGACCAGTAGCCTGCTTGCCATCTTTGGTTGAATCACAGGTTCGCCAACAAACACCTTGCGAACGGTGGCGGCCAGCTCGTCGGCGGGTACGTCTTTGAGCAGATAGCCCATCGCGCCAGCCTTGACCGCCTCAAACACATAGTCGTCGTAGTCAAAGGTGGTCAACATAATTATCCGTGCTTCCAAATTTTGGCCGGTGATCGCGGCGGTGGCCTCGACACCATTTTTACGTGGCATCTGAATGTCCATCAGCACAACGTCCGGCCCCAAACCGCGCTGCTGCAAACTTGCGTATTGTGTAATCGCATCCTCGCCGTCGATGGCTTCGCCCACGACATGAAAGTCATCTTCCAATTCTAACACGGTGTGCAGCCCTTGCCGCATCAACATCTGATCCTCGCATAAAAGGATACGAATAGTATCGGGCATGAATTGCATAATCCTCTCACCAATACAAAAGAGTAACCCGCACTGATTATACCATTCGTAGGTACTCACTGGAAGTTATTATAGAAAAGTGAAAAGGTTAAAATTTAATAGCGAGTTTCCAAAGAGAAACTCAGTGAGGGTACTAATCAAGAACTACTATTTTGATTTTGCAGTGAAGTACAAAATCAAAATATCACCCCCCTCTTACACCCCGTCGCGCAACTTCATTGCGCTGGCGATGGTGAGGCCGAGCGAACTTAGCGAGATGAGTGCGATGGCCGCCATGAGGAGCGTTGTCCAGGGGTGCGAGAAGGCGAACATGGCCTGGACACGACTGGGATTGTAGAGCAGGAGGCCGGAGAAGACGATGCCGCCCGTCGCCTCGTTGGAGCCGATGCCAGCAGGAGCGTTGGGAAGAATACAAAACATGTTGTATACGGTGTAGCCGAAGATTGCCATACCGAATGGCATGTACAGGCCAACCGCCCAGAACGCGAACATGGCAAAGAGACCATCACAGATTACGGCGACAACGGTTAGCAGCAGAGCCGGCACAAAGATTTTCGGTTCGCTCGCACCCGCGAGCAGCGAGTCCACAAAGCCCGTCGCGAAACCCTCGATACCCCCACCGATTTTGCGCGGCAAGAAGCGCGTGAATAGCTTCATAAAGCTGATCGCGGCGGTACGCTTCCAGGCGGCAAGCGCGATAAAAAAGATGAGTCCGACCAGCACACTCGCGACAACGGTCAACACCAACCAGAGTTGCAGCGTCATATGCACCCCTGGCAACAGCGGCACAATCGCCATGATGACCAGGGCCGGCATTAGATCGAGGGCTTTGTCCATCGCCACCGTTGGCAAGGTCTGGCTAATGGGCATACCCGCGATACGTTTGAGCATCAGGCTTTTCGCCAGCTCTCCACCGCGTATCGGCAACAAAAAGTTGATAAAGACGCCAATCCAGAATAGTTGTACCGCGCGTAGGGTGCTCACGTTGCCGATTGGGTTAAGAAACAACTTCCAGCGCACACCGCGAATACTGAACGATGCGATGAAAATCACCCCCGAAATGAGGCCATACGTGATGCCGAGCGGGGTTAGTAGCGACGTTGCGAGCGTATGCAACGTTTCTTGCAGATTAATAGATTTTATTGTCAGGTACAGCAGCACGATACCGGCGACAAGACTAATGACGATACGAGCCGTTGCGGAGCCAAGCACGACCCGCCACTTTGGACGTGCTTCACCCTTCGCGGCAACCGCCAGTACCGGCATCGACAGCGTTTGCTGCTTTGGGCGCACCACGCCCTCGTGGTAGAAATTGACAACAGGCATAGCACCCGTTTGCCTCTGTACCTTGATGGCCTGCATAACTCCACTGAGCCGCATCAGGTGCGCGGTACTCATGAGGTTGACATCGAACGCCTCTTGCGGCAACTCATCGTCGAAATCTTCGCTGTACGGCAGGGGCGTAACGGGCAACGCGTGTGGCTTTTGAATTACCTGCTGTGTCTTCCTGATTGGTCGCGCGCCAATGCTTTCCCCCACATGTATGGGGGCGGTGGGTTGTGTCGCAACATCATCCAACTGTGTGGGAACCGACTCCTCATGAGCAGTGGGTGGAAATCTATGGACATGCTTGACACGCCGTGTGGGATGAATATGGATTGGTGGAGCCTGTTGTTCTTGCTGTTGCATACAAAACCTCTTACTACTAGCTATTCATTCCTATAGATACCCGTGTTTCTGATACCACGCCGCCGTTCGCTTCATGCCCTCGTCCAGACTTGTATGTGGCACGTACCCCAACTCTGTACCCGCCCTGTCGATTGCGTACACGCGGCTCATCGTGAGAAACTTAACGCGACTACGCGTCAAGGGGGCGCGTTCCCCTTGCATACCGGGGACGACGGCGAACAGATCGGAGGCAAGATTGGCAAGCCAGAGCGGAATGTCGCCCTGTGGCAATTCGCGTCCCAACGAGTGCGCGATAGCGGTTGCGAGCGTCTTGAAGCTCACAGGTTGCTCGCCAGCGATGTTGTAGCTATGCCCAATCGCCTCTGGTCGCTCTGCACTCAGCAGAAACGCGTTTGTCATGTCGTCAATATAAACGGGATGGATCAGGGCTTTCCCGCCAGCAATCAAACAGGGCCGCCCTTTTTTGATCGACGCGAAGAAGCCGAGCAGGTGCAGATCGCCGGGGCCATACACCAGACCGGGGCGTATTACGCTAACAGGCAGCCCGTACTCTTTATACGCGTTCAGCGCGAGCAACTCGCCCTCTAACTTTGTGACCTCGTAGGGATTGGTGGGCGCGAACGGCGCGTCTTCTGCTGCTGGTTTGCGCCCCGTGACGCCATGTACGCCCGTCGTGCTGCAATGCACGATGCGCTGTAACTGGCCCTGATCTTTACAGACGTTGAGCAAGATACGCGTTCCCTCGACATGCGTTTCGCGATACAGCGCGGTAGGCACACTGGGATGGTACAGGCGTCCGACAAGATGATAGACTGTAGTGACACCCTGCACCGCCTCTTGCACACGCGCGGCGTCAGTGATTTCTCCCCGCACAATGTGCACAGCGTCACCGAACTGTTCCCGCGCCTTGCGCTCATCGCGCACAAGCACTCGTATCTCTTGCTGCTGTTGGCGAATGAGCGCGAGCGTGAGGGCGGAGCCGAGAAAGCCCGTGGCCCCCGTTACAAGTATCGTCATTATTTTTTCGCTCCAGAATAGCCCTTGACGCGGATCGCGTCTTCGGGACAGGCTTCATAACACAAAAGACAGCGTTCACAGGCGTTATAGTTCACCTTGAGCGTTTTCAGGTCAATGACATTGGGCAGAGGACAGGTATCGACGCACACGCCGCACCGTGTACACTTGTCCTCTTGAATTTTCGGACGTGTCCCGACAAGTCCGCTTCCATACAGGGTTGTACACAGATGTTGCCCACGTTTCGCAACCCAGCTAAACGGATAATCGAGCGGGAACATCATCCAAAAGACGAACTTGTATAAGCCTTTTTGGACGGGCAAACGGAACTTTTTGATGACGCCGACATCCTCCCCCACGTTCTCCCACGTCGGCTTGCCAAGCTGCTCCAGAGCCAGTTTGAGATGTGGGATAGCACGTGGGTTTACGTCCACAAGTTCGCAACAGGCAAGATCAACGGCGAGACTATTGCGACCCGCGACCAGCACCTGCAAATTGGCTTTGTCGCCATAAAGCGGCCCTTCGCCATCCTGTCCCATGCTCCCGTCAACGATGTTCAGATCGGGCTTGATGCCCAGGTTCATGTCAACGATGCTCTGGTCGATGCCGAACGAGTGCATGGCGCGACGATCCGGTTTCGGCAGGATGCCCATAATATTTTTCATGCTTAACGTCATTGTCGAGACAACATGCGTCTTGAGGACGGGCAGATTGATTAGTCGCGCCTCTTGCAAAACGCGCGGCGTGTGATAGCGGCGCAGCTTCTTCGCGCCATCCGGTTGTAGCTCCATCCACTCGGCGCCGCCTTCGGGATCCATCAGGAGGATACGTATCCCGTTTTCGGAGCAGAACTGCTCAACCCCTAGAATAGTGTAGGTCGCGTCACGGTCAAATTCCGTGCCAGGGGTTTCACATAAAACCGGCTCGGCTCCACAGGCGCGCACCTCTTCGGCCACCGCTTTGAGCAGCGCGAAACTCGTGGTTGAACCCGATTCCGCGTTGCGGCCCGCGACAAAGTTGGGTTTGAGAATGGCGATTTTCGCGCCGCGCATGACGGATTCCATGCCGCCTATCTGCGCGATGACGCGATGGGCCGCCGCCTCGATGCCATCGAAGGTGCGCGTGATGGCGATTGTCTCAGTTGTCGGTTGTGTTGCTAACATATTTATCGTGTTCCTTTATGTATAGTTGCGCCGCCTACGGCGACGTGAATAAACCAGAGAGGCCACAAAGGTGTGGGATGTGTACGAGTACAGGGAAACCCTAAGTGTAGGGAGACCGCAAGTACAGGGAGACCGCAGGCAAGTATAGGGGAGACCGCAAGGGTCTCCCCTACACTTCGACCCTAGTGGATCACACATCACGCACGCCCTTTACCTCTTGCCATCCTTGTATCCCCACAACAGGTTGCGAGAATTTGTGTTTAACCTCGAACACCTGAATTACGAGATCGTGGTCATGATCTTTAGCACGAAATTCCGCTCGTAATATGGAGGCATTGAGGGCGTCGTCGATAATCTGAAAGGTCGCTTTATCGGCGCGGATATCGTTGAGCATTTCAGAGTCGGCTACAATGTAGTCGATGCGATCCCAGTTTTTGGCGAGTAACACGTCTTTAATGGCGGGGTCGCTGGCGACGTTCTGGTAGACGTGCGCGTATGGATAGGTCGCGCCATCACCAACACCGGCCCCGTTTGGTTCGCGCAGGTCCATATACAGGTAGCTATTGATGACAATGAAGTCGTTGTGTGGCACATGCTGACGCACCCAGGTAATCGCCTCGGTCTGGGCTGATGTTGGATGCTGCGTAAAGATGATGCCGGAACGCAGAACGTCGTACGGTATAATCGCCGCGATAACGCCCAGGATGAGTACCACCCGCACCGCGTCGAAGCGCACACGTTTGCCTACCCAGTTCATAATGGTATGCACCGCCATCGCGATATTTATAGCGAGCAGGGGGATGAGCGGGATGAGATAAAACGAAAGCACCACGCCACCACGTATCAGCAGTAACCAGAAGCTCAAGGCGAGCAGGGCCACAAGCAGGTGCTTGCGATTGCGCCACCCCATGAGCAGGTTAAAGACGGTGGCGATACTGCTCCCGATAATCACCACGTTGTCGCCGTACAGCCAGTTCGAGAAGCTGCTGGCAAAACTCCCCTCGGTCTGGGTGCGTTTCGTCTGCCCAATCAACGTTCCCAACAGGCTCAAGTGATCGCTGTGATCCCAGGGCAACCAGCCGGTGGGGAATAGCTCACCCTTTAATACCGCGAGTAAGAGAAAGGATGAGCCAACTGCGATAATGGTATAGGTAAAGGCGACAAGCGCGAATTTGCGTTGAAACTGTGTGGTGTGCAGCCAGACGGCGTAAATCATCGCTGGCATGAACAGGATAAAGACTTCTTTTGAAAGAAACGCGATGCCCAGCGCGAGTGCCGATAGCACCACATATTTCAGGCGACTATTGCCAACCACAAGCAGATAGAGCGAGAGCAGCAGCCAGAAGGTCGCCACATTGTCGAGCAACACCTGACGTTGATAGGTGATGCTCAATGGTGACAACGAAAAGATCAGCATGGCGAGCAGAGCGGCACTACGGCTCGCACCGAAGCGACGGACAATCAGATAGACCAGCAGTGAACAGCCCAGGGCGTAAACGAGCATCAGGACACGCCCGCTATTGAGGGCATTGCCAAAGGTAAAGAAGCCGCCGGTAAGCTCGATCCACGCGGCAATCTGCATCCAGGCAATCGGCGGGTGTCCATAGCCGTAGGCATAGGGCCAGAGCTGCCCGTGCAGGATAGCAGATGCGCTCGCCATATAGGTTCCCTCGTCCAGTTCGTAGCGCGGAAAGTTAAACATGTTGAGGGCATGGGCGATACCTGTGGCAAGCAGGCCAAGCACAATAACCAGTGTTTCGAGCCACAGGGGAACGGGAATATGCCCCTGTTTATTGATGGGATTAATAGGCGCAATCGCGGGCATCAGGCGCGTTTCGCTGTTGGCGACGCGCCGCTCCTGTTGTGGCATCACCTTTGGTTGTGTCGCCAACAGCCCCTTTGAGCGGCGCAACGGGTTCGCGTTTTGACCAACGCGATAGGCGGTGCGGAGAAAAAAGTCGCGCGTTTTGTAGAGAACAAGGTTGCTCTCCTCTTGCGTGGGCGGCGTCTGTGAGCGCACGGTCTGCCTGGCACGTTGCAGCAGACCCGACCCGTTGCCAGGCGTGTTGACGCCAAAGCCGGCCTTGCCCAATGAGGGAAGCCGCATCGGTGGCACGGGCTGGCTCGCTTGTTGCTGCTCTTCTGGCATCTGTGTCTGTTTATATGATGTTGTCATGCTGCATCATCCCATCAATCGAGGGTGTAATAAATTAAACCCGTACATGCTGCTTCCCCCCGTCAACCGAGGGTGTAATAAATTAGACCCGTACATTTTGTGTTGTTGTGCCGCGATGCTGGCCGACATGGGCCGTTTTTTCCCAGTTCGTTGTCCCCTTTGCGTAGCGATAGACGGCGCGCATCGCACCGAGGCCAAGCAGGAACTGATAGGGAAAGAACGCGACCATCATCACCGCCGCCTCGCGCCAACTCCACTTGCGTTTATGCGCCTTCAAAAACTCGTGCAGGCCCGCAAGATCGATGAAGGCCGCGAGAATGAAGCAGTAGAGCGGGAGATAGGTCAGCATGGCGAGCCAGAGTGGGAGCGCGACAAAGAAAAACATGAGAATAGAGACCGGAATCAGCAGGGCGAGAAACGCCTGTACCTCTGGCAAGATCAGGACGTACAGGGCAAGAAGGCGTTGGGCCGGTGTCTCTAGCTTCATCCATTCGCGCTTGAATAGAATCTGGATAAAGCCCTGATTCCAACGGGTGCGCTGCTTGATAAATTGCGCTATCGTGTTTGGCGTTTCTTCCCGCGTCACGAACTCGTCGTCATAGATGATGCGAATTCGCGCGTGTGATAGGCTCAGACGGATTCCAAGATCAGCGTCTTCGGTGAGCAGGGTTTCGTCCCACCCGCCGAGCTGCTCCATTAATTCGCGGCGCACAAACACGGTGTTGCCGCCGAGTGGCGTAATGCCGACACGCGCGAAAAAGTGCATCGACGACTTGAACCAGAAAAAGTATTCCAGCACATTCAAGAAACAAAACCATTTTGTATTGTGATTCATCAACTGTACGCCGCTCTGCACCACGTCTACATCCTCGTTCAGCATCGTGGTATTGATGATGTTGAGGATGTCGGCATGCGGCTCATCTTCGGCGTCAAAGATGGTGACAACATCGCCCCGCGCCACCTGGAGCGCGTGATTGAGGCCACGCGGCTTGCTGGT
>Ga0123337_10002659_pt1 | contig 20144 bp, 16 predicted proteins | sample frozenSSSSmetaG_FD_89792 | JGI IMG/M metagenome (GOLD analysis project Ga0123337, IMG submission 89792) | Glacier valley bacterial and archeal communities from Borup Fiord, Nunavut, Canada, to study Microbial Dark Matter (Phase II) -... | ecosystem: Environmental > Aquatic > Freshwater > Ice >... | reverse complement strand
TATTCAACTTCTACCCGCTGGAGCTCCTTACAGCAAAGCTTCATCTGCTCGCTCAAATCGACCACATCATCCGGATGAATATTTGACAATAGTTCTTTCATTGTTAAATCACCTTCCATTGGCAAATGATACAGCAGGCGCAATTCTTTTGAAACAGTTAGCCCTCCATCGGTATCTATTTCCCATGATCCCAGCCCTGCAAGCTGCATGGCCTGGTGCAATTTATTTTTATTGGTAATCAGCTCTGTTTCCAGCTCCTTTCTTTCTGTAATATCCTGCTGCATGGCCAAAAACTGGTATGGTTTACCATCTGCATCCAGCAAGGGCACGATGGTAGTTTCGGCCCAATAAGATTTGCCATTTTTATTTCTGTTCACCAATTCACCCTTCCATGTTTTGCAATCAAGCAACGCTTCCCAAATTGGCTTTACCACCTTTTTGTCCCGCATGCTAATGCTGATGGAACGGTAATCTTTACCCAACAAGTCTTCTTCGACCAGTTCATTTATTTCGCAGAACTTTCTGTTTACGTCAATAATTTTCCCTTCAATATTAAAGATGATTACAATGGCAGACTGGTCAAGGGCAAACTTATAATCGGCCACTTCTTTATACAATGCCTCGATGGCGATTTCTCTTTTTTTACGGTTGGTAATATTATTATGGATCGCAATGAAATTAACCACTTCGCCGGTATCATCACAAATAGGTTTTATGCTGATGGATAACCAGGTGGGTGTTCCGTTTTTATGATAGCATAACAACTCCTCTACTACAGCTTCGCCAAAAATCAATGTCTCAGTCATGCGTTTAGCTACTTCCTTGTTGGTAAGCGGCCCTTGTAATAAAGTGGCCATCTCTAAACCTTTTACCTCTTCCAGGCTAAATCCACTTGTTTGGGCAAACCCTTCATTCACCCATTGCACTTTTCCGTTACCATCCGAAATAACGATCGATTCATTCAATTGGGCTACCACATTGGCCAATAACTTTATTTGTTGGTCAGATGTATAATTACTGATTTGTTCCCTGGTTAAACTGTGTGTTATTTCCTGGTTAAACGTAACCAGTTGTTCCCGACGGATACCAATAAAACAAAACAGTAAACTTAAATAAATGGGCGAAAAGATGATGACAGCAAAATCAGGAGAGTATTCAAAAATATGAAACCACGGACCCTTAAATCCGCTTTGATAATTTAACAGCACGCCAATCAGTATGAGTACAATACCCAATACAATACCAGCGGCAGTATGCATTAAAACTCCAAAAGAGGGGTTATTTTTCATCGTTGTTGAATACCAAATTTTTCAGATAGCCGAAAGAAATATAAAAGGCATTTGCCATCGATATCATTGTTGCAATCTGCATTTAATGGATAATATTTCAATGGGCAGCTACTACTTTACGTTGTGCTTTATCCCAGGTTGCTTTTTGATTGCCGGCTAAGTACCTGCTCAATCCTGCAAGCACCGCATAGTTCATGATACAGAAATAGTAGGGTACAAATACGGGCTTAAATCTTACCCTGCGGTTCTCTAAAATAAACCCAACCAATGCAGCGCTATAAAACAGTATTTGTGCGGCCATCAATAACTGGTAGAAAATATTTCCATCCATGCCCAACCATATATTCATTACGAACATTGCGATCAACAAAAAGGGTGTAATGGTCCACCTTAATACCCGGTGCGATATGTATTGAAAATATAGTAACGGTGTTTTACGCATTGTTAATTTGCCAGATAGACGATTGATTGACTGCCAGCCACCTGCACAAATACGCACTTTTCTTTTTAATTCTTCTGCTACATTTTCGGACGCTGTTTCAACTGCGTAGGCTTCGGGCTCATATACAATTTTGTAGCCGTCGGCTGCCATCTGCATGGATTGCATAAAGTCGTCCAGCAATGTATCTTCCGGTAAATCCTGGTAAAGCGATGTTCTGAATGCCACCAGCTCTCCGGCCGCTCCCACTGCACTGTACAATTCCGAATCCAGTTTTTTTAACAGCGATTCATATTTCCAATAAATGCCTTCACCTGCGGCGCTGGCACTATCTGAGGCTTCATTAATAATTCTTTTTTCACCCGATACACAACCTACTTTTTCATTGGCAAAATGTTGTACAATATTCCTGACTGCTGCTGTATTCAACATTGTATTGGCATCCGAAAAAATTACAAACGGCGTTTTTACAAATCGCATGGCCCTGTTTTCGGCGGCGGTTTTCCCTCCTCTTCTGTTTTCATGCAACACTTCAATTTCAGGCCATGCTTTTAAAACATTTGCACTATTATCTGTAGAGCCATCGGTGATAAAAACAATGTGCAATTTATCTGAAGGATATTCCAGCAACTTGCTATTGGCAATTTTATCGGCCACAATATCTGCTTCATTAAAGCAGGGAATGACCAGGGTAATCTCAGGTTCAAAAGTCTGAGCTACAATTTTATTCGCTGGCTTTGATATTCGTTTCAGCCTCACCAATCCATATAGTACGATCCCGTAACCGAGAAAGGCGTAAAATACGATACCGAAGGATATCCAGAAAATGATTGCCAGCCAGCTCATAATAGATTGATTTGTAGGGATGAAACCTTGATAACCCAACAGCTTATTCCTTTATAAAGTTGTGATTCCGAAGTTGTATTATCCTTGTTAACGCAAATTCATGGAATAAATTGCAAGTGAAGAAATTTGAGTTTATGATTTTATTTTAATTAAAGTTTCCTTTTTACAATTTATTTTAAAATAGTGAGTTAAGAATATAGCATTCATCGCAATGCTGCTGCGAACGCTTTATTGCATGGATTGTAACGGCGGAATGAACGCCAATATAAACGGATGCCTTCCTACTATTAAGCAATAAAAACACAATCATGAAAATACCTGCCTGGATAAAAGAAGTTAATTTTCCGTATAGCTCATACATGGAAATACCTCAAGAAGCTTTCGACACGGTGAATAAAAACCTTGATAAAATTTTACAGCCCAATCCGATGGTAACGATCCTTATTGCGGCCTATAATGAAGAGATCAATATTCTTCGTTGCATTTATTCTCTTTCGAAAATGAAAACAACGTTTCCTTTGGAGATTGTGGTGGTAAACAACAACTCAAAAGATAATACACAACATACGCTGGACAGGCTGCATGTAACAAATGTTTTTCAGGGCATACAGGGTTGCGGACCTGCAAGACAATTGGGACAGGAAACTGCAAAAGGCCAATATATCATCCTGGCGGATGCGGATTGTTTGTACCCTGCCACCTATGTAGATGAAATGATGAAGCTATTGCAAAAACCGGGAACAGCCTGTGTGTATGGACGTTATTCTTTTATTCCGGAACCGGGCTATCCCCGCTGGAAACTGGCCATGCTGGAAAATATGAAAGATGTGATTGCCGCCTACCGGCATATGAACCGCCCCTATTTAAATTGCTATGGAATAAGCATGGGCTATGTAAAAGAATATGGATTAAAAGCAGGCTATGTAACAGCCAATGTAAGAGGAGAAGATGGCCGCCTGGCTTTTGATATGATGCAATACGGAAAGATAGCGGCGGTAAAATCGGATGGAGCCCGCCCATGGACAGGCCCCCGCACACTTGACCGGGATGGTAGTTTTGCAAAAGCCATTGCCAACCGTGTTAGCCGGGAAATAAAACGTTCCTTTAAAATGCTGCAAAAAGAAAAAGCCCACGATACAAAAACATCCCTGAACGATTATTAGACAAAGGGACTAGAAAGACTCCTCCAAGCCGGGCTTTCGATTTGGTGCAAAGACAAAATAATACCTCTCACTTTTTTAATGAAATGCGTATTGCCTGGCCCGGGTATTGGCTGGCTTATAAATAGGTTGTCATCCTATTTCAATCAATTCCTTAAAAGATAGAGGCTGCTTCTAATATGTTGCAATTAAAAATTTAACAACGCCTTTTTTACCTTGGTATATATTTTCCGGAGTAACCGGCGATTGCCGCTGATGGGTGTAAAATTTTGCCATGGGGTCATGGATAAATAACGGTAAAATTCCTGGCGGTAAATCTCCTTAAACTGATAAGTGGAAAAGATGGGTTTAATTTCAACAAAGTGAATCAACGAAGGCTGTTCATTTTCTTTATTGGCAAACCAATTCCACTTTGGATTCAACTCCAGCCATCGGTTTGCAAACACTACATTCAGTCCATACTGATCGGGCATCACTACGTATTCTTTATGTTTTACCAACACCGAAATCACCTCATTGGTAATATTTTCTGCCCGCCATTTTTTTGGATTGATGAGCAAAACGCCCGAATTGAAATACTTAGAATTACCCGGTATGCCCAGCTCTTTATAATTGGGTATGCCTGCCCATTTGCAGTCAACCGTACCTGCATAATCCTGCACCGCACCAATGGTATAATCCCCTAAATCAATATTCCAGAGATTGGATATATCATCCTGTACGATGGTATCCACATCAATATAAATCACTTTTTCTGCATCCTGTTCAATCATGTAAGGAATAAAAATACGCAGGAAAACGGTTAGGGGGAAAGAGGATTTATCTACAGGTATAGTTGTATTTGCAGGAATAATCTCTTTGCTCCTAAACCATTTCAGCGTAATTCTTGAAGGGTCTGCAATGGTCTCTAACTGCTTTTTAAATTTGGCAGAAATGCCATCATCGATGATATAAAAATCAATATGTTCGCCAGATGTATGATTCACATCAATCGACTTTAACAGAGCGGCAATCATTATGGCAAAGAAGTTATCGCTTGCCACTACAATGGAGATTTTGTTTTGCTGTTTCATATCCTGCTTAAATTGATTGCGTAATTTTTTGTTGAGAAACCAGTTGCTGCTTAGGCCATGTTGTTTCCAGTTCAACTGGTGGCTGAGATGCAAACTTTTTATCTTTTAGTTTCAAGAAATAAGCTTCGTAATAATGAAATGATACATAAGCCAGTAATAATGCCAATGCGATAGAGGTTGTATAAATAAACAGATTCTGTGCCAGCAGGTTGTTGATTTTTAAAGCCCCCGAAGTTCGGATCATTGCTTCTACCGGAAACTTGTGGAGCAGGTATAAACCAAAAGATATTTTACCTACAAATGATAAAAACCTGTTTTCCAAACTGACGATGCAGGATGGATTAAGCGCCAAATTGGCGATGGCAAAAGCGGTAAGAATTGATAAAAACTGATCGCTGTACAACGAATGATTAACCGTTGCCAACACCAGGTAACAGATATAAGCAATGAATAAAACGACCTGAAAAGGCTTCGTGAAAATAATAACCGGAGATAGCAGCGTATTAAAATATCGATTGCCCTTTTGGTGATTTACAACCCACATACTAAAAATACCACCCAGCATCATACAATCAAACCTGGCTTTATACATAATTGTTGAAACGGTCGTCCAGTGCAATTGGCTGGCACAAAATTTAAGCACATAAAAAAATACAAAAATCCCAATCAGGGTATTGAATATTTTCTTCAGATTGCTCATCCGAAAAATATGGGGGTGAAAAAGATAAAACTGCTCCTCTACGCCCAGCGACCATATTGGATCAATCAAACCGGGTAACTTACCCAGCATAAAGGCAATATTGGGTAAAAAGAAAACGCTTAACCAAACCGCCACACTATCTACATTACCCGGATAAATAAATACCCCAAACAGCAATACGATAAAATACAGCGGCCAAATACGCAGAATGCGTCGGAAGTAAAAGTTGGTAATTTTAATGTTGCCCTTTGTTGAATGCTCCTGAAATAAAAGGTAGGTAATTAAAAATCCACTCAATACAAAAAAGATAGTAACACCAATCGATCCAAATTTTTCGATCACAGGCCTAACGTTGGCAAAGCCCAGTTCCTGCTTTTGTAATTCAATGTGAGAAACAACTACAATGAGTGCGGCCAGTGCCCTTACAGAATCGAGGTTGGGTAATTGTTTATGAACGGCTTTAGACATTGGTTATTATTATTTAATTGAAACAAGGCCCGTTAAATATCAGACTGCATTGTTATCAACGACAATTCCTTTGTTCTTATTTGATTTACGAATGAGAATCAGAAAGCCATTATAAAATGCTTTTAAAAATCATTTTTACTTTACTGTTATCAGGCATTCCTGGCAGCTACTTTCAACTGATGTGGCCTTGCTTTTTGCTGGTAGGCGGTCCATGCCATTTGCCAAAATAATTTCATCCTTTCTTCCCATGCGTTGCCGGCAGCGGCTTGCAAGCGTTGCTGCTTTTTTTCCGGACTATTGTCATGGATGGCTTTATTGATCGACTGCAAAAATTCTTCGTGGCTGTCTGCCAGGTAAACATGGTCTTTAAAGCTGGCAATATCTTCGCTAAAATTGGTGGTAACTACAGCAGTACCTGCACCGAGATACTCATTTATTTTCAACGGATAAATTCCTCCGGTAAAATTATTTTTTACAAATGGAATAATGGCACAGTCAAAATACTGCAGGTAGGCCGGCAACTGGTCAATTTTTTTTGTACCGGTAAAAACAATATTGGGTATGGCATCCAGGTTGATAGAAGTAAATTGTTTATCCAGCCGTGGGCCAACCAATACGATAGTTTTATCGGAATTTTGGGCAGCAATTTTAACCAGCAATTCATAATCTACCCGCTGGCAAACGGCGCCTGTGTATCCAATAATTGGCGTGTTTATCCCCTGTAGTTCCAGAGGTTTTGGCAACACTTTTTCAATGGCCGTTTTAAATAACTGTATGTCTCCCCCATTCGGAAAATAATTGACCGGTCGATTATTCCTGGCAGAAATATTTCTGCACAGTTGCTTAGAGGTGGCCATTGCCATGTCATAATGTTGCACACAATCATTCTCCATTGGCAACCAGCTACTTTTTATTTCCTCAATGGCATCCCGGCTGTGATACACACTCAGCGTGGGCAGCAGGTAGTTATCTAATTTTGATAAATAACTTGGATTAAAAGAGTTGATGAAAAGATATTCTTTAATGTTTTTCTCTTTAATGATGCGCTTTACCAGGCCTGCAATGCGATGATTATTGTAATGAGACCCTAAATTGTACAACGCACCTGGCGACAAGGAAAATATGGGCAATCCGGGTTTTGGTGTGGCGCCCAGTAAATGCCCCGACTGCCCGGTAACGGGAACCAGGTAGTCTTTTCCATAAAATAATGCAGGCATCCGTCGCTTTAAATTTGGGGTTTTTCTCTGGCGCCAAACATCCGCCCATGAATAGGGATAGTCTATGTAAAAAACAGGATTGGTTCTACTCAATACCTTTGCCAGAGCAAGCGATGCTGACGACACATCCCCATCCCACCTTGACATAGAAATGATAAAGATGGGTAAATTTTCAAAGTCATTTTTTGTGAGCATACGGGTTGCTTTTCTTTTGATATTGCTGCAATGAATAGAATGTACTAAAATTTGAAAGGTCGCTTAAACCCTTCATTCGCTTTTGTTTCAAAGCCTTTTTTAATACCCCAGATGAGGCAAATAATAACGGGTATCCCTATAAAACTCCAAGGCATAATTAATGATTTTCAAGTGCAGCTTCGCCATGTGGCGTATGAATAAATTGTTTGCGTGCTTTACCCATTTGCAACATTGCTTTGATCATGCTCAGCAATGCGCCTGGTATTTGTAACAACGCAATTAAAAACTGTTTATTAAACCACCGGGCTGGTATCCCCAATAGTAAACTAATTGCCAGGCCAGCAATTAAGCCAATGCTGATCCATAAAAACTGAGGTGAAAAAATGATTGACCACAACAGCCACAAAAACAAGGTAGCAATTAGCAATACTCTTGGAAACAGGTAGGTTTGAAAAACCTTGTTGAAAAACCCAATATTCCCTTTTAATAATTGTATCCAACCCTCTACAAAATATTTCTTAAAAAATTCAACCTGTATGGCCAGCCAACGGCTTCTTTGTTTGCTAAAAACTTCAGAAGAGGCTACCTTTTCATCGTATACAAATTCGCCATCCAGAAAAGCCATTTTCTTTCTTTGTCTCAACAGTCGGAATTCAAATTCCTTGTCTTCGCCGGATGTTTCGCCGATATCCTGCAACATGCTTACAAACAGTTGCCAGTCGAATGCCATACCGCTTCCAATCAATGCCGCAGGCAACCCAACGGCTACATGTCCACGACGGAAATAGTGGTTGTTGATTTCTTCAATGCAGGCATCTAAAAAAGCAAAGGATGTTTGAAAGTTTTTTGCAGTGCGATGCCCCTGCACCACCTGGTAACCTTGCTCAAAAGCATTGTTAACCGCATGCAGAAATCCAGGGGCCATGTGATTATCAGCATCCAGGATCACAACCAGGTCTACCGGTTCATTCACCGTAGCTGCAATGGCTTTATTCAATGCCTTTCCCTTGGTACTGTTTTCAAAACTAACTTCCACAATTTTAACAGGTAAACTTCTCAGTGTATCTAAAGTAGCCTGACTAAAAGAATCGGCAATGATGACCACCTCAAATAAACCGGAAGGATAATTTTGACTAATGGCATTTTTGGCCGTTGCTATAATTACAGCATCCTCTTTGTATCCGGGTATAAAAATGCGGATCTTTCTTAACGTGTTTGCTTTGGGAAATGATGTTGCTTTTGCAATTTTACCCACCACCGAAAAAAACAACAAGTACGCTACCTGGATGGTAAGGTATATCAGTATACAGTATTGTAGTATTAAACCAATTTGATGTATCATAGAAGTCTTTTATTAATCAGGTATTATTTTAGCCATTAAAGTATTGGAATGTATGGCGGGCTCCCGAAAAGGATCATGTTGCAGATTCCACCATAGCGCCTTTCCGATGGACTGGCTATGCGCCCATTCATTTTTAAAAATATGTTTCACTATGTGCACCGGTGTTGATATTAATATAAAAAATGAAGCAGCAATGAACCATCTCAGCCCGTGATAATTTCTACGGATATACAGCAACCGGTTGCGGAATAAATAGTATGATTTAAAAGCTGAATTTTTACCTGTCGACACGGACTCTTTGTGAAATACTTCTGCGGTACCCACATAGTGAATTTCGTACCCTGCCTGCTTAAACCTGGCAGCCCAATCCAATTCTTCGTAATACAGAAAAAACAGTTCACTCATCACCCCCACCTGCTTCAATAATTTCGCAGGAATCATCATTGCGGCACCATTGGGCAAATCGGTTACCCGTGTATCGTTGAGCTGACCGTTGTCTTTTTGCAGGTAGCCGATATCGTAACTACGACTGGTTAACGGATGCAGGCCAACAGCACCGGCATACTGAATGGTATCCGGTAAAAAATGATATTTTATTTTAGGACAAGCAATACCACATCTGGGATGTTTTTGTAAATAACCTACCAATTCGCTTACCAAACCGGGGGTTACTTCAGTATCATTATTCAATAAAAAAACATACTCGCCCCTGGCGAAACTTAGCCCTATATTATTACCGCCGGCGAAGCCTGTATTCACGGGTGAGCTGATATGCTTTATAAACGGGAACTCTTTTTTTAAATAAGCAGACGAATGCCGGGGCGATGCATTGTCAACTACAATCACTTCCCAATTGGGATAATTTAACAGCGCCAATGATCGCAACATAGCAGCGGTCACTTCTGGTGTGTTGTAATTTACGGTGATGATGGAGACCAGTGGACTTGTCATGATGCGGTCGCTTTAGGTATAGGAGTATCCCAACGGGGGCTCATCCAAATTAACGCCCAACCCATAAAAACTATTGCGGTAGAGGGTAGTACGTTCATAACTTCGTTGCCATAGCTGCACAACAATACACCTGCAAAAGTTGCAGTGAGTGCAGTTAGCTGGTTTCGCATCACAGGATCTCTTGTATTCCATATCATCCCACCTGCTTTACCCAATACATATAACATGATGCCGAGCCAAAGAATAAAGCCTGTAATACCATACATGGCCCACAGTTTAACATACAAACTATCAGGTGGAATTTTGGCGGTTGGAATGTGCTTGTTATACTTTACGCCCCACATACCAATAGTGCCTACACCTGTGCCAAGAGGTTTACTGCTCAGCATATTACTCAACGCCCGCTGGTTAATCATCCGAAGCTGAAAAGATGGGTCGTTGGGATTGGTTCCCGATCGCATTCTTTTAATCTGATCGTTGCCGCTTCCTATGTTGGTAAATTTTAGCATACCAATAAATCCTAAACCGATCATGCCACCGAGGACAATAATTTTTACCTTCTTGCTAAGTACCAGGAAAACAAAACCGCCACCTACAATTCCGCCAAGAGCACCCCGGGTGCCTGATAGCAACATGCCATAAAATATGAATCCACCTGCCACCAGGTAGCATATTCTTCGTAAGGTTGAATGTGGGCCAGACACCAGTACAAAACACATGATGGCAATGCTGGCTTGTGAAGCACCAAACTGGGCAGCCTCCTGGTAAAATGAAAAAACCCTCAACTTGCCAAAGAGCCAGTGGGTGCTTCGGTGCGATTCGAGGAAAGCCTTTTCCGATTCATCTAAACCAATATAGAGTTGCTTCATACCATGCATTGCACCCAGGAAGGATACCAATATCACTATGTCTAAAAAAAGAAATAAGTCCGATTTTTTATTGAATACCAGCATGGTCAACGGAACAACCATAATCCAGTACAAGGAAATAGAACGCATCTCCTGCAACCAGCCTACGATACTTGGTCTTGCAGGATTACCAATTTGCAAAACCGTAAGTGCAAACCAAACCACGGCAAGCCATACAAGGTCATTGTTCAAATGGCGGAAGCGGTATTTATTACCCCTGTAGAAAATTACCCCAAGCCAGGTTAATACAAGTAAGGCATCTACCCCCAGGCCAACCTGTACACCCTCCAGATGCCTTCCAATGGTAGGCATAAAAAAACTGTATAAAATAAATGCGATGAGACCAACTTTAGGATATAAAAAAACGAGCATCAAAAATCCGGCTACAAAGGGCAATACCACTAAAAGTGCAGCAATGGTAAAACCTTTACCCGCTATTAACCATCCAAAAAAAACAGCCATCAGGATGCCTGGTATCAACCAGAGATGTTTGGTGAAACTTGTACCGGAATCGTAAAATAAATTCTTTTCCATTTATTAAGTTTCCATTTTATTTGATGCGGTTTAATTGCAGCTTAATAAAAGAATTGCTATAGCCATACACTTCTCTAAAAATATTTCCCCGCTGCAATAATCCGGTGTCCCTCAATATCCACCAACCCAGTAACGCACCACTTGCGGCATTTAATACGGAAACAAATGCCACCCAATTTAAATTGTGTGTGTATTGAATGGCTATTACATCCCCTACAATATTGATGGCTGCCATCACCAGTATTTTGATCAGATTTTTTCCCGGCTTTTGCAATGCATCTAAACTGATTCCAATAATTCTGTTGGCCGGTAGAAATAAACCAAGCAACATAAACACACGGAATATTGAAGTAGTATCAGCAAACTTCTGTCCCCCAAAAATCAGGATAATATATGGGGCGAAAATAAAAGCGGCCAGCAACGCAGGAATGTATAATAAATAGGCCCATGAAAAATATTGTAGAAAGGTTTTCTTAAACCCGTCATGATCATTACTGTTGTGCTTGTCAGCCAACTGAGGGAAGGCTGTAGTACTTAGACTTCTCAGCGGGATTTCGAACAACTCCATAAGGCGGAGTGGGATGGCATACATGGCAACGGCTGCCGGCCCCATCAGGCTGCCGATGATAAAAGTGTCGGCGGTTTTTAACAGGTTGGTTGTAGCCTGTGCAGCCATTGTGTATTTAATTAATTTCACCAGCGACCTTACCTCTTCCATTGCTTTATATTTTATTTGCAAAGGATTTGTTTTTCCTAATAATAAAACTACCAGCATGATCAATGCGGTGAACAATAAATTAACCGTTGCGAAACTTTCAAGGCTGCCTCCAAAAAATAATGCATACACAACAATTACCCATCCACCGGCAGTTTGGGCAAGACGCAATGCCAATAAAAATTTTAGATCCTGTCGGGCTACCGCAGATGCCTCGGCAATATTGAGCGGTAAATTGACAATACCAAGACAGGCATACCAGCCGCAGAATACCTGTATGCCAGGCTGGTTAGCAAATATTCCGGAAATAAAAAGCAGTACCAAAACAAGTGAGATGGACAGCGAGGCAATACCGCCTAACCAATAAGCACTGCCAATAATTTTTCGCTGCACTTTATCATCATTGGTAGATACCCGCATTACCATTGCAGATTGCAGCCCACCGGCCTTAATCATTTCAAATAACATGACGGCTGCTGTATAAATCAGGTACTGCCCAAGCACCCCCGGTTGCGCAACCCTCACCAGTGCCATAAATGACAATACGCCAATCACTGCCGGCAACAATTGACTTGCCAATGCGAAAGAATGTACTACCAGTTGATTATTGCTCTTTGCCACAGGATTTAATTTTAGCGAATATTTCTTCTGTTTCCGAATTCGAATTTCACCAGGTGCTTTATGAATCTACGTAGGAAAGAGCGTTTTCTGGGAACCTCCCCGATATACGCTTCTGCAAAATCCACACTAATACCATTTAATAACAGAGAAGGTTTGTTGCCAGTTGTTTTAACAAATATGGCCAGCAAATCCTTGTCAATTCTACCCCATACCCTGTTGGCCCTGCATACTAAAAAGCAATGATCTAATTTTGGCAGCGTTCCAGGTCTAATGACTAATTTGTCCAGTGCCGGAAACTCTACCAACACAATATCGCTGCCACTTTCAAAAGACGATTGATCGTTATTCCAATCTTGCTTTTCTGCCGTATAATTCAGGTTTAAAAGTTCCTTTTTCCACATTTCAATAATGGTTGATTTGCCTTCTTTGGTTTGCACACTTATCAGGCCAATAGTGACGGGTTTAGCACTGGTATCAAGTCTTGACAGCAGTTGCTGCACCAGGCGTAAATTTGCATTCTTAATAAAATTGAGATCTGCGTTTAGTAATGGGTAAATACCTAAAAAAGGTATTCCCACAAGACGGCAGGCTTTTTCAGGCGTCTGTAGGGTTTTATTAATCAGTGCCCTTGCCAGGATAACCGTTAGTACCAAAATGAAACCTACCAAAAAGCCTACGATCACCAATACCATACGTTTGGATGCATTGGCTTTCAAGGGCAAAAAAGGAGGATCTACCACATTTAACTTTGTAGTCAATTCATTGTTCTGCTGGGTAAGTTTGGCTGTATTCAAGCCATGCAACAATGAAAGATATTCCTGTTCCGATACATTGATTTGCCGTTCAATTTTTTTGAGGGTAGCTCCCAATGGAGCATATTTTCGATACTGCTCTACAAACTCAACTTTTCGCTGATCCATTACAGCAATCCTTGCCTTGCTTTGTTCATAGGTAAGCGAAGATTTCAACCACTCATCCAACACATTCCTGGTAGGTATTCCATTGGGTGTGAGCGTCTGTGCATAAAGTTTATTTACGGAGCCCTGCAGTTTCTGTTCCATTGTGGTCGTTACTTTCAGCAGGCTATCAATTTGCCGCTGATGACCAACTTCTGATTTACCAATAATCTCTCCCAATGCAATCTTGCTATAAATACCAGACAGGAGTTCCTTTTCTTTTAAAATTGCAGCGCCATATTCATTTTGATATAATCGTCCCTTAATACTTTCATTTACCTTTTCAAGTGATTTCCCACTGGCCATTTTATCCATTTCCAGGTTGTGCCTTTGCACATCCAGGTTTTCCTTTTCTATCGCAACGGCCTTCGTTTGTTCGTAATAGTTGATGATGTCATTTTGCTTATTGAATTGCATAAAGCTTTGTTCTGCATCATTGAGGCGGACATATGCTTTGCGTGTTTCTGTTTCAAAATAATCAACCACCGATTCAGACTGGCCCTCTTTCAGCATCCGGTGTTTTTTCATGAAAGACTCTTCCAGAAGTTCCAACGTTTGTTTGCAAACCACTGCATCATTGCATTGGTAGACTATCTTAATAAGATCACTGTTATTGATACGGTTTGCCTTAATATTATCTATTGCACTGATAGAATAAGTAGCATTGGATGAATTAACAATCGTATAAATTACATTCCCCTCTTCGCCATTCATAAATCCCTGTAAAGACGCCAAAGTACCTTCCAGCGTGGGTTTTACGATAACCTGGCGCAAACTGTCTGAAACCAGTTTTCTTAATTCATCATAAGTGCCCCACGACATCAATGAAGGATCATGCTTTTTCACTTGCAGGTGGCGGGCTAATAAATTAACTGCAACCTCCAGTTTTGTTTCTCTTGAATTAATCAGCGACAATAGGTTATCGAATGCATTGGTAGTGCCGAAGAAATCGGCCTTTGTACTGCCACTCAAACTATAGCCAGATGCAATACCGGTATAGATAACAGATTCAGAAGAGTATACTTTTTTTTCACCCCTGGTAAAATAAAAAATTGTACCCGCCATCACAGTGGGTATCAGCACAAGCCAAAGCAGATTCTTTAGCAATAATTTTATTAAATAGGCAAAACTCATTTTACCACCCTAATTAATGTTGACAAATTTGTTCCTGTAAATGCTTCCAACTGCATATAACTCGTTTGAAACTTGTTGATATAGGTTTCAAGATCAATGATTGACTTATTTAATTTATCCTGCACTGTTGAGTATTGGTCCACAGTAATCTGACCGTTTAAAAAATCCTTTTCCGCCAATGTATTATTTAACTGGGCAGATTGCATCGCCTTTGTATTGAGCACCAACATTCGTTTCAATAGCTTAAACTCCTGGTACATACCAATTACTTTCTGTTTAATCAACAATGCTGTGTTCTCCTGGTCTGCAATTGCGGCATCCAGCAGTGATTGACCTTCCTTTATGATATTTTTTCTATTTAAAATGGCAGTAACCGGAAGCTGAACGCCGAGACCGATATTATAAAAGCCCGTTTGAGCCGTTGTGAAATTATTGCCAGCGGTGGTGCTGGAAGGATTATTGACGGCCGAAAAATTGGTTCCATAGTTATAGGAGGAACCGATAGAAACACCTCCAAAAATAGCTTTTTTGCTAACACCCAGACTTGCCCTGGCGTAAGTGACACTACTGCCGGACTTACGGAATTCTGCCGAATACTTTACAGCTGAATCAATAAGTATTGGCAACAATTCGTCTGAAATCAAGGCTTTTTCCAATAGGGAATCTATTGTGGGAGTCTGCGCCTTAACTGAAAAATTCACCAAAAACGATAAGGCAGTAGTAACAAAAAATACTATGAATTTAAAGGGGTGCATCTATAAAATTTTATACATTTTCGGACTGAAACAAAGCAGGGATTGTTCTTAAAATCAACTTAATATCATTTCCGAAACTGTGCGTTTTAGCGTAGTTGTTATCCAGATTCAATCTTTCTTCTTCCGACATTTCGCCACGGCCTCTTTTTTCTACCTGCCAAAGTCCGGTGATACCGGCGGGCGCCATAAAACGTAAGGCATATTTATCGGTGGTAATTTTTTCTGCTTCGTACAATGGCAACGGCCTGTTGCCGACAATTGACATATCACCAATGAACACATTCCACAACTGTGGTAATTCATCAATACTGGTGTTGCGGATAAAATTACCGATACGGGTAATTCTTGGATCGTTCTTAATTTTTATAAATGCGGAATCAAGGTTACTTTCCCGTTGTTGATTATACAAGTTTTCGCATACAATTTTATTGTCGGCATACAAAGGGTTACGACAACCTGTACCTGCCTGCTCGCAAAATTCACAAAGCTCTTTCACCACAACATCATTGGATACAACAGGCACCTTCGCACTGTTGTATTGGTTAAGATGTGAAAGGTCTTTTAATTTGGCATCTGCCCCGGTAAACATGGAACGAAATTTATAAAACTTAAATACCTTGTATCCGGAACCAACCCTTAAAGAGTAATAAAACACTTTGCCTTTGGATTCGGCCCTTATTAAAATGGCTATGATGAGGAACAAAGGACTCAACATGAGCAATGCCAAACCTGAAAAGGTGATGTCAAAAATCCGCTTAATTAAGGGTAGCTTATATCCCTTGGCATGGGTTGGTTTAGCTGTTTTATTGTTATAGTTTTCTACCAGGTAAGGCACCCGCATTCTCAGGGCGTGTTCATCCACCGGCTTCGAAAAAAGCTCTGCAATACTTTCACTCATGGCAAGTTTACGCTGCTCATTGTCGATCTGGTCCATCAATACCATGAAAGGAATTTTACCATATCCAAATGCATTCAGCGTATTGTGTAAAGGAATTCCATTAGAGCCCAACAACTCATCATCCGTAATGATGGCCTTGTAGGTAGCGGCCTTTTGCATTGCCTGGTGCAGGGCAAGGCCATTCTTATAAATATCTACTTCGAATAAATCTTTTAATGCAACTTTAATATGATCTCCAATGATAACCTGACTGGTTATTAGGGCAACTCTTTTCTGATGGTTTAGCATAGGGGCAATTTTAAAGTTTATTTTTTTCCAATGCGGCGAAGGATGCCATTTAATCTTGCAGCCAGTTCCCTTGGATTAAAGGGCTTTACCATAAAATCATCTGCACCGGCTTCCAGACAACGGATTTTATTATCGGTTGTATCACTGCCTGACAACATCACCATTGGGATATTCTTTAAAAAACCACTCGATCTCACCTGGTCTATGAATGCATTGCCGTCCATCTCGGGCATATTAATATCGGCAACTATAATATCCGGAATATGACCTTCCTGCATCCAGGCCAATGCTTCTTTGCCATTGCCCTTGGTGATTACAGAAAAGTGATCTTTAAAATAATGTTGCAAAATAAGCTGGATGGACACTTCATCATCAATTGCCAGCATTGATAAATGTGGAGTTGGTTGTATCATGGATTTTGTTGTAAAGTTTGGTTAATATCTACTACTCATTACAACGTAGAACCAAGCCAGTTATTTGATGTATTGACTATTGATGTTGGTATTGGCTAAAACATGACACCCGGTGTAGATAGTTAACTACAATCAAGGCTTTTTCAAAAGAAAAACGGGCTGATTCGGGGTACATCTTTTGACCTTTGCCGGATGTTTTAATTACACATAAAGGACAAAACAGTTCGTAAAACGAATGCGAAAGATCACAACGATGGAGTTCATTTTTTATAGAATAAAAATTGAATTTTATACTGCCTGAAACCAGTGGAAGATGCTGGAGGGTCAACTACCGGACATTTGTTTTGAAGATGCCAAAGGCATAGCGTTGAGCCATTAATTACCTGGCGATATGCAGGCTTAAATAGAATGCCCCGTGCGTTTGAGGCTTCCTGTTATCCTTTCCGAAAAAAATTGGAATGAATATTTATACATTCGGAAAAGTTGTAATGCAGGAGAAAATATGAATGATCAATGGTTAACGATGAATCAATTTCGTTGACTTAGGCTGTTTAAGTAGCGGGTGTTTCACCAACCATTATGAAGTCAACAACATTGAACGATGAATGGCCGGGATTGTACTATCGTCAATGCAAAACCCCCACAAAGTAACGTGGTTTATTGCACCTGGCGATGCATAGGTTGTGTTCAAATGATTGTTTGAAAGCTAAAGAAACATGGTCTGGAATTTATTAAACCGTACGATATTATTTTTTTGCAGCAGTTCTCTCACCCGATGAATTTTTGTCAAAACCATTTCAATATTCCTACTGTCGTTCTCCCCCTTTACAAAATAATCAAAGGCTCCGTATTTCAATGATTGAATTACAGTTTCAACTTCTTCTGCACTGCAGATAAATATCAGGTAAATATCCGGGTTCAATCTTTTGATCCTTTTCAATACCTCTAGCCCTTTTACAAAATCAACTCCTTGGTCGTAGAAAATAATATCCGGAGCAGGATTCAAATGATCAAAACAATTCATTGCATCGCTAAAGGACTGACTATTGTTATATCCCAAATTTGAAAGATGTTGCTGAAATATATTGATATAAAATATGTCGTCATCCAACAAATAAATTTTAAAATCCTTTTTAGAATGCATCTGCGTAATTTTCACAATGCTTTGCATGAACAGTGCCAACATTTAATTAGCTGATTACAAGGGCATTATTTCTATCTCCCTATATAAATTCTCTTACTTCAGGATTCCATTCCAAAATACGGAAAACGAAAAAAGAGTGCTCTGCCAAAAAGCCGGCTGCTGTTTGAGTTATCTACTGCTAACCCTACAATAGCAGTCGGAGATACCAACTGGCGCCAGGCTACTATATCAAAGAATCCGGCAATCAATGTTGGATAAAATTTTATTGTAAAAATAAAAATCCAAATTCCTACGTTAACATTAAAAGACCGGTACCGCTAAATTATCCCAATGTCAAAAAATTTTAAAGATGTAACCCTTCTGGTTACCCATTATAACAGAAGCAGTTCATTAGAAAATCTTTTAAGAAGTTTTCATAATCTTGGTTGTGCGTTTGAGGACATAGTTGTGTCTGATGATGGCAGCAAGCCGGAACACCAGGCATCTCTAAAAAAAATTCAGCAGGAATTTCCATTCCGGCTTATCACAACTACAAAAAACAAAGGATTGGGCAACAATCTGAATAAAGGCCAGGATGCGGTTGTTACGCCTTACACTCTATATGTTCAGGAAGACTTTACACCAACGGCAATTTTCCCCGCATCTTTTGAAGACGCCCTATCAGCTATGAATGAACGCCATGATTTGGATGTGGTTCGATTTTATGCTTATAAGCCTTACCCATATTTAAAGCCATACAAAAAAGGCTATTCCGAGATGTTGATTGAACCCTGGTTTACGGATTATGGTAAAGTTTATTACTACAGCGATCATCCGCATTTAAGAAGAAGTGATTTTTTGAAAAAATTTGGCCGCTATGCCGAGGGCATAAAGGGAGACCGAACCGAATACCAGATGTGCATTTCCTTTATACAAAAAAAAGGCAAAGGGCTATTTTATACTGATTTCAAATCACTGTTTGTTCAGGAAAACTCAACAGCCGAACCCAGTACAATGACGAGGAAGAGCCTTACTACCAGTAAAAATCCTTTTATATCAATTGCCCGTTATGGCTACCGTCAGCTAAGATATAATTATGACATCCTTTTTGCACGCTATTGATGTAGTACTTTTTAAATAAATTCAGGTTGCAACATCCCTCCTTGGAGAAAGTTAAGTATATAACCTACCCCCGGCAACACGAAGTAAGCTCAAATGAATGCACATAGTATGGGTGGCAGTCTATGCCTAAAAATCATTACACATTATAGAGCTGCTGATATTTAAAAATCAATTAAGTTTGAGATTATTTAAAAGCTATGACAAAATCAGAAATTAAGTTTTTAGAAGGCCCACAAAGCCGTCGCAAGGATTTCTTGTTCGCATTCAAAGTAATGCTTGAATTTATAAAAGGGTTTCGTGCCTTGCATTTTGTGGGGCCCTGTGTTACCATATTTGGATCGGCAAGGTTTAAGGATGGACATCCGTTTTACGAAAAAACAGAAGAGCTGGCGGCCAGGATAGCACAACTTGGTTTTACCATCATGACGGGTGGTGGCCCGGGCATTATGGAAGCGGCCAATAAAGGCGCCAGGGAAGTTGGTGGCAGAAGCGTAGGATGCAATATCGTGCTGCCGCATGAACAACATGAAAATCCATACCTGGATAAATGGGTAGATATCAAATACTTTTTTGTGCGCAAAACATTGCTGATAAAATACTCTTATGCCTTTGTGGTAATGCCCGGTGGATTTGGCACGTTAGACGAATATTTTGAAGCGCTTACGCTGATACAAACAAAAATGATCCTGGAATTTCCGATTGTAATTTTCGATACGGAATTTCACAAACAACTGATTGAACATATTGATGCCATGCGGGATGCCGGTACTATTTCACCAGAAGATCCGAACTTGTTTCTCTTCACCGATTCTGTGGATGAGGCCGTGGAATACATCAAAAAGAATAGCATTGCCAAATTTAAATTGCAGCATGAAACACCCAGAAAGCCTTTCAATTGGCTATGGGAAAGAGCATGGAAAGAACCAGCGCAACAACAGGAAATTAAAGGCAATTAGTTTATGTGAAGTAGGCTCTGGCGCATTACACTATTTTTTTT
>Ga0123337_10002656_pt1 | contig 20159 bp, 16 predicted proteins | sample frozenSSSSmetaG_FD_89792 | JGI IMG/M metagenome (GOLD analysis project Ga0123337, IMG submission 89792) | Glacier valley bacterial and archeal communities from Borup Fiord, Nunavut, Canada, to study Microbial Dark Matter (Phase II) -... | ecosystem: Environmental > Aquatic > Freshwater > Ice >... | reverse complement strand
GCAATCCCAACGGACTGGCAGCTTCTTTTAAACTGGAGCGGCTTGGAACAATAAATTAATCTCTAAGGCACACGATATGGAATTCACTTCTGAACAACAATCAGCTTACCTCAAGGCCACAGCTATTTGTAGCCGGGGGGAGATATGCACTTTTGACATTCAGGCCAAATTGAAAGCCTGGGGCTTAATGGAGGAGGATGCTAAGGGTGTAATCACTCAACTGGCAAAGGAAAAATACCTTGATGACGAGCGGTTTGCAAGGGCGTATGTAAAGGATAAATTTCGCTTTAACAATTGGGGACGGCAAAAATTAGCCTATATGTTGAACGCTAAAAAGATTGGCAAGGAAATTCAGGAAGCCGCCTTTGAGGAGATTGAAGAGGAAACCTATTCCGACAAATTGGTGAAACTGATTACTGACAAAGAAAGAACCATCAAGGCCAAAGATCAATATGACAAGCGCAACAAGCTTATGCGGTTTGCAATGGGCCGAGGCTTTGAATCCAATGTAATTTATGCAGCTTTTAAAGAACTGGGAATATGACTGTTGGTGAGATAGGCTGATATCGTAAATAAGCTGTTTCTCTCTACTGATATTCCAGTCAAAATTCCATAATGCCAAAATGCCACTCCGCCAATTGTCGGGAATCTCAGGAATGATGGTGTGGCATTATGGCATTTTGACGGAAATGAAATTCCATTTTACCCTAAAACAAGACAACTTTCATTTGTTAGAGTTATCTCTCTCAGAAAGCATTGTCATCGTGCAATAAATGAACTCTTTCAGCAAATATGGAATACCTCGTGAGCACTCGCACTGAAGATTACGTCAATTATGTAGTGTCGTGTGACACTTAAAAGGAAGCTGCGACTTATTAATGGTAACCTATAACATGGAAGGTTTTTATAAATAATAGGCACATTCAAAAATAAAACAACTACCAACATGCCGGTTGTAGGTTGCACCCCGAGTACTCGGGGTAATATTCTAAACAGCAGTCACTTGAATCATTTTTGGGTGCAACTAGAGATATTGAAGGTTTTACCCCGAGTACTCGGGGTCACCTCTGCGGTTGTACCTATTTTCAATATTAAATGTTCACACTGAGCTTCTTACAGGGATGCAACCTGCAACCAACATTTATTCACTTCACAACTATTATCTGTAAGGCGACATCACTGTCGTATGACAGCTAAAATGTGGTAATGGATTCCATTTTGGTGGATGCCGGAAGTGTCACAATAGCTATCACACGACATAGATTACGTAATCTAAGTAATTGACGTAATTCAGGTAAACAAATCTTAGAACGAGCTCAGGTTATTCATCCAACCTGGGTGCATCGTTTAGGATAGTTGTATTTGAAACATCAGACATATGCTTATATTTTATATTTAATATTCAGTATTAACGTAACATATTCTTTTACAGGTAAAAACATGTTTTATCTTTCAATTAATGTGGGATGTCGGATTAATGACTAAATTTGCGTTGTTAACACAAAGGCTCGTCAAGCAAAATAGATTTGAAGGCCTTTCCAAATTATGAACATGTCATTTGAAAATTTAGATTTAATTGAGCCCATCCTGAGGGCTTTAAAAACAGAAGGTTACACAAAACCAACACCCATTCAGGAACAAGCAATACCCATCATACTTCAGCGTAAAGATTTACTTGGTTGTGCACAGACAGGAACCGGAAAGACGGCAGCTTTTGCCATTCCCATCATCCAGATCCTGCATAATTCAGAAAATCTGGCACGTGGCCGACGCAAAATCAAGGCCCTGATAGTTACCCCGACACGCGAGCTGGCCATACAGATTGGCGAGAGTTTTGCAGCTTACGGACGACATGCCGGATTGAAACACACTGTCATTTATGGTGGTGTGGGCGAACGTCCTCAGACCGATGCACTGCGCCAGGGAATTGATATCCTGATTGCCACGCCGGGCCGTTTGCTCGATTTGATGAACCAGGGTTATATCGACTTGCGAAGTATTGAAATGTTTGTATTGGATGAGGCTGACCGTATGCTGGATATGGGTTTCATACATGATGTAAAACGTATCATTGCTGAATTGCCCAAGGAAAGGCAGTCACTTTTCTTCTCTGCCACCATGCCTGGTGATATTGTAAAATTGTCAGCAACCATTCTGAAGAACCCTTTAAAGGTTGAAGTTACTCCTGATGTTACGACTGCCGAAAAGGTTGAGCAACAAATGTATATGGTTAATTATGCTGATAAACGCAGCTTGCTTCTCCATTTACTTAGAAATCCGGAAATCGTATCTGCCCTGGTGTTTACCAGAACCAAACATGGGGCTGATAAAGTGGTTCAGTTTCTTCAGAAAAACGGCCATCAGGCTCAGGCCATTCATGGCAATAAATCCCAGAATGCACGCCAGAAAGCCTTATCAGATTTTAAAGGTGGCAAAATTCGTATACTGGTAGCTACTGACATTGCTGCCCGGGGAATTGATGTGGATGATTTATCGCACGTGATCAATTACGAAATTCCCAATATTCCGGAGACTTACATTCACCGCATCGGAAGAACCGGTCGTGCAGGTCAAAGTGGTATCGCAGTTTCATTTTGCGACAACACTGAGATCCTTTTTCTGAGAGATATTCAGCGATTGATTTCACAAACTATCCCCGTGGTGAAGGATCATCCCTACGCGATGACTGATTTTACTCCTGAAAAGGCACCGGCCAAAACAGGCAGACAGCCTATCAGGCGCGAGCACAATGCACCTGCAGCACGCGAATCATCCAATCGCAGGGAAAATACTCCGGCACGCCATGTCTCTGCCCAGACGGAGGAAAAACCCGCCAGGAGCCTATGGAAACGCCGTTACTAATGATTTTGAATCATCTAAACAGATAATCTTAAAACCTCACGGCAAGTGGGGTTTTTCCATTTTTAGCCGATGAACAATTTACCTGATATATTGTCATCTTTACACTATCATATAAATACTACCAGGCATGGAATTGTTCAACGAAAACAGTAAACTCGCTTCAGTCATTCTTAAAGATCATTCTTTGTTGCCAGTGATCAACCGCTTAGGAATTAAGCTAGGTTTTGGTGATGAAACCATCAAAAATATTTGCGTGGAAAAAGGAATTGATCTCAACTTTTTTGTTGAAACCATCAACGTTTTTCATTATGAAGCCTACTTCCCCGAAAAACGCTTACTCGACTTTCCCATTTCAATGGTGATTGATTATCTGATCAAAACCCATCAGTATTACAAGAATTACCTGATCCCTGAAAACGACCGCCTGATGGAACTTTTTCTCTCTGCCAGTCCAGGTGAAAGTACTGACAATGAATTGGTGCGGAAGTTTTATACCAAGTTTAAAGAGGAATTTGTCATTCACATCAACTTCGAGGAGCGCGAGATGTTTCCCTACATTCTTGAATTAAATGCAGTGATCGAAGATTTTTCTTTACGCAATCAATTCATCCGGAAGTATCCATCGTTTTCAATCACTAGTTTCGAGAAAGAACATTCGAATATGGATGACAAAATGGATGACCTTAAAAACATCATTATTAAATATTTACCCCCTAATTACGACCAAAACAGGGGCAATGCTTTTCTGTATAATTTATTCATGTTTGAGAAAGATCTTAAAAATCATTCGCGCATTGAGGACCATATTATGATTCCTAAAGTAAAACAACTCGAAAAGCTATTGGTAAACCATGATTAGCAGCCACAACCGATCCATCGTAATTATCATCAGTTCCTATGATATACTTCTGGCGGGCCTTACTGAAATCCTTAAAGGCAGCCTGGCTACCGAAGTCATTTCGCTTCACCGTGGCGATGAGATGATTGACTATCCCAAAATGGATGGGAATATATTGGTTATTTCTACCTCGGATGAGTATGAAAAAAGCGGTTCCTTTATCCGGCAAATTCTATTTTCAGCCGACCACCTGGCGTTTCTTACGCTTCATCTGGATACCAAATCCAACTATTCAAATCTAACCATTAACCTCAGTGATACAGCTGCCTTGTTGTGCTACAAGGTAAATGAAATTCTGAACTCATTTGTTGCAATCAGTTCCAAGGAAACGGGTACCGAGCTTACCAGGCGCGAAATTGAAGTATTGCAACTGCTCACCAAAGGCTATGCGAACAAAGAAATCGCCGACCAACTGTTCGTCAGTACCCATACGGTGATCTCCCACCGTAAGAATATTTCAGAAAAGACGGGCATCAAATCCGCCTCAGGCCTAACCATGTATGCCATCCTGAAAAAGATCATCGACGTTGGAGATATCAACCAGGACGATTTAATTTGATTATACATTATTTCTTAAAGTTGAATCAGATATCTCAAATCCCTTTTTTGTTAAAAAATGTTTCTATGTAAAATATAGACCTGGGAAGGCACCAAAGTGCTTTTTACTCCTACACGCTGATCAGGTGTCCTGATTTTGTTTTGTATTTATTGGTTACATCTTCACATTATGCAGATCATACAAATTCCTTTTGCATGGCCTCTAAATTTTAACTATCAACCCATGAGTGGCTTGCTTAATTTGTTTGAAGCGTTTGAAGCGTTTGCAAGTTTGCAAACTTGCAAACGCTTCAAACGCTTCAAAGACGAATTGTCTTTTCTATCTGACCCCGTCTTGATTTTAGTTTACTTTTTTTGTAAACTTATTTCAGGTCACAGACATTTATTTACTTATTTGACTAAATTCAGGAATTCGGGATTTAAAGTAAAACAAGAGTGTTGATACAACTTGCCCGTAATATTGCTTAAATCGAACTTGCATTCATAGGGTGTGGCTTTAAAAAAACGCTTTTCCCAAAAGAATATCATGTGATCCAGATCGGAAGAGGCTTCTTTCAATGGGGTTAGCTATTCAGGAATGGGGAAAATCGTCATCCATAAAGATATTTCACACTCGTTATTCCCCAATTATAAATACCCGGCTCAGGTAATACCATTTGAATTTCCCGCCAAGGGTAATGACGATGCGTTATAGAGTAATCCTGAATCAGTTTCAGTACCTGGTAAAAAGCCCATCAATTTAAACCTTGGAAAAGTTCCCCATTTTCAATACTTTTGCCTTTCAAATTGAATTTAAATGAGTCGTGTAGTAATAGGATTATCTGGAGGAGTTGATTCAAGTGTAGCCGCTTATTTGCTGAAACAGCAGGGGCATGATGTGGTAGCGTTGTTTATGGTCAACTGGCACGACCGTACGGGAACCATTACCTCGCGCTGCACCTGGGAAGATGATGCCATGATAGCCGAAATGGTAGCTAAAAAACTTGATATCCCGTTTCACATTGTAGATCTGAGCGTGGATTACAAACAGCGAGTGGTCGATTACATGTTTGCCGAATATAGCCGTGGACGCACCCCCAATCCAGATGTACTTTGTAACCGAGAGATCAAATTCGATATTTTCCTGGATGAATGCCTGAAATACAATGCCGACTTTGTGGCAACCGGTCATTACTGCCGCAAATCTGAAATTGTCAAAGACGGTAAGCCCATCTATCAATTGCTCGCAGGAGACGATAAGAACAAGGATCAGAGCTATTTCCTCTGTCAACTCAATCAATATCAGCTTTCAAAAGCCATGTTTCCAATTGGGCATCTTGAAAAGCCAAAAGTGCGTGAGATCGCACGTGAGGCCAATCTTCCAAGCGCTGAACGTAAGGATTCGCAAGGTATTTGTTTTGTGGGTAAGGTTGATTTGCCAACATTTCTACAGCAGCAACTCGAACCCAAAACAGGGAACGTGATTGAAATTCCTGCTGAGTTTATTGGAAAGAAAAAGAATATTGAAAAGACGGAAGAGAACTTTCGGAAGCTTTGCTCAGCATTTCCTTACAAACCATGGAATGGCCAGGTGATTGGCGAGCATCAGGGCGCCCATTATTACACCATCGGACAGCGGAAAGGTCTCAACATTGGAGGTCATCTTGATCCGTTATTCGTGCTGGGAACTGATGTAAACCGCAATATTTTATACGTGGGTGAAGGCACCGAACATCCGGGCTTATATCGTCCGGGCCTATTTATTCCAAAGGAAGAAATTCATTGGATACGCACCGATCTGGTAATGAATACAGGTGAAAGCCGAAGATACGATCTTCGTATCCGATACCGGCAGCCATTGGAAAAGGCTACTATTTATCAACATGAAGAAGGCCTGTATATTTTGTTTAATGATGAACAGCGAGGCATAACTTCCGGTCAGTTTGCTGCCTGGTATGAAGGCGACGAACTCATTGGATCTGGGGTAATTGATTAGTTCATCGAAAATGAGGGAAGAGACTTGGTGGCACCAATCAAAGTATTATCTTTAGCATACTAAAATATTTATACATGATCAGATCAATGACAGGATTTGGGAAAACCGAATTCGAAGTAGGAAATAAAAAAATTACCCTTGAAATTAAGTCACTTAACAGCAAACAACTCGATATCAACACCCGAATACCGGCGATGTACCGTGAAAAAGACATTGAAATCCGTCGCCTGATTTCTGAAAAGCTTACCAGGGGGAAAGTGGATTTTGCACTTTATCTCGACAATCTGGGAACTGAAAGCACCTCCAGAATCAATGCCGCAATTGTCAAAGATTATTACCACCAGCTTAAGACAATTCATAAAGAATTGAATATTGATGTGAACAATACCATTATACAAAGCATTTTGCGCCTGCCGGAAACAGTCAAAATGGTATATGATGAGCTCGAAGAATCCGAATGGCTAATCGTTCGTGAGAACCTTGTCAAATCTTTGGAAGAGCTCAACCGGTTCCGCGATCAGGAAGGATTGGCCCTCAAAACTGACATTGAGGGCAATGTAGCCAACATTCTTGATTTGCTCAAACAGGTTGAACCTTTCGAACATCAGCGCATGGAAAATGTCAAAGCTAAAATCAAAGATAGCCTGGATGCCATGCAATTGAATGGGAGTGTTGACAAAAACCGTTTCGAGCAGGAGCTGATTTACTACCTGGAAAAGCTGGACATCAATGAAGAAAAAGTGCGCCTGGCCAACCATTGCAGTTATTTCGCCGAAACAATGAGTGAAACTGAACCCTCCGGACGTAAACTTGGTTTTATTGCTCAGGAAATAGGCCGTGAAGTCAATACAATCGGTTCGAAGGCCAATGAAAGTGGTCTCCAGCGAATCGTAGTTCAAATGAAAGACAGCCTGGAAAAAATTAAAGAACAGGTTTTGAATGTGTTGTAATAGGGTAGTCAAAGATAAAAAATGTCGAATATAGAATAAGAAATAAAGCCAAATTCTACTGAAAGAGCTTCATTACGACAGTCACTTATTTGGAACTTTGAACTTGAAACTTGAAACTCTTTTATGCAAGGTAAATTAATTATATTTTCAGCACCCTCGGGGGCAGGTAAAACTACCATTGTGCGACATCTGCTTAAGCAAAATTTAAACCTCGAATTCTCTGTATCAGCTACCAGTCGCGCAAAACGGCATACCGAAACCCACGGTAAGGATTACTATTTTCTTTCTGAGGAAGAATTCAGAAGTAAAATCGACAACAACGAATTCCTGGAATGGGAAGAAGTCTATCATGGAACCTTTTATGGAACCCTGAAGTCTGAAGTTGAACGCATCCGTGAAAGCGGAAAAAATGTTCTGTTTGATATAGATGTGGTGGGTGGATGCAATATAAAAAAATATTATGGCCATGATGCGCTGGCCGTATTTGTGCAACCTCCCTCCATTGAGGAATTGCGTGCCCGACTTGTTTCTCGCTCTACAGATACGCAGGATGTCATTGAAAAGCGTTTACAGAAGGCAGAATACGAACTGTCGTTTGCCAATCAGTTCGACTGCATCATCGTAAACGATCAGCTGGAAAAAGCATTGGAGGAGGCTGAAAAGTGTATCTATGAATTTATTACCAACAATCATGATTAAAACAGGCCTCTACTTTGGCTCATTCAACCCAATTCATGTAGGTCACATGGCCATTGCCAATTACATGGTCGAATATGCTGAAATAGACCAGCTTTGGTTTGTGGTGAGTCCTCATAATCCCCTTAAAAAAAAGAAAAGCCTGTTAGACGATTACCAGAGGCTGGAGCTTGTCAACCGTGCTATTGGTGACGATTTGCGTTTCCGCGCTTCCAAGGTGGAGTTCAATCTCCCCAAGCCATCCTATACCATTGACACGTTGGCCTATCTGAGTGAGAAATATCCAACTCATCAATTCTTTATCCTGATGGGTACTGATAACCTGGAAAATATTCATAAATGGAAAAATGCCGATGTATTGCTTGCCAATTATGACATCATTGTTTATCCGCGTGCAGGGTTTAATCCTGAAATTGCCAAACAGTATGCACGTGTTAAGATTGCCAATGCCCCCCTGATGGAAATCTCTTCTACCTTTATACGTGAATCTATCAAAGCGGGCAAAGATATACGTCATTTTTTGCCTTACCGTAGTTGGGACTATCTGCAACAAATGAATTTTTATAAAAAGTAATGAGATGAAATTCTCTGTGCTCAACATGAGAATCTTTTCCCTTTTTAACGTGAGTTTGATATAAAAAACCATTGATATTTATAATCCAGATATTTACAATCGCCTCTTACCCATATTACGCAAATTACATAGTATGTAATTTGCGTAATATGGGTAATATGAACTAAAAAAAAGCAATTAGTACCGTTCCCTGAAAGTAAGACTATTTTAACAGTTTTTCGCGACTCTTAGCTGATATCGAATTCACGTTTTTAGTTTCTTCAATCCCAAAGTAATTTACAGGCTATAAAAAAACCGGCCTGACAGGCCGGCTTTTTTATGCTTGATAAAACCTCTTAATTCTTTTTCTTGTTCATAAAAAAGTAGGCAGCTCCGCCAAGAATCACAATACCCCCGATAAGGGCATACGTCATTGTATTTGATGATTCTTCTTTAGTTTCATCCTCTTCGTAATAAACCGGATCCATTTTGTCAATTGAAATGGTATCTTTTGGTGCGTCCAAAGAAACCTCCGTTGTATCTTCACCCTGCGCAAAAACGGCAGATGGGCCTCCAATAAACAATAAGCCTAATAAGGCAAACATGATAAATCTTTTCATTGTTTTAATTTTAAATGTTATTTTAAAGTATTAATTAATTCATCGTATTTCTTTGCCACTTTGGGTGCTGACTTCCTATACGTATCAGCCAAAGCCCGAAGTGCAGGTTCATAGCGGGTATTGATCTTCAAACAGTCTTTCAGTATCTTACGTGCCATGTTAACATTGGTTTCAGAATAAATTGCAGCCAATTGAACGTATGCCTCAAAATACTTTCGGTTGGCAGCAATTGCCTTTCTGAAACAGGCGGCCGCTTTTACAGTGTCGTTTACAATCAAAGCCTGAGTGCCCAGCATCATTATAGCAGGTTCAAATCCAGGATTTATCTCCAGGCTTCTTTTAAGCATCTGCACCGATTGATCATTCAGATGCTGACTTGCCAATGATCCTGCAAATTTATAACAGATCCATTCATTTTGAGGATCTGCCCCGATTGCTTTTTGTAATAAAAGCGCAGATTTAATATTATCGCCTTTTTTAAGTACGCGCAAACCTTCCAGATCATCTTTTGAAACCCGCTTAATGACCGCACAAATCGGAATTCCGTCAGCAGTTATAGTATGGATCGTATTGGCAGGAGGCCATGATTTATTTTTTAACTGACCCGGTGGAATATAACTATTGGCAATGATGGCATAATCCCAATTGTAATTACTTCGGTACTGGTAAGGAACATAAACAAATTGAATGGTTTTATTGTTTCTGAAATACCATTGAACAGGAAAGTTCCCTCCTATAACAATTGGACTGTTATGAGGCTCATTTTTAAGAGTTTGCTCCAGCCATTCAGTTCCCTGACGCATGGAATGGTAATAATAATCAGTTTCGTAATTTCCATAAGCGCCCTTCAATCCACCCACTAACTGATTGTAATACAGGTAATAATATGGATGGTTTGCAGCCATAAATTTCAAAGGATCAAATGACAATGCCACAAGCAATCCGATACCTGCAATACGTATGAGACGATGTTTAAACTTGTTAAATAGGGTGTGAAAGCCAAGCGCTGCAATGAGTATGATGCCGGGATATACAAACAAAAAATGCCGCCATGATCCATACAGATTTGATCCTTCCACCAAGACATATACGATGGGGAACAATATTGTGAAAAGCAGCAGCAGTAACTGTATTTTCTGATCATGGGTGAAATACTTTTTAGTCGAAAGGATAAAAGTACCTATTCCTGCAAATACGATGAGCGGAATGGTAATGGCCATGTATTTAGGTAGATAGTACCAGGGATGAAAATCGGACCAATCGAACTTGCCTTCAAAAATCTGCCTGACAGTGGTGGGGAAATTGGTCATTACTTGGTATGATTTCCATGGATTCAGCAATGGATTTTGCAGTGCATAAGGCCAGGTGGCCAGGCCAAGTATATATCCTGAAATGGAAATGATAAAAAAAAGGACCAGGTATTTCTTTACTTTTAATACATCCAGGCTTTTCTGTTTTATCCAATCCGAAGCTATTTTGAGGAACATGAATAAACCGAGGTAAAAAACTACCAGGAAGCCACCTGCGCGGATTCCTATGGCAAAACCAATGCTTAATATCAATAATAAAATCGTTGTTTTATTTGGCTTGACTTCCGAATAAACAAGTTTAATTGAATAGTAAATACTTGAAATATAGGCCAATGCAAAAGGAATGTCCTTTAGGTTATTTTGTGCATGGCCCAGAAATGTGGGAGATACGGCAAACAGTAGTAAAACGAAAATTGCCGCTCCGTAACCTGAAAAATATGCTGCAAACAAAGCTGTTACTAAAATGGTCAGCCATCCTGAAAAGCTGCTCATCAAATGTCTGAAACCGTACACATCTTCGATTCCAAACCAATGGATCAGAAAAGTAACCAGGTTGTCAAACATTTGTCCGTAATATTGAAGGTGGGTTTTAGGGGTATCAATGGATGACTGATCATGCCCCAGGCTGCTAAAATATTGATAGACCATTTCAGATTGTAGGTAATGGACTTCTTCATCACCCGAAATACCAGCATCGCGGCTGATCAATAATAGGGAACCAAGCATCACCCATGCCAGGATCCAGAACACTAACTTCAGTTGTTTTTCTCCCATCATTCAGGTTCCGCCTCGTATAACTTCTTTACCAGGTAGATGGGCCTATTTTGCGATTCTTTGTAAATTCGGTAAACATATTCGCCTACTATTCCCAAAAATATCAGCTGGATGGAACCCAGAAAATAAATGCTTAGAACTGTCGAGGACCAGCCAGTGAGTGCAAATCCAAACATTTTAGCTGTCAGTAAATACAATCCGGCCATCATAAATACGATGGTGCCAATGGTTCCAAGATACAGGCACACTAAGATAGGAAATTTTGAAAATGAAAAGATAGCATCTGCCCCAAGTACTACAAGATTCACAAGCTTCATTTTAGGTTCACCTTTAAATCGTTCTTCCCTGATAAATTCAACATATCCCTGGTTGAACCCGATAAAGGAACGCAGGCCAGGCAGATAGCGAATGGTTTCCTTCATCCCTACCAAAGCATTGACCGCCGCCCTGTTCAGCATAGAGAAATTGCCCGAATTTTCCATGTCATTTAGTCCGGCCACTTTTTTAAAAAATGAATGAAACAGATTGGTAGTTAGCCTATAGCGTTTTCCCTTGCGGCCTGTTCTTTTACCGCTTACAATGTCAAATCCTTCATCCTTGATTTTACGGTACATCTCGGCCAGTAATTCCGGAGGGTCCTGTAGGTCTCCGTCCATCATGGCCACGTAATTGCCCATTGCCAACTCCAGTCCGGCAGTAAATGCGGCCTGATGTCCAAAGTTTCTGGATAAATCAACAATCTTAATTCTTGAATGGCGTTTACGGGCTTCAATCAATTTCTGGAGTGTTGTATCTGTACTGCCGTCGTTTATAAACAGAATTTCATAATTAGCGGTGAACGATTCAATTGCTGTTACTGAGCGCAATGCCAGTTCATCAATTAAATCTTCTTCATTATAAACTGGAATTATTAATGACAACATAGTTTTATTTTTAGCACTCTATTTTTTTAAAGAACCCAAAATCTAAATGAGCCTTATTAACCAATGGTGCAATATACAGATTTTCATCCATATATAATATGTTTTAACGTGAGTTTGATGCAAGAAATCTAATTTGATGTAAGATTAGGTAGGGTGAATTTGACTGTTTAACTTTTGTTCAATAAATATCCATTATAATGCAGCACTGATTGTTCCTATGATTTATGTCCCTCCATTGATTTATATAATTTAAGTCAAAATTCATCTGTAGAAAAATGTCACTCATTTAAAATTATTTCCTTCAAACTTATTTATAGTCTATCTTATACTACCAGCGATAGCTTCAGTATTTAGACTATCTTAATTACTGGCACATCTTTTTTTTACCTCTATTTTACCTCTATTTTACCTCTATTTTGTATAGTATAAATATAATACTTATCAAATACATATAAAATACATATCTTATAGGCATTTATGCGTAATATATATGTATTTGATATGTATTTGATATGTATTATATATGAATTATACAAAACAGAGGTAAAATAGAGATAAAATACTTGTAGAAGGAATTACTTCGGCACATACAGTTATAAATATATTGAAAATTGAATTTTGTAGATGCTGTATTTATCATTGGAATTGAAAAAAAAGTATAATGATGGTGCAGTGAGTAGAAGAATGAAGGGCTAAAATTAAGTGTGCTTTCCCAATTAAACATTAGGGCTACGCCCTAATGAACTAAATAATGACCCACTGAATATTTTCTGATAGGAATGTTATAGTTTGCCATCATCTGGTAAGTGGGGATGAAATTGCGATTTAAAAAAACTGCCAGCTCGGGGAATCTATTTTCCCTTCGCTGGCAGTCGTTGATTGGTTTAGAACAGTATCCCGGTTAAAGGATGAAAAAGCAATTATATTTAAGTTAAACTATTAAATAGCAGGTATTTTCCATGGAGCACGGAAATTTCTCATCAGCATTTTACTGGCTTCAGCATTGTTGATGATTTGTTCCTTTACAGGGTCCCATTGAATTTTCTGTTTGGTAGTCATGGCAATTTCACCAAGCAAACCAACTGATATAGAACGATGTGCCACCTCAACGGGTGTGATGGTTTCTTTGCGGGTACGGATACAATCCAGGAAATTGCCGATATGGTTATCGCTTTTGTACAATGGCTTTTTATTGGCGCCCAGTTCTTCCGAAAGCAGCTCAGGTTTGGAGGCGGTAAGGATGTCACCACGGTCAACATGGATCCAGCCATTTTCGCCATACCAGGTAACGCCCATTCCATGAGTGAGTTTAGATGAATTGGCTACACGTATTACAACTCCGGTTTTGTATTTGCAATTAAAATCAAATTCTACGGGCACATTGTACAATTCGCCTGAGGCAGGGTAAGCACCTACCCCTGAAACTTCGATTGGCCCGGTGCGGTCAAGGCCCAAACCCCAATGTGCAATGTCGATATGATGCCCTGCCCAATCGGTTAACTGGCCTCCTGAATAATCCAGGATCCAGCGCCAATTCCAGTGACAGACACCACGATAGGGAACTTTGGGTGCTGACCCCAACCAGAATTCCCAGTCAATTTCAGCTGGTACTGGTTTGATGGAGGGCATACCAACCAGTTTATTTCCATCGGGTAAACCAACTTCAACATGGTCAACTTTACCAAGACGTCCGTTGAAAACCAGTTCAGCTCCTTTGTGAAAGTTTGCCAATGAACGCTGCCAGCTTCCAGTTTGCCATATAATGTTGTTTTTCTTAACTGCCTTTACAATCTGCTGTCCTTCGCCGATGCTTCTGGCCAATGGTTTTTCACCATAAATATCAATTTTCTTGTTGGCAGCTGCCACGTATGCAATGCTGTGCCAATGGTCGGGAACTGAAATACAGACAGCATCGATTTTTTCTTTTTCAAGAAATTCGCGGTAATCTTTGTGTGTCCGGCAATCGGTATTGTTATAATGTTTATTGACCATGGCTGAAGCCTTTTCCAAATGGCTGGTATCAAGGTCGCACATAGCCACGTACTGCACTTGTTTAAAAGGCAGGAAGCCGCTCAAATTACTGGTACCCTGAGACCCAACACCGATTGACCCCATGATAATCCGGTCGCTGGGAGGAACAACTCCATTCATTCCCATAGCCGAAGAGGGAATAATATGAGGCAAAATCATCGTTCCGGCTACTACCGAAATCGAGTTACGCAAAAATGATCTGCGTGTGCTTTTATTATCCATTTGCTTTAGTTATTAATTAATATTCGTTTAGTTTAAAATATAGTTTCAAATTTCAAATTCAAAGTTTCAAGTAGCGTTCCGATCGGATGCTTCGCCATCTGAACACGGCAAGTGAACACTCTCTCATCTTCTCCCTTTCTCACCTACGCCTTATGCGCAGTTCCCGGAACAGGCACTTCAAACACCATGTCAACAGGGCCAAATTCGATCTTTTGGGGGCCTAAATCCATGTCTGATTTATACATCTCTTCCCAGGTAATTTTTTTGCCCGTGTAGGCTGCCGTGCGTGCCATGATGGCTGTTAGGGTTGATAAGGCAGTTTCTTCAGCATTATTTACATACTCTCCGGTGCGTATCGCGTGGACCAGGTGCATGTGCTCCTGCACATAAGCCGGAATCTTTATATGATCGGTTTCATTGCCATTTTCATCTTTCTCGTAGGCAAATTTCCATTTAACAGTTCCATCCAGGTTCCAGATAGTGTTGGCGCAATTGGTATAACCTTCTGTTCCCATAATGAATTCACCGGTTCCGTTGGCGCAATTGTCAATCTGGCGGCACATGCTGTGTGAGAATACCCCCAGCCCATAATCAAAGTCGATGCTGAAAAAGTCGTACTGGTCGCCTGTTAACCGTCGGGCACGGCCTCCATATCCAACAGCACTTTCAGGCTGACGGCCTAAAAACCAATTGATCACATCTATGTTATGGACATGGGTATCCAAAATATGATCGCCACATAACCAGCAGTAGTTGTTCCAGTTACGAATCATGTAAGTCATATCATCCCAGCCTTCTTCGCGGGTGCGGAACCATACATGATTTTGGTTCCAGTAAGCTCTGGCAGAAACGGGTTGACCGATGGCCCCATTTGCAACCTGCTGATAGGTTTCAATATAATCCTGCTGATGACGGCGCTGAGTCCCCGTTATTACATTCAACCCTATGGCCTGTGCTTTTTTGGCGCTGGCAACGACCGATCTTATTCCAACCGGGTCAACCGCTACAGGTTTTTCCATGAATACATGTTTGTTGCGTAAAACAGCTTCTTTGAAATGTTCAGGTCTGAATTGCGGGGGGGTGGCCAATATTACCACATCTACATCAGCCAAAGCCATTAATTTCTTATATCCGTCAAACCCTGTAAAGCAGTTCTCCAGAGGAATTTCCATTTTCTGTTTTGAAAAGCGTGCGCGGCAGTCATCAATTCTATCCTGGAAAACATCAGCCAATGCAACAATGTGTAAATCTGGCCCACTACTGATAAAGTTCATAGCCGCACCCGTTCCCCGGTTACCGACTCCTACCAGTCCGGCGCGCAGTTTTTTACCCTTGGGAGCTGCCTTTAAAATAGGGGGTAATCCAAGATCTTTTGCATCTTTTGTATTTTTACATCCTGCAATCATGGCGCTTGCTCCCAATAATCCGATACTTGCCAAAGCAGTCGATTCAAGAAACCTTCTTCTGTTAAAACCTTTATTATTACTATTTTCCATCGGGAACTGTTTTTTCAATTTTAATACTATCATTCACTTCACACACTACCCTGAATCCAATGTCGACACAATCAGAATACCACCAGACGCTCTTTGGCATTTGTGGATCGGTGACAAGCCAAGCCTTTGTTTTGGTAAAATCACGTGCCGCGCTTCGTACATCTTTGGCATCACTTTTAAACGAACCTCCCCTGATCACGTGCTCCTGGCCTTTTTTGGGCCCTTTAGGATTAACAGCTCCTTTTTTATAGGCTGAATAGGCCGTTGGCGAATAATAGTCGGAACAGAATTCATACACGTTGCCCGACATATTTTTCAGTCCGAAAGGGTTTTGCTTTACCAAAGCGGGTTCTTGAGTTTGGGCGTTGCTGTTTTCTTTGTATATAACATAGGAATGAATGATAGCGGTGTCACGTCCAAATATTTTTCTCAAGAATCCCTCAGAGGTAAAATCCTTGGGACTTCCTTCAAAAAAGTAAGGTGTTTTGGTACCTCCTCGTGAGGCATATTCCCATTCGGCTTCGGTGGGAAGACGATATTTTTTACCTGTCATTTTTGAAAGCCATTTGCAATAAACCGTCGCAGCTTTCCATGACATAGTAATAGCTGGTCGTGAACCTTTGCCCCATCCCTGATCGGGTGCCCCCCAGGGTGGGGTCGGTCCGGAAATGGCATCTACATTTTCGTTTTCCTCAGCTTCTTTACGTCCCTGGGAAGAGGTTGCTTTAAAAAATTCAAGGTATTCATCCCAGCTAACTTCTACTTTAGCCATGAAAAATGGAGATAGTTTCACGGGATGTGCCGGCCCTTCATCAGGTTTTCTAAGGGGCTCTTTTTTGGAACTTCCCCTGATAAACTGGCCACCCGGAATTGCTTGCATTTCAAATGAAAGACTCGTTCCCGGAATTTTTTCAGTGAAATTTGTAAAGCTGGTAACAGGAGTAGGTTCGGTGAATAACTCTGCATTCACGGTAGCTGTAACTCCAAAATTGGTGTTCTCTTCATGTTTTCTGGTCGGGTCAAAATGCCCCACATCAAGGTGACAATTTAAGCAGCTTACATCTGCTTTGCTGGTCAGAAAGCTAAGGTGGGCATTCTCGCCCTCAACAGAAAGTGTTTTTGGGAATAAATTCTGATGGCATTTGGTACACGATTCTACGTAAACGAATTTTTTGGCTTTATCCAGTGTGCGCTTTGCTTCCCAGTTGATATCCGCTGAGTCCTTGAATAGGTAACCATATATATCGATGGCTCCATGTTTGGCTTTGGCCGCCAACATTCCATGCCCTTTGGGTGGAAGGTGGCACTCTACACAATGCACAATCACGCCCGATTGATTATCGTAATGGGGCGATAGTTTCCAGCTTTGTTCTGCATGGGGGTGAATATGGCACGACATGCAATACTCATCGGTCGAGGTATAAGTTACCACTTTGCTTCCGGCAAGTATAAAAACTAACCCAGCAAGGAACCCTACAAAAATTAACCATAAATAGCCTTTTTTGCCGGTAAATACAGTACGAACGGAATTCCAAATCTTCATAAAACGGAATTATTCTTTTTAATTAATTTTACTCCAAGTTATCTTTTTACTAGAATTATTTATACAAACTTAATACAAGGCACTTAGCAGGCTTTTAACTGGTGTTTACAGTCGGGTTAAGTGAGGGTTAAATTTGGGTTACTAATCTCCCTTGAATATGAGTTCAAATATAAGAATTACTTTGATTTTGAGTGGATTAATTAATTAAAAAATTAAAATTAACCCTGTTGCACAACATGTTTTTATTTTAGGCTATTAATTCTTCAAATTTAACTTTAAACTTTTCTCCGTACATCTCTTCATAGAGTATACAAAACCGATCGAAAGTAAATCGGCTTAGGTTGTAGTTGTCTTGTTTGATCAAAATCTTCAGTTTAAATGCCAGGGCCTGATCGTTCACCGGATCTGTTATCAGGATGCGGTCTGTTAACTTGAGGATTAATTCACTATCATTCTCAATGGTTAGTTCATGGATGAATTTCAGGAGAATATCGACAATGTTGTTTCCTATGAATCCTTTGAAATCATCTAGCCAGTCAAACGAATCACCTTTAAAAAGTTCACCTTCCTGAATGATGTAATAAAAATTCAGGTTAAAATCGGTGTCATGTACATTCTCTCTTTTTAAAAGGTTTAAACAATCCACATAGTCGCAATAAACTGAACCGCCAAAGGTCATTGACCAGCGGTCGACATTAAAATGGATATGGATAGAATCAAGCAATTCGAGTATCAGCCTTAATTTGCGGATAGTCACGCCCCGGCTATTTTTGGCACTCTGGGAAGAATGTCCCATCCAAAGAATATCGGTGAGCTCCCTGGTTGAAATGCCGTTTTTATTACGTTGTGAATAAAGTAAGATAATAAGGAATAACTGCTTCAGTTTGGGAGTAAATTGACCCGTTATGTCATACCCATTTTTATCTAGTACTTTAAAATCGCCAAAAAGCTGGATGTAATTTGCTTCATGTTTGTGCACAATCGTACTTTCGATACCCCGGATCTTATCAACAACGGAAACCTGCTTTTTCAATTTGCGGAATGGAATTTTAAAATAACCCAGCAATAGCAACGACAGTATTAGTAGTGCCAGCAGGCTTTTGGATAAGATGGGGTATTGGATAAAAACATTTTTTATGGGTACAATTTCAATCACTTCTTTGCTTATTCCCCATATTTCTTCTTCCCCAAGGGCTCTTGACCATATACTCAGGTTATCGATTTCACCCAGCATATACGATGACCAGTTAAACCCTGCTAACCCGATGTACAAATTATCTCTGCCTTTATATGCAGGATGGCCCAGCGAACGGCTGTCAAGCTTGCCATTCAGAAAGATGGCCTGTTCACCGCTCAGCTTGTTGTACCTCCATACCAAATGATACCATGTACCCGCTTCTAGTATTGTTTTACCCTGAAGATCGTTGTTGTAAAATCCGAAGTAAGGCTTTTGATCTCTTATCAGCAGATGAATTCCCTGTTGATAAGAATTGTTCATGGTCCCGATGATGCAATAATCTCTTTTGCCGGGCAGATATTCCTTTATTTTCACCCACGCAGCCACCGAAAAGTCATGATCGCGCATCTTAAATGACTCAGCTCCAGGCAAGATGATATAGCTCTTTTCACCAAATGAGGCTACTGTAGAACGGATCGAATCGTTGATGAACTGAACATTTAAAGGCTTTCCGTCAAATCCGTTGATACTGTAGTCGTGGCATTCTTTTACAAATGTATAATGACCTTCAAGAGCATCTGTAATGCTATACGATGTGGCTATAAAATGCTGTATGATGCTCTGCCTGGGTTCGTTAAACAAAACAGTTTCAGGGGTAAAACGAAAGCCCGGACTCTTGGGTGTCAATACCACATTGTCTCCCGGGCCTACTGGGAAACAATACTTTCCACTGGTAAGGCTTCCGGTTTTTTCCCAGCTTACATAGTCCAGTATCTGCGCATTGTATGTCACTGTGCCTTTAATGATTTTAAAACCACGTAAATACGACACAATACCTACTATCCAATCCTCATAACGATCGAGCATAATAAAATTGGGTATTTTCCCAGTAGCAGTCCATGTATTTTTAATATGCTCTATCAGGTATGGATTTTGATTGGTGTCATATTTGAGGTTATTGGCATTGTCACTTTTTTTTGGAAAGTTATAATCATTGTAAATTAGAAGACTGTTTTTTGGGTCTCCTTTCAGAAATTCGCCTTTGAAAGCCGGAGCTTCCCAGATAGAAAAATAGGGTTCAACCGCGTGATGCCATACATAGTGAAGCCATTCGGGACTGTTACGGTGTTCTTGCATCGAAAAAACAACCAACCTTTTATTCTCTTCAACCATGGATTTTATGGGTAACCACCCTTCCTTGATATCATAAGTGTAGAGGTATTGATTGATCCCAAGTTCCTGAAAGATATCGCCTAATTCATTGATGTTGGTGTTAAAATCAAGAAACAGAGTCAGAATTTTATCAGGATTACCATTCATGAATTCTTTAATTTCCTGCAGCGTTTGCCTGAATGAAATGGAAGTTCCATCGGCTTTTTTAACCATGAGTTGATTTTGTTGTTTTTCCCATTCCAGATAAAACCTGAATCCACCAATATTTTGATCCAGTAATTGCTGAACAGTGCGGAGTTCATTGAGGTTAGCATCAACGCCTGAGAAATTTGAAATCACAAAGATGGTTTCATCGTATAGTTTACTGGTTGTCTCATCAACGGCTATGGCATTGATTG
>Ga0123337_10002654_pt1 | contig 20169 bp, 21 predicted proteins | sample frozenSSSSmetaG_FD_89792 | JGI IMG/M metagenome (GOLD analysis project Ga0123337, IMG submission 89792) | Glacier valley bacterial and archeal communities from Borup Fiord, Nunavut, Canada, to study Microbial Dark Matter (Phase II) -... | ecosystem: Environmental > Aquatic > Freshwater > Ice >... | reverse complement strand
TGGTCTATGCCGATACCAAGGGCAACATCGGTTGGCAGGTGGGTGGGCTGACGCCGATCCGCAAAGGGTGGAGCGGCTTGTTTCCCGTGCCTGGAGCGGAGGGCCAGTATGAGTGGGCCGGCTTTCGCGATGCCTCCGCGTTGCCGCATGAGTTCAACCCGGCGCGGCACTATATCGCGACCGCAAATAACAACATCATGCCGCCCGATTACGCGACGCCGCTAGGCTATGACACTTGGGCGCTGCCTTTTCGCGTGAACCGCATCAGGCAGATGCTTACCACCGGCAAGAAGTTCGATGTGGAGGACTTCGTCCGAATGCAGCAGGACGTCACTTCGCTGCCGGCGCGCCGTTTCCAGGCTGTACTGCAAAACTGGACTCCGCCTGCTGCCGGCCGCGCCGCGCATTTCCGCAGCCGGTTACTTGCTTGGGATTGTGTATTGAACGCCAGTTCCGCCGACGCTTTGGTTTACGAGGTCTGGCTCAGCCATCTGCAGGCAGCCGTCACGAAGGCGGACCCTCAAAGCCGCCCCAATCTGGAACTGTTCCTGCGCAAACTGGAAGGGCACTGGGACGCTGCGTTGCTTTCTGCAACACTCAACGCCGCACTGGCGGATATTGAGAAGCACGAGGGCACTGACGAAGCGAAGTGGCAATGGGGAAGCCGCCACCTGTTGGCTCTGCATCACCCCGTGCCAAGCCCCGGGTTCCAACTTTCGCCCGTGGCGCGTCCCGGAGACGCAAACACAGTAAATGCCACCAGCGGCTTGGGTTTTCAGCAGACCGCGGGAGCCAGTTGGCGGGAAGTGATCGACGTTGGCGATTGGGACCGCAGCGTGATCACAAACGTGCCCGGCGAATCGGGCGATCCTTCAAGCCCGCATTATTCCGATCTTTTGGCGGATTGGGCGGCGGGCCGGTATCATCCGCTTCCCTATACGCGCAAAGCGGTGGAAGCTGCAACGGAAGAACGGATCGAACTGGTACCCGGCAAAAACATCGCACACCAATAAAAATGGGGCAGGTTGACCTTTTCGGTCTTCCTGCCCCAACGTAATTCAAACCGCTTTACTCGACGTTCTTATTCCACTTCGCGACGGCTCTTTTTGCGGTTGCGCTTACGGGCCAATGCTTGCTTGACTCGCTTTTTCTCACCTGGTTTCAGGTAAAAGGAGTGACGTTTGACGTCTTTAATGATGTCTTCAGTCTGAACCTTACGCTTGAACCGGCGCAGGGCGTTCTCTATCGTTTCGCCCTCTTGCAGTTTTACTTCTGCCAATTAAAAATACACCCCCAAACTCATCGCAAATTTACCGAAGCCTTCAAAGCCCAAGTATTGATATCTTATGTGCCCGCACGCTGGAAGCGGAGCACACTTTCAGTAGTATCGGCGGGCGTGTGAACACACCGGTGCCGACCTGAAATGACTCTCTCACCTTAACACGCCTGCAACCGCCCCTTGCGGTTCACGGTTTCCGTTGCAACTCAGAGGGAACGCGCGTGCGGTCCAACCCTTCAAACGGCAATGTCCATTTCACGGCCACAGTGGAGGGCAGAAAACATTGGCGGTCGTCACAGGCCTGGTATTTTACAGAACCGCTGATGGTCAGATTTCCGTTAGAGTCCAGCAGCGGACGGACGTCTTTTTCGTCGGTGATCACCAGTTCACGGCGCAAACGGAACTTTCCATCAAACACGGGAACTGTCTCATTGATCGCTTCCAGGCGAAGCTTCTTCGACGCCGGAAACACCACTTCCGCCGGTTTCCATGCCGGAGATTCATTCACGCTCCAGGAAATTGGAATGTAGCCTTCCACACCGGGAGCGTAGACATGCACGCGCGGATCTAAGGCGATATCGATATTCAGCTCCAGTTTCAAGGCAGTTCGAAGCGTAGCGGCGGTGGAACTAGTAGTAAGCGTCAGGTGCTTGGCTCGCTGAGATTCGTGAGGGGTTTCCGGCTCAATCCCGAACTGGCGCAATAGGATCAACCCGGTGCTCGCGCTCTCTTTGTAATCCGTTTCGAAGTGCTTTGCCGTGACCACGCCGCGCGCGTCCAGGATATAAATCCCTGGATAAGGAACTCCAAAAGCAATGCTGTCCTTAGGCGCTTCCGCGTTCAGCAATCCGAACTCGCGAATCACCCTGGAGCCCTCGTCGGAGAGCAAGGGAAAACCGATCTTTTGCCGTTCAGCAAAGTTCTTCAGAACCGCCGGGGAATCGTAGCTGATCGCGGCTAAGCCTAAACCTGCCGCGCGAATCTGACCGGCATTGTGCGCCAGCTCCACGAGCTGACCTTTGCAGAAGGGTCACCAATCGGCGGAACGATAAAAGATAAGCAGGGCGCCCTTCGGCCCCAACAAACTTTTCAGCGTATGCTGCTGGCCATTTTGATCTGGCAATGAAAACCCTGGAACCGGCTGCCCCAACGCGGGCCCGCTACGATCGGGGGCGGCAAATAGCAGAAGGGCGAGCAGGGCAGTTTGCATTTCTGTATAGTGACACGCCGGCCGCGCTTTCTGCCTCAGTAGTGAGCGAAGATCAGGCGCGAACTGCTGCCGTTTTGCGAGGTTTCGGAATTCAGGATCTTGCCATCGGGTGCAAGGGTGTTCCTGGTCCGCGAAAATTCTTTGCCGTTCAGAAACAAAATGGTCTCGAAGCCGCGGTCCGTCATGGTGAGCAGCTTGACAGTTGTTCCAGGAATAAAGCCCACCACAGGGTAGGCTTTGCCGTCAGGAGTGGCTTTATAGGTATAGCTGTTGCCGCCCATCGCGGTCACCTTCACGTCCAATTGCTTGCCGGATTTCTTGATGTCCCAGCGAAGCCCGCCGCGCCGCCATACGCCTTCGATCGGTTCTGTTGCCCAGGATGCGGTGACCACCAGAAGCAGAGTCGCCAGAATTCTAGAGAACATCGGCAAAACCCCGCTTCATGTATCGAAAAAACAAGCCGCCCAGAACGAATGTTCCTATCGAGTAAGCCGCGGTCATTCCCAGATCGCCGAAGGAGGGAACGTGGTAGCCCAGCAACATTTCGCGGTAGGCGCGGACAATATAGGCCAGCGGATTTGCCGTAATCAGAAAACGCAGGTTGGGCGGAAACATGTCTTCCGTAATGAAGATGGGCGTGACCCAGAACCAGAACGTCAGCCCAACCGTCAGGACCTGCGCCGTGTCACGAAGGTAAACCTGCAAGCTGGAAGCAATCCAGCCGATCCCGACCGCGAAGAGACCGAGAAGCACCAGAAAAATCGGTAGAAAAATAAGGGAAGGGCTAAAGTGATTGAGAATGACGGCGGCACCCACCACTACCAGTGCAGTTGCCATTAAATGACTGACCAGCGCGGATAAAAATATGGAGATTGGCACAATTTCAGCCGGGAACACGGTCTTAGTAATCAGGCTTGCCTGCTCCAAAAGCGATCCCGTGCTACGCAAAACCGTCTCGCTGAACAGAAGCCAGGGCAGCATGCCGGCAAAGAGAAATAGCGGGTAATTTTGCGTAACCTGTCCGGCACCAGGCTTCTGGTGAAGGCAAACACTGAACACGAAAGTATAACTGAGGAGCAGGACTATAGGGTGAATCAAACCCCAAAGCCAACCCGCAACCGACCCGATATAACGTTGCTGAAAATCACGGCGGACCAGTTGAACCACAAGGCTGCGCCGCTCAATCAAGTTACGTAAGAAAAGCGTGCCCGGTAGATGCGGTTCCAAGCCGGGATGGTAACAATCTAGCAGCTTGACATGCAAGCTTAAGGGTTGTTAATCTGACAGTTCCGCAAATTATACAGATTTATTTCGCAACGGCAAGTGTAACCCCTTTTTCTCTGTATGAAGCAGAACTATTTCATTGTAGAATTCGCTCACTCCCTTCACGGTCGTCTTCAAAAAGTTCACATTCCCCACCGGGCCGTTTTTGCTATCCTGGCATTCGCTGCAGTGGGTTTCCTCTCTGTTTTGGGCTTTGTTTCCAGCTATGCGCGCATGGCCTGGAAGGTTGGCAACTACAACACGCTTCGCCGTGAAACAGAAAATCTTCGCGCGCGGTACGAACGGCTGCAGAAGACCGTGAACCAGACCAATGCACAACTCGCTTCCTTGCAGATGCTGGCGCAGGAAGTGACCGTCGCCTACGGTATCAAGCAAAAGATTGAGGGTCCCGCCGACCTGATTTCTGAAGCTCGCCTGACGCCCACCATGTCAGAGACTCTTGAAAATTACAATTACCTGCGTTCCAGCAAGCTCTCGCGCCTGGAGCCGAGCTTTGGGCAGCGGCTGCAAGTGAATGTGGTACCCAGCATCTGGCCCGTGGATGGCAGATTGATGGGGGGATTCGGCTCGAGGACAGATCCTTTCTCAGGTGAAGGGGCATACCACACGGGTGTGGATATTTCAGCGCCGAACGGTACCCCCGTGCATGCCGCTGCCGATGGACGGGTGGAATTCGCAGGTTTTTATCACGGCTATGGCCGCGTGGTAATCATCAGTCACGGCGGCAGTTATGAAACGTATTATGCCCATCTTTCCGCTTCGAACGTGACTGAAGGCCAGGAAATCCGGCGCGGTGAAATCTTAGGGGCGGTGGGTTCAACTGGCCGCTCTACCGGGCCGCACCTCCATTACGAAGTACGAATCGGCAGCAATCCCGTAAATCCATATCGCTTCCTGCAGAAGCCGTTGGCCGCACCCCAATTAGCGCGTGCCAACGACATTTTCTCCGGTCTGTAGATACCGCTCTATAAATAGTAGTTGCGATCCCAGGCGTGGCGCTTCAGAACAGCGAGCGTGTTTTTGGGCAGCGTGCCCAAATTGGAAAAGCTGCAGTTCGCCTCCACACTGCGCAGCGAGCGCATACCGGGAATCACGGTGGAAACAGCCGGTTGAGACAGGCAGAAACGTAAAGCAGCTTGCGGTAAATCGCTCGCGGCCATTTGAAGATCGGCTAGCAGCGCGCTCACATGCTCCCGCACCTCAATCTTGCGATCGCCCCGAAAATAGTTCTCGCGGAAATCGCCCGGCGCGAACTTCGTATACGGGCCGATCACTCCAGTCAACGAACCTTCGTCTAATGGCACGCGCGCAATTACTCCCACGTTGTGTTTAATAGCCGCGGGAAACAGTTTCGCCTCCGGAGTCTGATCGAAGATGTTGTAAATCACCTGCACCGTATCCACCAGGCCGCTCTCGATGATACCGATCGCCGAATCGGGTTGGTGGTCATTGATGGAGACGCCGAAGTAATGCACCTTGCCTGATTTTTTCAGATCTTCCACGGACCGCTTCCACTCATCGCGGCCCAGCCAATCCGGATTCCAGACGTGAAACTGTTGCAGATCCAGATACGGCAAGCCAAGATTCTTCAGGCTGGTTTCCGTGGAGTTGGTGATGTGATCACCCGGGAATACATCGTCAATTCCGACACCTTGGCGCGCGGGCCAGGTCAGATTTTTCGGCGGCACCTTCGACGCGATGAACACCTTGTGCGAGTGATCGCTCAGAACCGTGCCAATCAGGCGTTCACGACGGCCCTCGCCATAAGCAAGCGCAGTGTCGATAAAGTTCAAGCCCAGTTCCAGGGCACGGCGGATTCCGGTGATCGCCTCATGGTCCGTGCCTCCCAGCCATTGCTTCTGTCCGATGCCCCACGCGCCATAGCCGATGTCACTGACATCGATTCCCGTTCGTCCCAGCTTCCGATATTCCATTCAGCCATTATTATAAAGACATATGTGGCGCAGCCTGAAAGCTCTCAGCGCGTTTCTGTTGTTCTCCGCACTCTGTTCGGCGGCAAACTTCAAGCTTTACTTGGCGGACGGAAACTACCACCTGGTGCGCGAGTACAAAATCACTGGAGACCGCGTGAAGTACTTTAGCGTGGAACGTGGCGATTGGGAAGAAATGCCCACCCTGCTGATCGATCTGAAAAAGACGGAAGCTGAGCGCGCTGACCGGGCCAGCGCCATGGCTGAGCAAACACGCATGATCGGCGAAGAAGATAAAGCCGTGCGGGCACAGCAGGAAGAAGTCCTGAAGATTCCGCAGGATCCCGGAGTGTACATGCTCGAAGACGGCAAGATGCTGCGGATTTTCAAAGTTGCCGAATCCACGTATCACTCAAATAAGGGCCGCTCCATCCTGAAAGCCATCTCACCGATCCCTCTGGTGCCTGGCAAGGGCACTGTGGAAATTCCGGAGCCGCACTCGCTCAACATCGTAAAGGTGGATCGGCCGGATCTTTATATTCAGCTGTCGGATGAACAGCGCTTTACCATTGTGAAACTCACGCCGAAAGGTTCGGTGCGGATTGCGGAGCGGGTAGCGGTCTTGCCGGTGACCAACGAGGCCATGGAAGAAATGGACGTTGTCGAAATCTTCCGCAGGCAAATGACGGAAAGCGGGCTTTATAAGATCTGGCCGAAGGAGCCGATGGCGCCCGGCGAATATGCCGTGATCGAGTACACGCCCGGCAAGCTGAACGCGCAGCTTTGGGATTTTTCGGTGAAGCGCTGAACCCCAAGAACCCGCGGCGCGCTAAACTTGCCTGTTGATGCTTAGGGTTCGTTTCGCACCATCTCCCACAGGATTTCTGCACATTGGCAGTGCCCGCACGTTCATCTTCAATTGGCTTTATGCCCGCCGGCATAACGGCACCATGATCTTGCGAATCGACGATACCGATGTGCAGCGCAACACACAGGCTTCACTGGATTCGATTTACGAGGGTCTGCAATTTCTAGGGCTGAACTGGGACGAAGAGTACCGCCAATCGGAACGGCTGGACCTGCATCGCGAAGTGGCGGCCCGGATTCAGGCGAAAGGCCTGGCGTATCGTGATTTCGCACCCATGGGGCAGGAGAAAGAGGGGCAATCCGAGGACGAATCGCAGCGGTGGCTGTTCGACCCGGCCATGCGCGATATGAGCGCCGAGGAATCGGACCGCCGGGCCGCCGCGGGTGAGCCTTTCGTTCTGCGCTTCAAGGTTCCGCGCGATACGGTGCGTCATGTTCAGTTCACGGATCAAGTGTACGGGGCACAATCGAAATCGACGGCTGACATTGAGGATTTCGCGCTCCTTCGAAGCGACAAGATGCCCACGTATCATCTGGCCAGTTGTGCGGACGATATCGATCTGAAGATCAGCCACATTGTCCGGGGGCAGGACCACCTTTCGAACACGTTCAAACACATTTTGATTTTCGAAGCAGCCGGCGAAGAAGCGCCGCTATTTGCGCATCTGCCTCTGCTGATTGCACCCGATGGCACCAAGCTTTCAAAACGCCGCCATGGGCCTGTAGTGAGTGTGACCACCTATCGCGATCTGGGATTTCTGCCCCAGGGCTTTATCAACTTTGTGGTGCTGCGCGGCTGGTCACCTAAAGATAATCGTGAAGAAATGTCGCTGAAAGAAATCACGGAAATGTTTTCTTTCGAAGGCATCAACCGCAGCAACGCGGTGGTCAACTTTACGGAAGAGAACCCCATCGATGCAAAAGCCGCGTGGCTGAACGCGCAACACTTGCGTACGATGCCGATAGGGGAACTGCTGCCCTTTGTGCAGAAAGAACTGAGCGCGGCAGGCCTACCTGTTCCCTTCCCCGATCCATGGCTCACGCAAGCGGTGGACCTGATCCGCACACGCTTTTTCACGTTGAACGATTTCGCATCCCGGGGCCGCGCTTATTTCGTGGACGATTATCCGATGGCCGCGGATGCGCTGGAGAAACTGGATAAGCCCGGGGCTCGCGAATCGCTGCGGGAGTTGAGCGCGCGCCTGGAAGCTGCGCCGGAATTTACCGAAGGATCGATTGAAGCGGAACTCCGCAAGTTAGCGGAAGAACGCGGTTTGAAAGCAGGCATTTTGATCAACGGAGCGCGGGCGGCATTGACCGGCCAATCCGTCGGGCCGAGCGCGTTTCACCTCTTCACGATCATTGGCAAAGACCGTGCCTTGGCGCGCCTGCGAGCAGTATGAACATTCTGGGTATCGGCGGGTTGCCCGCGGAAGGCAGTGCGGTGCTCATCCGCGAGAGCCGGATTGTGGCGGCGATCGAGGAAGCAAAGGTCTCCCGGCGGCGTGAGACGCGCTCCGTGCCGGAGGCTGCGATTCGCGAATGTCTTCGGTTAGCCAATCTGAAGGCATCCGACGTGCATACCGTAGCGATTGCACGCCCCTTTGCGCAGGCAACTTTGCCGCTTGAACTGCGCTCGCAATTCACAAATGCCCGGATCGTACTGGTGGAGCATCATCACGCGCATGCCGCCTCAGCCTACTATGCTTCGCCATTTTTGGATGCAACCGTGCTCACGCTCGACCGGATGGGCGACCTGCGTTGCGGCTCCAAGTGGAGGGGAGAGAAAGACGTTCTGACGCTTGAATCCGAATCGTTCTATCCCGATTCTTTGGGCGACATCTATAGCCGGGTGACGGCGTTGCTCGGGTTCGCGCCGGGGGCGGACGAACACAAGGTTCAGTGGCTTTCGACGGCCGGCGCTCCCGAGTTCGGGGACCTGTTCGGCCAAATGCTGGGCGCAGGTCCATCCGTGGATCGCTCGTTCCTCGATTCGCAAGGCGGCTTCAGTGCGAAATTCTATGCGGCGTTGGGGCTCGCCGACCGCGCCGCGATTCCGGACGTGATGCGCGCGAACATTGCCAGCAGCATACAGACCGCTGTCACCAAGGTGGCTCTTACGATAGCGGGAACGGGAACCAATTTGTGTTTGGCGGGGGGACTCGCTTATAACGCGCTTTTGGTTGCTGCGTTTGAGAACTCCCGCCAATTCGAAAATGTGTTTGTGCAACCCGCGGCCGGCAACTCTGGAACCGCCTTGGGCGCGGCGCTTTCGGTATTGGGGAAACATGCCGATGCGGGCAGCTACTGCCTGGGTCCGAATTTTGCTCAAGAAGAAATTAAGCAGGTGCTGGAAAACTGCAAGCTTAGTTTTCGCTATCTCCAGACCGCGGATCATGTCGCGGGAGTGGCGCTCGATGCGCTAGCGGAGAACAAGATCGTGGCTTGGATGCAGGGCCGGATGGAGTACGGCCCGCGCGCGCTGGGGAACCGCAGCATCCTGGCTTCACCGCTCAATCCTTATTCGACGGAGAACCTGAACACCTATATCAAACACCGCGAGGCATTCCGAAAGTTTGCGGCATCGGTGCCCGAAGAGCTTGTTGCGGAGTATTTCGAAATCGGTCCGAATGCGCGGCACCTGGCCACTGTGGGCCGCGTGAAGCCCGCACACAAACAGCGCTTTCAGGCCGCGCTTCTGGGTGACAATCTGATCCGCGTGCACGCGGTCCGCAAAGACGATAACCCGCTCTATTGGAAACTGCTTCACCAGGCAGGCCAGCGCACCGGTTTGCCGGTTCTGTACAACACGTCGTTCAACCTGTTCGGTGAACCGCTCGTCTGCACGCCGCGCGATGCGGTCCGCAGCTTCTATTCGTCAGGTATCGATGCGCTGATCGTCGGCAACTTTGTGCTGCAGAAATAACTAGACCTGAGGGAGCGCATAGCCTTTCCTGTATTGCTTGTTCAGCAGTGCGTTGGCCTGTTTGTCGTCAGGAAAGGTTTCGGTCTTGGGATCGAACTTCACGTCTCGCCCCAGCTTGTAGGAAACGTTGCCCAAGTGGCACAGGGTGGTGCTCAGGCGGCCGATCTCGATATCGGAATGAGGTTTAGCTCGGCTCTTGATGCACTCAAGAAAGTTGGCCTCGTGAAGCATTGTGCCCGCTTTCACCTTCGGTTCCACTGTCCCATCTTTGCGATGCACTTCCCAGCCGGCGTTGCCTAGCAGAAGCGTGCCTTCCGTGCCGTAGAAGGCAGTGTAGAAATCGGTTGTAGATGCCTTGCTTTTTCCGGGCGTCAGATGATCCACCGCAAAGCTTCGCAGCTCGAAATTCAGTAGCGTGTGGCCGTAGTCGTAACTCACCACTTCGGTATCCGGCACTTCCTTCGCATCATCGAGCCAGTAGATGCCGCCGGTGGAGGAGATGCGTTTGGGCAGGCACTGGAAATTTTCAAAACCATGCATCAGTTGGATGGCCCACACAGCAACGTCCAGCACATGGATGCCCTGATTACCGAGTTCGCTATTGCCGTAATCCCAGAAAAACCGCCAGTTGTAATGAAAGCGATTTTCGTTGAAAGCGCGCAAGGGAGCGGGGCCCAGCCAGCGGTCGTAATCGATGCCGGCGGGCGGCGTGGTATCGGGTGGGCGGCCGATGCTGGGGCGTACCTGGTTGATCCAGGCTTTGATCAGCGGGACCTTGCCGAGCTTACCGGACGCAACATATTCGACAGCGCTCTTGAAGTGTTCACCGCTTCTGCGCTGCGTTCCCACCTGCACCACGCGATTGTGTTTACGCGCCGCGGCCCGCATGGCGTGGCCTTCGTGAATGGTCTGTGAAAGCGGCTTCTCGCAATAGACATCTTTGCCGGCGGCGCAGGACTCCATCATCTGAATGGCATGCCAGTGATCCGGCGTCGCGATCACGACCCCATCGATTTCCTTGTCATCGAGCACGCGGTGATAGTCTTTTTCGAAACCAGGCATGCGGTTCTGTTTTGCATTCAGATCGGCACCGGTTTTCTCGAGAATGTTCTGATCCAGGTCGCAAAACGTCTTGAATTGCGCGCCTGCTTCGATGGCGCGCAGTGCGTCGCCACGGCCCTGATTACGGCCACCGATTAACGCCAGCGTGACACGGTCGTTCGCGCCCGCCACCTGCGAGGCGAAGGCCAGCCCTCCAATGAATATTCTGCGGTTCATTGCTTGAGAAGATATCATGAGTTTTCCCTTACATGGCAGGCCGATACCCGATTTTTGACCGTTCCAAACTCTTGATTCAACCGCTCGGCGAGCGTGCGAACGATTTGCAACGCCAGTGGTGGCTGGCGCTTGATGCGGAAGCTCCCGCGTTCGATCATCCGCAGCTGCCGGAACTGGCTGAAGCGCTGCACGGCGCCAAGGCCCGGGGTGCCGCGCGCATTCTGATGATGGGTGCACACGTCTTTAAGGCCGGCATGAACTTGTACCTGATCGACATGCTGGAGCGGGGCTTCTTTACACACGTCGCGATGAACGGCGCGGGTGCGATTCACGATTACGAACTGGCGCGCATCGGCGCCACCACGGAAAGCGTCGCCCGATACATCAAGACGGGTGAGTTCGGGCTGTGGCGCGAAACCGGTGAACTGAACGATTGGGTGCGCGAGGCGGCTACCGGGGAAGAAGGTCTTGGGGAGCATGTGGGGCGACGCATCCTGCAAAGCGACTACAAGTATCAAGACTTGAGCGTGCTTGCGGCGGCCTATAGGTTGGGAATACCGGTCACGGTGCATGTGGGCATCGGATACGACATTCTGCATGAGCACCCCAACTTCGACGGAGCGGCTTGCGGTGCAGCCAGCTATCGCGATTTCTTGATTTTTACGGAAGCGGTGACGAATCTGGAAGGCGGCGTTCTGTTGAACTTCGGTTCGGCGATTATGGGTCCGGAGGTGTACCTGAAGGCGCTGAGTATGGCGCGTAATGTAGCCCGCCAGGAGGGACGGCGCATCACGAATTTCACCACGGCTGTTTTCGATCTGGTGCCGATTGAGGGCGACATCCACAAAGAGCTTTCGAAAGACGACCCGGGCTATTACTTCCGGCCCCATAAGACGATCCTGGTGCGCACCGTGGCCGATGGCGGGCGCAGCATGTACATCTGCGGCGATCACCGGGCGACTTTTCCGGCATTGCGAAAGGCGCTGATGGCATGACGTATCGCGAAATTCTGGACGCGCTCCCAGGGAAGAGTGCACTGATCCTTGGCGATATTTGCCTGGACCGCTGGTCGACTTACGACCCCTCGGAAGCTGAGCCATCGCGGGAAACCGGGCTGCCGCGCATTGCCGTCGTGAAGACGGAGGTGACACCCGGGGCCGGCGGGACGGTCGCGAGCAATGCGAAAGCGCTTGGTTTTGGACGGGTCGCGGTTTTGGGAGCGGTGGGTACCGATGGGTTTGGGTATGAGCTGAAACAGGCTTTGGCCAAAGGCGGAATTGAAAGTGCGCTGGTGGAATCGGCTGAGATTTCAACATTTACTTATACAAAACTGATCAATCGAAGTAGCGGGCAGGAGGATTTGCCGCGGGTGGATTTCATCCGCACCACGGACATGCCAAACGCCGTGGAAGCGGACATTTTGGAAAAATTGAATCGTTTAGCTCCTGAGTTTGACGCGATTTTCGTTTCCGATCAGGCGGAGACGGCGACGGGTGGGGTGGTCACAGAGTTGGTTCGGGAGCGCTTGGCGAATTTAGCCTTACAGCGGCCCACTCAGATTATCTGGGTGGACTCCCGCAACCGTCCACAATTCTTCCGGAACGTGATTCTGAAGGTGAATCGCGAGGAATCGGCGCGGTTTCCCTCAGCCAACTCTATTTTCCGAAACGAAGCCAATTTGCCTCTGCTATGCATAACCCACGGGCCAGAGGGATCTCTGCTGGTCAGTGCGTTCGGGGAAGAATTCATCTCAACTATTTCTATTGCGCATCCGGTGGACATTTGCGGGGCGGGCGACAGTTTTTCGGCTGGCGCGGTGGCGGGGCTGGTAGCGGGAGCCACCCCGGCGGAGGCTGCGGGGCTGGGAAATCTCGTGGCGGCAATCACGGTGATGAAGCGAGGCACAGGCACGGCGAGCCCGGCAGAGGTGCTGGGGAGTGGACCCGCTACTTAAATTCTGAAGGTTCAGCAGGTCTTTGGATAGGACCCGAGCACGCGCACCAGATCTGCCGATTCCTGCAGGTGACCGAGAGCCTTTTGCACGTTAGCGTCGTTCTCCTGACCGATGAAATCCAGATAGAACAGGTACTCCCAAGGTTTGCCCCGAAGCGGACGCGATTCTATTTTGGTCAGGTTCAGGTCTCGCAACGCAAAGGCACTCAAGGAACGAAAAAGAGCGCCGGGCGAGTTCCGGGTTGCGAACAGGATGGATGTTTTTGACGGCTCACCGGCCTCTTGTTTCCGGTGCAGCCTGGCCCAGTGACGGCGCTGGCAGAGCAGGAAGAAGCGGGTGAAATTGCGGCGATCGTCCTCAATGGATCGCTTGAGGATATGCGCACCGTAATTTTCCGATGCCACCGAGGAAGCAATTGCGGCGGCATCCACCAGCTGCTTCTCCGCAATCATTTTCACGCTGCCCGCTGTGTCATAGAAAGGAATTCGTTCGATTTGAGGATTCGCGGAGAAGAAATCCAGACACTGAGCGAGGGCAACGGGGTGAGAATAGACGCGGCGAATGGCGCTGAACTTTACACCTGGGTTGGCGATTAAATTGTGAATAATTCGGACACTGGTTTCCGCAAGAATGGGCAGATCGAACCGCAGCAGGTGGTCGTAATTCTCGTGGACGGAACCGTGAAGAGTGTTCTCGATTGGGATAGCCGCGCGGTCAACCGAGCCAGCCGTTAACGCGGCAAACACCTCTTCAAAGCGTGTGAATGGGACGGGTTCGATGGTCTCCCCGCAGAAGCGGCGAGCTGCCTCTTCGCTAAAAGCTCCCCGTTCACCCTGGAATCCGATTCGGAGAACGCACTTCCTACCGGCCAAGTGGACCCTCCCAGCGCTCTATGGATTCATCCGGGACACCGAGCAGATCCAAGACGCGGCTGACGGAATGATCCACCAGATCGAGAATTGTCTGGGGCTTATTGTAAAAGCCGGGGATGGGAGGTGCAATAATCGCGCCCATTTCTGCAAGAGCCGTCATGGTTCTGAGGTGCCCCAGATGAAACGGACTCTCGCGCACCATCAGTATGAGTTTACGGCGCTCTTTCAGACAAACGTCGGCGGCGCGAATCAAGAGGTTGGAACTGATTCCGGCGGCAATCGCGGACATGGTATTGATCGAACATGGTGCGACAACCATGCTGTCCACGCGAAAAGAACCGCTTGCCAGGCGGGACGAAATATCTTCAAAAGGATGAGTGTAGGAGGCGAGCGCTTTCAAATCCCCCGCAAGCTTTCCTGTTTCGAGAAATAATGTCTTTTCCGCGGAGCGGGACATAATCAGGTGAGTTTCGGCTAGACCGCGCAGCCTTTCCAGCAATCGGATTGCGTAAAGGGAACCGCTAGCTCCTGAAACCCCGACGACGATCTTAAATTCTGCCATATTTATTAACGCGATGTTCCACAATTGGAACGGAAAGCAGCAATTTTAGTTGCCGTACTCTCTCCCGATAGCTATACTCGCTACAAAGTAGAGCGCGAGGACAAGCCGCCCAGCGTCTAGAACGATCCAGGCCTGATCTCCAAGCAAAAGGATCATAACATGAACGAGCCAGGCCAACGACTCAAGCGGAAACGCGAAAGTCTGGGACTGAAATATAGGGATGTTGAAGAAGCCAGTAATTTAATCGCGACCAGCAAAAAGAGCGATGAGTTTGTAATTAATCTGAGTCGGCTCTCCGATATCGAAAATAAAGGGACTGTACCTTCTATTTACCGTCTGTATTCACTTTGCACGATTTACCGGATGGATGTGACGGAGGTTTTGGATTGGTACGGGGTAACATTAGCCAACCAGCCGGCTGACTCTGCTTTGATTTCCATCGGCAAGACACACCTGATTGGGTTTCCGGCACCGCCCTGGGGAGACGTTCAGATGCCGCTCTCTCTCGAGTCCGGAATCGATCTGCGGAAGACGGAACTGCTGAGCCGCTTGATACAGCGCTGGGGGAAGATGTCCATCTCGCTATTGGGTAATTTGGAATTAAAACATCTAAGGTATGCGTTTGTCGGTTCAGACGATTGGCGCATGTACCCGATTATCTATCCGGAAAGCCTGCTGCTAATTGATGAAACGAAGAAGAAAATACTGAGCTCCGGGTGGGCGAATCAGTATGAGCAGCCAATTTATTTTTTGGAACACAGGACGGGTTATTATGCCGGCTGGTGCCACTTAGCGGAAAAACACATTGTGGTTCTTGCTCACCCTGCTTCCCGCTGCCCCCCTTTAATTTTCAATTTGGCGGAAACCGATATTCTGGGTCAAGTGACTGGGATTGCGATGCACCTACAGACGGGTAAGCAGTCCGCGCCACAGCCGTAAATGCCCGTGATTCAGCGGTCAGTCGAGTAACGTAAGCACTAATTGCAAATCACTAAGAAACAGATCGCGCTCCGGCTGTTTGGCCGGAGCAGGTATTAGGTTTAAGAATGGCGGGATCAACCTCCAGTTCGCCAGAACAGTCCGCTTATTTTCAGGCAAACCGGCAAGATATGTCTCAAGATCCCGTTGTTGCTGTTCCAAGCTGAAGGAAAGCCAATCAGCGAACATATTCAGATGACTGGTTTTCAGTGTCCGGTCCGCTTCGCGTGAGCTGAAGCGCTGGGCAAAGCCGAAATGTTCGTAAGCACCAGTATTACTGTTACGGAGTGAAGACAGGTAGACCAGTTTTCCGAAAAGAGTCGGGATTTGCGACAAAGTTCTGCGCCACAACTCACCGGCGGGGCTCACGTCCAGACTCATATCAAGCTTTCACCTTACACCTTTAGGTGCGGTGGGCCTGACCAGGATTGCTTGGCTGATAGAACTAATGTGAACTCTGAAACCTAGGGATTTGGATATACAGCAAGGAAACTGGTTCCACAAATGAAAAAGTCCTTTTAAAAATCGCGCAAAATCCACGCGGGCTTTTAAAGTTGGGATCGTCCGGTAAGTATTTCACAAAAGGAAAACACACAATGAAACGATCCCTCCTACTCTTCTCAGCTTTCGCGCTCTCTCTCCTGGCGTTCCCCAAGCCGGCCTCGGTCGTTCCGAGTCCCATTCAATCTCCCTCGATAGTTCCGATTCCTGAGTGCAATCCTTGCCCTTGGGTTGCTTAGACCAGATTTGTTTTCCTGCCCAAAAGCGGGGCTGAGTATACTAAATTTACGGTATGGTGAGCCCCGCGTGGTCCCTTTCGGTTGCTGTTACTTTGGCATGTGCGGCAATTGTTTGTCTCCTCAGATTATTTTCTCTTCGGCTTCTTTCCGTTTACCCCGCTCTTTCCTATTTTTTTTTGCTGCAAGTAGCACTCACGGCCGCATCTTCCATCACTGGTCTAGAAAGTGACGATTACGAGTCAATTTATGTGGGTCTGCTGATTCTCGCGTGGATCGTGTATGGGCTTATGCTGCGCGAAATTTATGCAGCAATCTTTTCGGATTACCCGGGTATCGCAGTGTTAGGACGGTGGAGCGTTTACGGTGCGTTATTCGGCACGGCCCTAGTGGCGATTGTGAGCACCACGGCAGGGCGGAGGGTATCCGGACTGCAAAACTCCCTTCTTCCTTTTGTAGAATCCGCGGCACATTGCTTCACGTTCGGCTTTTCGCTTTTGATTTTAATTATTTTAGTTGTTATTTCCCGCTACCCAATCCATCTGCAAAAAAATGTCTTAATCAATGCTGTTCTCTTCGGTGTCGTGATGTTCAGTGAGGCGGGCGCGCTGATTGCCGACCTGCTTACCTGGAGGCAGCACACAGGGTGGATCAACCTCGCGGCCAACCTAAACACGGCAGTTTGCTTTTGTATTTGGTCTTTTTTAGTCTCCCGCGAGGGCCAGACCCGCGTTCTGCGGCTACACACGCGGATCGACCCCAGGGATGAAGAAAGATTGCTCGGGCAGTTGAGCATTATTAGTTCGATACTCATCGGAGCGGCCCGGAAATAAGAAGAATTGTAAAATATTGATTGCATTAATCCGGGAAATTCGTTATGATCACGAACGCTATGCCCTGGAGCTACCCAATGATGTTAGTTCTCTCCGTCTTTTGTTGTATGACTGTTTGTTTGATCGTTGCAGCCTGTTGGAGGCTGCGCGAAACACTGGCACCCGGCGCGCTGCCATCTGAATTGCTACTGGTGAAAGATCCGGGCTTGAGCATTGCCCAGTTTTACCGTCCCATGGAAAGACTGTTGGCCGACGAAGATTTTCAGTATGTTTCGACACGCCCGGATGTGGGCCCCGGAGTTCTGAAACAAATGAGAGCAGACCGACGACGCATTTTTCGCCTATATCTCCGCTCAATTTCAGCGGACTTTTCCGATTTGACCGGTCGCCTGAGAGCGATCATGGTCGACTCTCCACATTCGCGGGAAGACCTTGCGGCTACCATTTTGAAGTCGCGGGTATTTTTTGTGGCGACTTTAGTGTTGATCGAAGGCAGATTATTTCTTCACGCTTGCGGACTTTACCCAATCCGGATTTCGCCGCGCGACCTGATCGAAGGCCTGACGCAGATGCAGCGAGAGCTGGAACAGTTCACCCGAACTCCGGCAATCTTGGTTTCTTAGCGGTTCTACCCTAGCTCAGTTTTTTCAGCGCGTCTTTCGCTTCCGCCAAGCGTGGAAACTTTTTCTCCGCCTGGTGGAATTCGTGCGTGTGCACGCACCTGCGGACGCCGGAATGATCTACCGGGTGTTTCAGATGCAGCATTTCGTGAAACATCACATATTCCACAGCCAGTGCCGGCACGTCGGGTTCATCAAAAATCCGGCTAATGATAATCGCGTTGTGAGACGGATCGAAATGGCCCAGCATGGTACGGCTGCGGCGCAGGCTCCATCCTAATTCCGGCTGGCCTAACAAACCATCGAAAAATTCCGCATTCAGGCGGTTGAACATTTCCGCTAAATCGAAAATTCGGCCCGCGGGCCCTGAAATATGTTTACGTCCGCGGGTCTGGCGCATCAGGTGCATTTGATGGCGGATATCCTTGCGGTTCAGAAAGAGTTTGTACCGGTGTACGTAAGACCTAGCCGCCGGCTGGCGCAGCATTTTGCCCAGAAGAATGCGTGCCAGCGATTCCGCAACTGAGGCTGGCGCATCCTGCAGCAGATCGGAGAGTTTTACCTCCACCATGCGGTCCTTCATACTAATGGAGCTGTTTACGTTCGCAAAAGGGCGGTACTCCACGAGGAATTCCGGCAGTGGCGTGCGTGGTCTGAGTTCGCGAAACACGCGAGCGTAAATTTCCTCCACCGTTTCACAAAACAGAGACGATTGCCCAGGAGGCGTAAGATCAGATAGATCTTCGCCTTGCATCCCGGTATCCGGTAACATGTCAAAGGAATTACGCCGATTTCGGGTGGGATCGCATTCTAGGGCGAGTACCTGAGGCTTTCGATTATTCATGCGCTTGCAAAGACCTAAGATTACCGCGCTCGGTTGCTACACGCCTCCGGGGCTGTTGACCAACGCCGATCTGGAAAAGCTGGTGGCGACGAATGACCAGTGGATTCGCGAGCGCACCGGCATTTCGGAGCGTCATATTGCCTCGCCGGAGATGGCTACGTCAGACCTGGCTGTGGAAGCCGCTCTGGTGGCGCTTGCCAGCCGGGGTATCGCGGCCAGCGAGTTGGATGCCATTCTAGTGGCGACCGTCACGCCGGATATGATGTTTCCGGCCACCGCCTGCCTGGTGCAGCATCGCATCGGGGCAAGCAAGGCTTGGGGCTTCGATTTGGTGGCCGCGTGCGCGGGGTTTCTTTACGGACTCACAACGGGGGCGCATTTGGTCGCCTGTGGCACGCACAAGAAAGTGCTGGCAATTGGGGCGGATACAATGAGCCGCATCATCGACTACACCGATCGGTCTACCTGCATTCTTTTTGGCGACGGTGCCGGTGCGATGCTGATTGAAGCAGCGGAAGAGGGTGAGGATGTCGGCTTTATCGATTTCATTGGTGAAATCGATGGAGCGGGCGGGGAGTACCTGAAGATGCCCGCCGGGGGTAGCCGCCTGCCCGCCAGTGCTGAAACGGTGGCGCAACGTTTACATTATGTGAAGCAGGACGGGCAACAGGTCTTTAAGTTTGCGGTGAAGAAGATCAGCGAATTGTGCGAAGAGCTTTTGGCGCGCAATGGATTTACCGCGGCCGATGTTTCCATCATGATTCCACATCAGGCAAACCGGCGCATCATCAGCGCTACCGCGGAGCGTCTGGGTCTGCCTATGGATCGGGTGCTGATTAATATCGAGCGGTACGGGAATACCACTGCTGGGACAATACCCCTGGCAACGCGCGATGCGATTTCGCAAGGCCGGTTGAAAAAGGGCGACCTGGTTTTATTTGCGGCTGTGGGCGCCGGGTATACGGCGGGTGCTTGTTTGTGGCGCTGGGCCTATTAGCGGTTAAGCGAATGCGGCAGGCTCCCACGGGCCGCCGCGATAGTCTTGCAGGAGGTTTCGCGCTTCCGATGCGGCTACTTTGTTTTGAATGGTGATGTGCGGTGAATAGTTGGCGCGGTCTTGCGCGTGAGCCAATGCTGCCAATTAGTTGCGAGCAGGCAATGCCCAAAGCAGCACACCGTTGGGCTCGCCGCGGAAGTTGTTAATTTCAAGAGCGACTATAGCTCCTTTCTCGAACTGGAATTGCAGCGTGGGCGTGCCAAGCAGATGAGCAACAAGCTGTTCGAGCAAAGGGTTATGGCCCACCAGCATCAGCGATTCTTCTTTGCGGTGGTCGCATATCTCCGCCCATACCGATTGGGGCTGGCCCTCGGGCACGAGGGCCTTCGTTTCCACAATGTCTTCGTCGACATTGAGGATCTTTTTCGCCAGCGCCGCCGTATCGCGGGCGCGCACGTAAGGGCTGGTGAGAATCAGCGATGGCTTCACTTTCGCATGTGCCACGGTTTTCAAGACACTCTTCAGTTCATCGCGGCCCTTCGAGGTCAACTCGCGGTCGCGGTCCTTGCCGGATGTGTTCTTGTCCTCTGCGATACCGTGCCGTAAAAGATAAACCTGCATGTCGGAATTCTACGGCTATTATAACTTCAGCCCTCCTGAATGCCTCGTTACGCCGCGATCGATATTGGCAGCAATTCCGTCCGCCTGGAGGTGGCGGAAGTAAGCGTTTCCCCCACCGGTGTTTTATCGCCAGCGCGCATTCTGGTTTCCGAACGGCAGGTCACTCGCTTGGGCGCAAGCGTGTTCCGGACCGGCCGCATCAGTGCGGAGGCTATGGATTTTTTGGCGGGAGCTTTGGAGGGAATGGCGCAGACATACCGGCGTTATGAGCCGGCTGCGATTCGTGCCGTTGCCACAAGCGCGGTTCGTGACGCCAGCAATCAGCGCGAGTTTCTGACACGCATTTCAGCGGCAGCGGGAACGCCCGTGGAAATCA
>Ga0123337_10002653_pt1 | contig 20171 bp, 23 predicted proteins | sample frozenSSSSmetaG_FD_89792 | JGI IMG/M metagenome (GOLD analysis project Ga0123337, IMG submission 89792) | Glacier valley bacterial and archeal communities from Borup Fiord, Nunavut, Canada, to study Microbial Dark Matter (Phase II) -... | ecosystem: Environmental > Aquatic > Freshwater > Ice >... | reverse complement strand
TGCTGCTGCCGCCTGCGCCGCCGATACCATTTGCTCCGCCCGCTGCGCTATCGCCGCCGTTTGCCGTATTGTCGTCGCCGCCGATATTAAACGTCGCGCCGTTAGCGTGAGAAAAATCGTTGAAAGTGGTTCGATTGACGCCGCCAAAAACCGTGCTGGTTCCGCCCACGCCGCCATTGCCCGTGGCGCTGCCCGCTCCGCCATTTCCGCCGCTCGATGTCAGGCCACCACCGATAATGTTGATGGTAGCACCGTCGGCGTGAGAAAAATCATTGAAAATTGTTTCGTTGATGCCGCCCAGAATAGTGACATCGCCACCAGCGCCGCCCGCACCGGGCTCGCCGCCATTGCCGCCCACTCCGCCAACTCCCGTCCCCTGAAAAACAAAGGTGTTAATGGTCGAGTTGTCGGCGTGCGAATTATTGTTGAAAGTTGTCGTTAAGCTTCCGCCGAGCTGAAGCGCTGCGCTGCCTGGGTTGCCTGCGACCGCGCTGCCATCGTCGCCACCGCCTCCGCTGATGGATATCGCGCTGGCTTGAGTCGAGATGGTGGAATTCGTGGCGCTCGCGTTATCATTGAAAATTAAAATTCCAAAGTTTTCAAGGCTGATGCCTTCGCCGGCTTGAATGCTGGCGTTGTTATTGAAAGTTAATATTCCCGTCTTGCTGTTAATGAAAGTCTGGAGAAAATCCGAGTTGTTGGTAATGCCCAGGCCATCAATGGTGAAAGTGCTGTCATTGGTGATGTCGTACTGCTGCGCGTTGCCGGTAAAAAGGATGTATTCAATGCTGGCCGCCGCAGTGATGCTAACGCTGTCCGGCCCATCGGAGCCGAAGGTGGCTACATCGGTAGGAACAACATTCGCGTTCCAGTTGGCTCCGGCGTTGTAATCGGTGCCCGGCCCACTCCACGTCGCGTCCTGCGACCACGCGGGAGTACTCCCGATAACGCAAATCGCCGTTGTGGCGACAACGCTTTGAAGCAACAGCTCCAAACGTTTTGAAACTTTTCTCGTATTGTTCATAATTCCCCTTGGGTTATTTCCCCTGTATTGTGCGCCATCGAACGCAGAAACACAACCTCACCCAACGAATAAGCCCGCGACGAACTCGTCGCGGGCTTTCTGAGGCCAGGATCAAACTAATCTCACTTCGCACCTTTCTTACTTCGCCCGTTCGCGCGCGAAGCTACCTAAAATGCCGTTGATGAACTTACCGGAATCAATTGTGGAGTACTCCTTGGCCAGTTCAACCGATTCGTTGATGGAAACGCTTTGCGGAATTTCTTCGCGATGAATGATTTCGTAAATCGCCAAACGCAATAAGTTCCGGTCGGCGTTGGGCATTCTGTCGAGTGTCCAGCCCGAGGAGAACTTGGCGATAATCGGATCGATTTCCGTCCGCGCGCCCCACGCGCCGCGCGCCAGTTCAGCGGCGAATTCCCAGACATCCGCACTCGCTTCGCTCATTAATTTGGCGGCCGCGAGTACTTCTTCGATTGTGCCGTCGCCAACATCACATTGAAATAAAAGGCGAAAAGCCAGTTCCCGTCCGCTGCGTCGTTTTCCCATAAGGTTTTGAAATGAACCGCAGAGGCGCAGAGAAAATTCGAGAAAGAAAACTCAAAAATCCTCTACGTCTTTGCGCCTCTGCGGTGAAAAATTAGTTGCCCATGCGTCGGGCTAAAAAGTCGGTCGATACTTCGCCGCGTCGGAAGTATTCGTTTTGCAAAATGCGTTGTAAAAAGGGCAGGTTGGTAGCGAGTCCTTCGACGCGCGTTTCGGCTAAGGCGCGTTCGGCGCGGATGATCGCGGCTTCGCGGTTCTCGGCGTGAACCAAGATTTTCGCCAGCAATGAATCGTAGTACGGCGGCACCGTGTAGCCGTTATAAATGTGGGCGTCCACGCGCACGCCGGGGCCGCCGGGCGCGTCGAATCGGGAAATTGTGCCGCTCGCGGGCGCGAAGTTTTTGGCCGGATCTTCAGCGGTGATGCGGCACTCGATGCAATGGCCTTTCAGCTCCACATCTTTCTGGCGAATGTTCAACTTTTCACCAGCCGCCACGCGCAATTGCTCGCGAATCAAATCGATTCCCGTGACCATTTCCGTCACTGGATGCTCGACTTGAATGCGCGTGTTCATTTCGATGAAATAATATTTGCCGTCCTTGGTGACGAGAAATTCCATCGTGCCCGCGTTTTGGTAATTCGCCGCTTTGGCGCCGCGCACAGCAGCTTCGCCCAAAGCTTTGCGGATGTTTTCCGAAATCGAAGTACTCGGCGATTCTTCCAACATCTTCTGGTGACGCGCGGTTTGAACCGAACAATCGCGCTCGCCCAGATGAATCACGTTTCCATGCTCGTCGGCCAAAATCTGCACTTCGACGTGGCGCGGCTCGACCAGATATTTCTCGATATAAACTTCGCCGTTGCCAAACGCGGCGGTCGCTTCGGCTTTGGCGGTCGCGAGCTGATGAGCCAATTCGCTTTCTTCATGCACCACGCGCATGCCTTTGCCGCCGCCGCCCGCGCTGGCTTTGATGATGACCGGATATTCCATTTGCCGCGCGTATTTCAGCGCTTCAGCTTCGGAATGAACCGGGCCGGGCGAGCCGGGAACCGTCGGCACTTTGGCCTCGATCATTTTTTTGCGCGCCGCCGCTTTGTTGCCCATTAAGTCGATGGCTTGCGGGTTTGGCCCGATCCATTTGATTTTGACTTGCCCGCAAATTTCGGCGAACGAGGAATTTTCCGCGAGAAAACCGTAGCCGGGATGAATCGCTTCCGCGCCGGTAATCGTCGCCGCGGAAACCACGTTGGCGATATTCAAATACGATTCTTTGGCCGAAGGCGGGCCGATGCAAACCGATTCGTCCGCGAGCCGAACATGCAGCGAATCTTTATCGGCAGTGGAATAAACCGCGACGCTTTGAATGCCCATTTCGCGGCAGGCGCGAATCACGCGCACAGCGATTTCGCCTCTGTTGGCGATGAGTACTTTAGAAAACATAATTCGTGAATGAATTTCGTTGATGGAACGCTTTCTTTGTTCGCTAACTGCGTTCGCCAGTTTTCGTTAAAACGGCAAAAAAGAAATACAAAAAAGTATGTCGTTTTCGCCGTTTTTGCGAACGGAGTTAGCGTGCTATTTTTTATTGACCGTCTTCGGCTGGCGGCGCGGCGCTCGAATTGGGAATCGTGGGAATATTCGGCATTCCCGGCGCGGCTGAAGGCGCAGCGTCGGCAGCCGGAGTACTCGTGTCGCCGCTTCCGGCTGCGGGCGGAGTTGTCATTTTAATGATCTGGCGGCTTTCGCCTTCATAAGGCGTGACTATCATCAAGCCGGTATTCGGATCGTAACCGAGCGGCTTTTTATCGACAGGATTGATGAACATTTCGGCGGGATACTTGGAAGATGTTTTCAGTTCCTCGAGCGACGCGGGAATTTTGCCGTCGTTGTCGCCTTTGTACATTCCGATGAACATTTGAATCTGCTGCAAATTGCTTTGCAGCGCGACTTCCTGCGCCAAGTCAATGCTGCGGCGCAGCACTGTGTGAGTACTCGTGGAGCCATCGGGATTCTTGCCTTTGGTGGAAAGATAAATGCCCGCCGCCGCGATAATAATAGCGACCGTTATCAGCAGCCCGACCAGCGCTTGACCCGCGCGCGGAGTACTCCGGTTCGTGTTCATCTTCATGATGTTTCCTCAATCACAAACAGCGTTTGACCATATTCCACGCCCTGACCTTCGGAAGTACTAATTTCCAGAATGCGCCCGGCAACCGAAGCCGCGATTTCGTTCGGCACGCGCAGCGATTCAACGTTGCCCAAAACCTGCTTCGCTTTGACCAGATCGCCGACATTAACCGGAACTTTGGCCGACCGAAATACGCCGACCGAAAGTGAATTGACATCCACTTTTTTCGGGCCGATTGGAGCTTCTTCGCTTTCAATCGCGCTGGCCGGAGTACTCTGTTCGGCAATCGGCGCGTAAACCGGAGAAGTGACTGGCGCGGGCGCAGTCGCGCGGCGCAAAGAAAGCCGCGTTACGGGCGCGTCTTCCTCTGTGGTTTCCAGGCAAATTTCGCCCAGTTCGCTTTCGCGCAAAAGCTGCGCGATTTCGCGGATAGAATCTAAATCGAATTGAAGAATGGGAGGCTGGTTCATCGCGCGAGCAGTATAGCATCGGCTATAATTTTTGGAGAATCATGAGCGAACCCGAAACGATTTCTCCGCCAACTTCCTCCTCGTCGCAGCCGAGTACTCCAGCTCCAACGCGCGCGCCGCTTTCCAATGTCTTCGCCATGCTTTTAGGCGGAGTACTCGCGTGCTTATTAGTCACAATCGGTTACTTTCTCGGCGCGAAGAATAATATTTCCGTCACGCCGATAAATGACGGCGGCGATGCCATTACGCGCGCTGTCCAGCTCGTCGGCCCGGCGGTGATGAATGTCGATACCGAACTCGCCAAAACCAGCAGCACGGAATTTCTGCCCACGCCGGGAACCAGCGATGAGCCGCGCATGGGCAAAGGCACTGGTTTCGTGATCGATTCCAAGCGCGGGTTAATGCTGACCAACGCGCACGTCGTCAGCGATCCGGAAACCGGCGCCTCAGCGAAACGCATTACCGTCACCACGCGCGACGGCAAAAAATACGAAGGCAAAGTACGCGGCAAAGATCGCCAATCCGATATCGCCGTGGTCGAACTGACCAATAAATCCCTCCCCGAAGCCAAACTCGCCGATTTCAAAAACGCTAAAGAACTCTTGATTGGCCAGTGGGTGATCGCCATTGGCAATCCGTTCGGCCAGGCGAATACGGTCACGGTCGGAGTACTCTCGGCGGTAGGGCGCGAGATTCCCGTCCCCGGCGGACGCAACGGCCAGCCGTTCAAGCTGACGGATTTAATTCAAACCGATACCGCGATTAACCCCGGCAATTCCGGCGGCCCATTATGTAATTTGAAAGGCGAAGTCGTGGCGATTAACACCGCGATCATTCCTTACGGAACCGGTTTGGGTTTTTGCATTCCCATCTATAAAGCCAAAGCCGTCGCCGAGCAGCTCATCAAAAACGGCAAAGTGCGCCGCACTTATATCGGCGTGATGATGAAGCCGATTGACGCCGCGCTGCAAAAAGATTTCGGAATGCCCGACAAGAGCGGCGGCTTCATTCAATCGGTCGCGCCGGGTTCGCCCGCCGCCAAAGCCGGTTTGAAAATCGCTGATGTGATTCGCAAAATCGACGGCCAAACTATGAAAGACGACAAAGCCATTTCCAGTTTTCTGGAAAAAAAGAAAATCGGCGATTCCGTCAAAATCGAAATCTTGCGCAACAACAGCGTGAAAAAAACCGTAACGCTTAAAATCGCCGAACGCGCTGACGGCGACTGACGCTTAAACAACTATGAACCGCGCGCGTGAGCGAGCGGACTACAACCAATCTACGTTCCTGAGTCCGCTCGCTCACGCGCGCGGTTCATCGGCAATGACTATGGCATTCAAAACCCAATCGCTCGCCGATTTTAAAATCCCTAAAGCCAGCAATTCTTCGCGCGAAAAACGCAACGCGCGCATGGCGAATATGCCGGAAGCGCGCGTGATTTTAGGCGTCGATCCCGGCTTGCACCGCACCGGTTTTGGCGTCATTGGAATTGAAACCGCGCCGCGCTATTTAGCCGCCGGAGTACTCCGCGCCAAAGCCGACGCGGAATTGCCGGTGCGCTTGAAAACGCTTTTCGATGGTATGTGCGAAGTCATCGAAACTCATCATCCCGACGTGGTGATTGTCGAAGATTTATTCTCGACTTACGCGCACCCGCGCAGCGCATTGCTCATGGCGCAGGCGCGCGGAGTACTCCTGCTGGCCGCCGCACAATCGAATATTCCGGTTCATTCGTTTTTGCCCAATGAAATTAAGCAGGTCATCGCTGGCGACGGCCACGCCTCCAAAGCTACTATTCAAAACGCAGTGCAAATGCGATTGCACTTGAAAGAATTGCCCGAACCGTCGGACTTGGCCGACGCACTCGCCATCGCGCTGACATTTGCCTTGCGGCAGAATGTGAATATCCGATGAACCGCGCGCGTAAGCGAGCGGACTCAGGAACGTAGATTGGTTGTAGTCCGCTCGCTCACGCGCGCGGTTCATCGTATTGGTGGAGGAAATAAGATGAATTACTTCTTAACGTTTCGCACTTACGGGACGTGGCTGCATGGCGATGAACGTGGATCGGTAGATCGAGAGCACAATCAATTTGGTGAGCCGCTGCTGGAAGCTTCGGGAGAACGACAAGTGCGAGCGCAGCGAATTATGAAATCCGGTGCGTGCGTATTCGGCGAAGCCCAGCGCGAGTGTGTGGAGCGAACTCTGCGCGAAGTTGCGCAATTTCGCGCCTGGAGCATTCACGCCGTAGCGGTTTTGTCCAACCATGTTCCCGTTGTCGTCACTGTTCCCGCAGAGACAAGCGCTGAACGCGTACTCAACGATTTTAAAATTTGGGCGACGCGCCGCCTACGAGAACGCGAATTGATCGAACCCGGCAGGAAAATCTGGGAGCGTCATGGCAGTACGCGCCATCTGCTACGTGAAACCGAATTCCAAGCCGCATGTAATTATGTCCAGAAACACCACCAATACGATGAACCGCGCGCGTGAGCGCGCGGACTACAACCAATCTACGTTCCTGAGTCCGCTCGCTTACGCGCGCGGTTCATCGGATATTTGAAAATTATGAATTCTCAACTTCTTTCCCCACTCGAATCCATCGTTGGCGCAGGCGGAGTACTTTCCCATGCCGACGACTTGATGGTTTATGAATGCGACGCATTTGTTGCCGCCAAACGCCGACCGGAAATCGTGGTTTTCCCGACAACAACCGAACAAGTTTCGGCTCTGGTGAAATTCGCCGTCGCCAATAATCTGGTCGTCGTTCCGCGCGGCGCGGGAACCGGACTCGCGGGCGGCGCGATGGCGGAAACCGGCTGCATCATGATCGCCACTTCGCGCATGAATCAGATTTTGGAAGTGGATATTCCCAATCGCTGCGCGCTTGTGGAAGCGGGCGTGGTCAATATCCATTTGCAGCAAATGGTTTCGCCGCAAAAGTTTTGCTTCGCGCCCGATCCTTCGAGCCAGGCGGCGGCGACGATTGGTGGAGGTATCGCCAACAATTCCGGCGGGCCGCACACTTTGAAATACGGTGTGACCGTCAATCACACGCTGGGCGTCGAATTGGTTTTGCCCAATGGCGAAGTGACGTGGATCGGCGGCAAGACCGAGAGTACTCCCGGATATGATTTGCTCGGCGCGGTCGTTGGTAGCGAAGGCACTTTTGGGATTGTCACCAAAGCGTGGGTGAAACTCGTGCCGTTGCCACAACACGCGAGTACTCTGCTCGCCATCTTCGATGACTTCGATTCTGCCGCGCAGTGCGTTTCCGATGTGATCGGCGCGGGCATTATTCCCGCCGCCCTCGAAATGCTGGATGATATTTTCATCGCGCCAATCGAAGCCGCTTATAAATTCGGCTTCCCCCTCGATGCCGCCGCAATTCTTTTAATCGAAACCGACGGCCTGAAAGAAAGCGCGGAAGACGAGGCTGCGCGAGCTTCTCAAATCGCCAAAGCTGCCGGAGCGCGTGAAGTGCGCGAAGCTAAAACTGAAAAAGAGCGTAAACTTTTGTGGGCCGCGCGCAAAGGCGCGTTCGGCGCGATTGGAAGAATTACGCCCAGCTACGTCACGCAAGACGGCGTGGTGCCGCGAAGTAAAATCGCCGCGATGCTCAAAGAAGTCAAGGAGATTTCAGCGCGCCACGGCGTGACGACGGCCAATGTTTTCCACGCCGGCGACGGCAATTTGCATCCCTGCATTTTGTTCGACGAACGTGATGTGACACAGCTTCCCCGAGTACTCGCGGCGGGCGAAGAAATCCTCAAACGCTGTGTCGATTACGGCGGCAGCGTGACGGGCGAACACGGCGTGGGCATTGAGAAAGTGAACATGATGGAATATTCCTTTTCGCCCGACACGCTGAATGTGATGCGCGATTTGCGAAGCGTTTTTAATCCCGACGATAATTTCAATCCGGCCAAAGTACTCCCGACCGCGAGAGGTTGCGCCGAAGTGAACAAAGCCTTTGCGCAAGCCGAAGCCACCGCGATTGAGGCCGGAACTTTCTTGAGGCGCGGCGCGCCGGTGTAAACTTTCAAGCTGTTTGTGGAGGTAGAAATTATGGTTGCTTATCCTCAGCCGTCGCCGCGCATGACGCCGCAAGAATATTTTGAAATCGATCAGGCGTCGGAAATCAGACATGAATTGATTGACGGACAGATTTTTCCATTAATTGAAATTTACGGAATGGCGGGCGCGAGTACTCCGCATAACCATATTTCCGGTAACGCGTTTGGTTTGCTGCATGCGCAGTTGCGTGGAAAATCTTGTGCGCCTTTCAATCAAGATCAGCGGTTAAAAGTAAAGTCGCTGGAAAACTATTATTTCCCGGACTTGATGGTCGCGTGTCCGCCTTTTGTTTGGGACGACCAGTTGCAGCACACTTTGCTCAATCCTAAAGTCATCATCGAAGTGCTTTCGGTTTCCACCGAACACAAAGACCGCGTGGCGAAATGGTTCGCGTATCAGCGCATCGAATCGCTCACCGATTATTTGATGATTTCTCAGACGGAGCGCCGTATCGAGCATTATTCACGGCAAACCGGCGGCGGCTGGCATTACAACACTGTGGAAAACGAAGGCGAAGTACTCCTGGCTTCGATAGATTGCAAATTAAATCTCGCCGATGTTTACGAGCGCGTGGCTATTTGAGATTGCATATTCTATGCGGTCGGTGCGGAGTACTCCAGATACGAAAAAAGCTCGTTCCTTGCGGAACGAGCTTTTTTGTTTTTTCTGTCAAGACTATTCGCGGCGCCAGGTGCGGGTATTGCTGTCGTAACGGCTCCAGCGACGCACATTTTCGTAGCGGCGCGTCTTGCTGTTGTAGCGACGAACGGTGCGGTAACGGCGTGTGCCATTCGCGATGCGATTCGAGTTTTTACGCGCCACTCTCGAAACTTTCTGACCATGGTTTTTGTAATCTGAATCGGATTTATCACGCGCCGCGCGAGAAACCGTTTTTCCATGATTGCTGCTGTTGTCATTCTTTGTGTTGCCTTTGCCGGGCTTAGCCCAGCTGCCGGTTAAAAGCGTAACGCTTAAAACAACTGCGGCAAGAGCTGTCATCCATTTCTGAATTTTCATTTTTGTCTCCTTAGATGAGGGTGGGATATGCGCTTGGTATGCAAGTTAGGAACCATGCGGCAAATGAAGGTGCCGACCTGATAAAATCAATGGCGCTATGTCGAGTACTCCCAAAGATAATTCCAAACAGAAAGTCATCATCATCGGCTCCGGGCCGATCCGAATCGGGCAGGGCATCGAGTTCGATTACGCTTCGGTTCACTGCACGCGTACCGCTCGCGAAATGGGTTTTGAAGCGATTGTCATCAACAACAATCCCGAAACGGTTTCGACCGATTTCGATATTTCCGACCGCTTGTACTTCGAGCCGCTGATGGCCGAAGATGTTCTCAACATCATCGACCGCGAACAGCCGCTCGGCGTCGTCACGCAGTTCGGCGGGCAAACCGCGATCAATCTCGCCAAACCGCTGCACGACGCGGGCGTGAAGATTCTCGGCACGTCTTTCGATTCGATTGACCTCGCCGAAGACCGCGAGCGATTCGATGATTTATTGATTCGCCTCAATATCCCCAAACCACCGGGCAAAGCCGTGATTGATTTTGAAGCCGCTTCTAAAATTGCGGCTGAAATCGGTTATCCGGTTCTGGTGCGTCCCAGTTACGTTCTCGGCGGGCGCGCGATGGAAATCGTTTACAACGAAGACGATTTGCGCTCGTACATGAAAACTTCGCAAATCGAAGTTTCGCCTTCGCGCCCACTTCTGGTGGATAAATACATCATCGGCAAAGAAGCCGAAGTGGACGTCATTTCCGATGGCGTCGATTGTTTGCTGCCCGGAATCATGGAGCATATCGAGCGCGCCGGAGTACATTCAGGCGATTCGATGGCGGTTTATCCGCCGCAAACTTTGTCGCAAAACGTCATTGATCAAATCACCGAATACGCCATTCGCATCGCGCGCGAATTGAAAATCGTCGGCCTGATGAACATTCAATATGTCATCGAAGGCGAACAGGCGTTTATCATTGAAGTCAATCCGCGCGCTTCGCGCACTGTGCCGTATCTTTCCAAAATTTCCGGCGTGCCGATGGTAAAACTGGCAACGCAAGTCACGCTCGGCAAAACCTTGAAAGAACTTGGCTATGAAACCGGACTTTACCCGACGCCCGATCAAGTCGCGGTCAAAGCGCCGGTTTTCTCATTCCAGAAACTCACAGCAGTCGATACCGGACTCGGCCCGGAAATGAAATCGACGGGCGAAATTATGGGCGTGGATAACCAGTTCCCGCGCGCATTATATAAAGCGATGATTGCCAGCGGCTACGATATTCCAGTTCCAAACGACCCGGAAACCAAAGGACACAGCGCGCTGCTGGTCACGTTCGCCGATCACGATAAGGAAGAAGGCGCGCCGATTATCAAAGGTTTTGCCGAAATCGGCTACAAGATTTACGCGACTGAAGGCACCGCCGGAGTACTCCGCGCGCACGGCGTGGAAGCCGAAGTCGTCCGCAAAATCCGCGATGCCGAACCGAACCTGATGAATCTCATTACCACACCGGAAGTCGATTTCGTCATCAACACGCCGGGACGTGAGCGCACGCCCGAACGCGACGGATTAAAAATCCGCCGCTCAGCAGTGGAACATGGCGTTCCGTGTTTGACCGCGCTCGATACGGCGGCGGCGCTGCTCACGGCGCTGACGTATCAAAGCCAGCACAAAGTCGTCGGCGTGCGCGCGGTGCATGAATACGCCATAGCCGCGCGATAATTTTACGTTGTTTATTCACCGCGAAGAACGCAAAGGACGCGAAGATTTTTCAAGGAAACAGCGAAGGCTGAAACTGCTTTTCTTCTTTTCTTCTTCTTTAAAATCTTCGCGTCCTTTGCGCTCTTCGCGGTGAAACAAATATATGACAGCAATTATTCTTTTCTCGCACGGCTCTTTGCTGTGCGGCGCAGGCGAGCAATTGGAACTGCACGCCGAACGCTTGCGCCAAGACGCGGAGTCCTCCGTCGTTGAAATTGGCTATCTCAATTATTCATCTCCGAGTTTTGCCGAAGCCGTGGAAAAATGCGCTGCTTCCGGCGCGACGAAAATTCTCATCTCTCCGTATTTCCTGATTCCCGGCTATTTCGTCAAAGTCGGTTTGCCCAGAGTCCTTGCGCCCGAACGCGAGCGATTTCCCGACATCGAATTTGAAATCGCGCCCGCGCTGGGCGATCACGAATTGCTGGCGCAAGCCGTTTTGCATTGCGCCAATCGCGCGCAGACTTCCGAAAACTGGCGCGCGATTTTGCATTCCGCGCCCAAAGCCTGCGAACGAAATCCCGAATGTCCGCTGTTTGAAAAATGCCGAACCGAAAATTTTGAAATTCGTGTTGCGCCATCTGAAACAACTCAAAAATCAAAAGTCAAAAATCAAAAGTCGGCTTTGTTAGTCATGGTTCACGGCAGTCCGAAACCGGAATCGAACGCCGATATGTTTCGCGTCGTTGAGCGCATCAAGGGCAAGCAGGAGTACTCCGATGTCGCCGTCGGGTTCATGGAATGCAACGAGCCGAGCATTCCTGAAGCGATTAATATCCTGGTTTCAAATGGCGCGAAATCCATCATCGCCGTGCCGTATTTTTTGCACGCGGGAACGCACGTCGCCGATGATTTGCCCACGCTTTTGGAAGCCGCGCAGCAAAAATATGGCGATGTCGAATTTCTGCTCGGCGATTATCTGGGCCGCGAAGAACTCGTCACCGAAGTCCTTCGCGCGCGTTTGAATGAACTTTCAGAACTGCAATCATGAGCGAAGAACCGCAAATTCAAACCGCGCCCAGCGGCCACGGCCCGTTGTGGCACCGCGATTACTGGGCGGAAATTTCCGGCACTTCGAGTACTCCCGAAGAATTATTGAATCTTGTGCGCGCAGATTTTCCGGCGTTTTCTCCGCCCGAACTGGCGGCTTTCAGCAGTGAACGGAGTACTCCGCTTGAGGTGAATGATGAAATGAAAGTCGTCATTAAAGGCTACGGCGAATGCACCGTGCGCTGCGTGCATTTGGGAGCGAATTCGTTCACGCTGCGCACGCTCGACGATCATCCCGAAGCCGGTCGCATTTCGTTCGGTTCTTACCGCGAAAACGGGAATCTGGTTTTTCGCATTTCCTCGCGCGCCCGTGCGACAGATCGCTTGCGCCATGCAGGTTACAAACTCGTCGGCCAGAAAATGCAAACCCAAACCTGGCTGGAATTTCTGAAAAACGTGGTCGAAAAATCCGGCGGCGAAATGAGCGGGAAAATCCGCGTGCGCACGAGGGAAGTCAAGAGTACTCTGGCCGATTTAGGCGACCTCAACACGCCGACTTTTATCGCCAAAGACCGCGATTAAAATTCAGATTTCTGCATTCAAAAAATGGCACTCTGGCGATTTGGCTCCGGTTGGAATGAAAAAACGCTGCGTTCGTATCTCGCGTCGTTTGAAAAAAGTCCCGTCAACTTCGACACGCCGCTCGACCAAATTACCGCAGCCAACGGCTGGACAACCGACGGCGTGAAATCCGTTATCGGACAGGAAGCGCCCGGCCCGCCAATCGAAAACGGCCATTTCCTGCGTTGCCGCGAAGCGCTCGTGAACTACGAATTCTCCGAGCCATTAATTGCGCGCGGGTTTTTCGATGCGAATTCGCCATTCGTCGGGCGCACCATGCTCTTGGAACTGACAGTTCTCGGATTACGCTTTTTGTCGGGCGTGCGCGTGCATTCGGTGCGCGACGAAGTCTTGGAAAACCGCACCATTTTCGGCTTTCGCTACGACACTCTGGAAGGCCACATCGAGCGCGGCTTTGAATGGTTTCTGCTGGAAAAAGATCACGAGTCGGGCGCGATCACTTTTCAAATTGACGCGCGCTGGCGACTGGGCGACTTTCCCAACTGGTGGAGCAAACTCGGTTTCAAGCTCATCGGCGAACGCTACCGCGACCGCTGGCGCAGAGCCGCGTTGGAGCGGTTGAGCGCGTTGGCGAATTAGTTGGAAGAGCCAATCACAATTCCGCTCAAACGTAATTTCTCCACCGATTCAAATGCCCAATGATTTTTTGGTACATCCGAAAATGGTGGCGCGATTTTGATTTTCGGCTGCGTGATTTTGGGTTCGATTAGAAAAACACCGTTGATTTTGATTTTTCGGACATCAATATTAAACGCTTCCAATTCGGGAAGAAATTTTTCGGCTAAACGCTTTAGCGTCGACATGACTTCGGGCTTATTGAGACTTGGCACTTCTGGCGGCGATTTGAATTCCTTGAACGTCCCGTCTTTAGAATCCAGTGGAAGATTCTCCAATAAACGCGCAATCGCAACGGCGAATTCATAGCGTGTCATGGCGCGCGGCCCTACAGAACCATAACAGTTGTCAAATATACCGGTGTCAAATATACCGGCTTTCGATAGCGAATTAATGTCTGCGTAAGCAGAATCGCTAAACGGCACATCAGGATATTCCGCCTGTGCATTTGATGCGACCGCGCAACATAACAAAATGCCGAGGGATAATAAAAACTTTTTCATAATTATTTCTTAGGTTATTGAGCAATTGAAACATTCGGCGCGACTTTGATTTGCATAGGCGCGCTGACAATATATTGCTTTTGATTTTTGGATTTGAAGAAAAGTACCACGCGCAGTTTGTAGGTTGCGGCTTTATCGGACGGCATTAAAATCTGGCCTCGAACCGAACCTGTGCCGGGCCAGTCCATGCGCAGATTTAATTGCGTTGGTTGGTTTGGAGGCAAAACATTGAGGCTATCTCTGGAGCCCTTTTCGCCGACTAAGTAAACCGGGTCGAGCGTCGGTTTGTCTCCTGAAATAGAAACATGAAGCTCAGTTGGCGGCCATAATCCGCCATGCCATTCGTGTGCGATGGTCGATTCCATGGTCTGCTGCGATTTATTGGTGAGCAGGATCGGCAGCACCAAAACCTTTCTCAGTTTGCCGTCGTAACCTTTTGATTGGCTCGGTGATATAACCGTTTCCAAAGGAATGATTTGAATATTGAGCTTAGATTTCATAACCTGCTCGCGCGTGTCGCGTTCATATTTGGAATTGCGAATCAGCGCGTCAATATCAGCTTCTTGTTTCAAATCACCTTTGGTTAAAGTGATTTTCGGGACGTGAGGAGCTGGGTTTTGCGATTGTGAAACTGGCGGCTTTTGAATGGCCGCATTATTTTCTTCCAAATTGGCCGTACATCCCGAAATACAAAGTGCGGCGACGGCAATGAACAGTTTTTTCATAAGTTCTTTCAGCTTAACCGATTAACAGGTTGGCTTTAGTTGACAGTCACCAAAGGCCGCAGTTTCTCCATGGTTTTTTCGCCCATGCCGCGAATGTCGTCCAATTCATCCACGCTTTTGAAACCGCCGGTGGCTTTGCGCGCGGCGAGAATTTTTGCCGCCATCGACGGGCCGACGCCGGGCAGAAGTTCGAGTTGTTCTTGCGTCGCTGTGTTCAGGTTCAGCGGCTTTTTCTCGAAGTATTTCGGATCGGCGTTTTGCGATTCTTCGCCGCGCGGAGTACTCGCGCGCGGGACTTCGGGCAATATTTTTGGTTTGGCTTTGCTGTTTTTAGAGCGCTCGGTTTTCTTACGCTCGCGTTTTTCCGAGTTGCGTGGTTTGGTTTCCGGTTCGTGAGAGGAAAGTTCGGGCAGCGGCGCAAAAACGGATTCGGTTTCGGGCGCGGTGGAAAATGGCGATTCTGCTTCGGGCGCGAAGGCCGGAGTACTCGGCGTCGGCGCTGTGTTGGAATTGGAAGCGGCCACAATTGGTTTGGCGGGAACTTCGATTTTCTGGCCGTCTTCGAGAAAGGCCGCGAGATTGATGGCGTTCAAATCGGCGTCATTTTTCGCGCCGCCCGCTTTTTGAATGGCGTCTTGCACGCGGGCTTCAAAGGAGAATTTATAAACGCCGGGTTTGGCTACTTCGCCCGCGATGTGAACCACAATCGGCGTGGCGTCGGGAGTACTCGCGCCGCCTGCGAATGGGCCGATGAGATCGGGTTTGGTGGTTTGCATTTGCGAACGCGCGCCTAACGCGAAAAAAATCATCGCTGCGACGAAGGCGAGCAAGCATAAAAGCCAGCTGTTTTTGCGCGGCGGAGTACTTTCGGTTTCGAGATAATTCGCGGGAGAATTGGAAGGAATCGCCAGTTGTTCGGGCGGCGTAGGCGCGGACATGAATACTCCTTGAGAGCATGAAGCTGCAATTGATATAATGACAGGCAGAAATTTCATCGGCAAGCAGCACGCAAACTGGAGAGATGTTTTGGCTGGCGTATCAACAAGCGAACTCATCAACGAGCAAGCGAAAAGCAATGCGATGGACATCGCTTTGGACGGTTGCGACCTGGGCTTAATCGGCCTCGCTACAATCGGCCATTGATCTGCGCGCGGCGATTTCTATCATCAACGCCGCTGTCGAAGCCAGAGTTTTTTGTTATTTCGCCAGGTTCTTGAATGACATCACGGACGCATTTCGCGGTAACTCGAATTGTGTAACCTGATGCTCGATCCGGTTGTCGCTGAAGTAATCATGCGCACGCAACCCGGTTCGCAGTAGAATAAGTACGTCGTAAAACGGTCAAGTAGTAGACGCAAAAAATTTAGGAACAGGAATCAGTAATTCCGGCAAATTATGAACATTCCCTCAAAAGAAGAGCTGCGCGAAGCAGCCAGAGTACTCCGCACCAAGACGAGCAAGATGCGCGAACGGCGTGAAGCAGGAAAAGTGTTGGCGGCCTCAGGCGGCGGGCAAAAAGGCGGCTTGAACCGCGCTCGCAACTTAACTCCCGAAGAACGCAGCGCCATCGCCCGTTTGGGCGGACAAGCCCGGCAGGAACAACGCCGCGCCGAACGCGATTTGCGAAACGCACAAGCCAAAGTAGACGACTTGAAGAAGAAAAAGCCAAGCGCAAAGTAAGTAATTCAAGTCGGATCGTTCCAGCCAAGTTGGGCAAAAGTACAATGTTTTAAAATGGGCCGCGCATTGCGCGGCCCATTTTCTGTTTCAAGCAGTCTCACAAATACAAAACGAACCCTGAGCGTAAGCGACGGGCTTTTTATCGCGTTAGGCAAAGCCCGTCGCTTACGCTCAGGGTTCGTTTTTCTGAACATCGACTAAATCCAAAGCAATAAAATCTGGAGAAAACATCATGCAACGAGTAGGATTTCTAATTCGCGTTCAGCCGGAAAAACTGGAAGAATACAAGCAAACGCACAACCCGATCTGGCCCGAATTAGTGGCCGAACTCAAGATCGCCGGAATGCGCAATTATTCATTATGGCTCGACGCTTCCGGCCTCGAATTCGGCTATCTCGAATGCGACGATTGGGCGGCTGTTTGCGCTTATCTCGAAACTTCGGAAGTTCACACGCGCTGGCAGGAATTCATGCAGAATTTCCTCGCCGTTGGAACCAACAGCGAGCAGGGCGGGCAGCCGGTGCAAATGCTGGAACACGTTTTTCAGTTGGATTAAGTTTTCAGCTCTCATTAAATTTCCATGAAAAATGTTTAAAAACCATTGCAACCGGGAATAGTCTTTGTGATATTCTATTATCATTAAGAAAACGCGGAGTACTCTGATCGTGAGTACTGCGCGTTTATCGGTTCGGTTTCAAACAGCATCATGCATTTTCTAAAATCCTTCCAGAATCGCCGCCGGAAAATTGGTGCGCTTTGGATGACGGTCTGGCTTTGCGGCTGGGTCGGCATGATGTTGCTGCACGATCTTTCGCACGCAATCGATTCCGACAAACACCACGCGCCGTGCGCTGTTTGCCGCGTGTTGCATCAAGGTACCCCCGCCGCCATTGAAACACAACTGGCTGTGCGTGCCGTTCCGGTTTTTAATTCTGTCGGCGAAATTCAAACGCAAACCGTTTCCTTTCGTTCGCAATTCTCCTTCGCCGCCGCGATTCCTCGCGGCCCGCCTTCGCTCCTTTTGGTTTGACATTGTCGTCGCGCGTTGAAGCCGCATTTACATTCGCCTGAGTTTTAACTCGGTGCGCCTTCATCGCATTTTCCCCGTCATCTCAATTTTGAGAACTGCGCTTTCGCGCCACTTCTCAGGAGCAATTTTTCATGAAATCCACTCGTAAAACCGCCTTTACTTTGATTGAACTTTTGGTCGTCATTGCTATTATCGCAATTCTCGCCGCCATTTTATTCCCCGCTTTCGCCAGAGCGCGCGAAAATGCGCGGCGCGGCAGTTGCCTTTCCAATGAAAAGCAAATCGGCATCGCAGTGATGCAGTATTTGCAGGATTATGATGACAAATACATGCATCAGGACGAAACCATTTCGTACACATGGTTTGCTCCGTTGCAGCCGTATATTAAGAGTACTCAGGTTTTTCGCTGCCCGTCTAAAACTACCGATTCAAGCGGCGCGCAAAGCGATTATCTTATCAACGGTTTTTTCGCGCGCAGTGTCAGCCAGGCGGTATTTAATAATACCGCCGAACAAATCATGATTTCCGAACGCAAGGACGGCGTGGCGGATGTGGATTATCATCCCTGGGGCGAACCTTTGATCAGCGAGCCGCCCGATACCGCCGAGTTTGATGATTTTATTGAAAAAGAGCGCCACTTCAATGGCTCAAATTATCTCTTCGCTGATGGCCATGCCAAATGGTTGCGCTGGGAGAAAACCATCGCCAACATCGGCAGTAGTACACTGGGCGCCGGGATGCACAACCGGGAAAACTTGCCCAAGCCCGCCGGTGCTTGAACTTTGAATAAAGCGTATAAGCCGCAATAAATTTGTTTCTCAGTAAATAATTCGCAATGAAAAAGCGGCGCGCGGGGTACTCCGCGCGTCGCTTTTTGCATCATCGGTCAAAATAAGAGCATGGGCGATTTGAAAGATGCGCGGCTAATTTATCGCAAAGGCTTTTTGTTTCTTGTTATCGGAGTACTCGGCGCGGGCTGTTTGCTGCTGGAAAACTTCTCGGTTCGCAACGCGCTTTTGCTGGCCATCACAATTTGGGCGTTCTGCCGATTTTATTATTTCCTGTTTTACGTGATCGAAAAATACGTGGATGGAGAATTCAAATTCGCCGGGTTTTCTTCGTTTTTGATTTACCTCTGGAACAAACGTCGCCTTTAATACCAGCGCGGAGTACTCCGCGCGCCACGGGAACTTCGCAAATGCGATACTGCGATAGCAATTAGTTAATTTGAAACGAATAATTTATGGAACGAAAAATTGCCGCATTGATTGATTTGTCGCACGAGTTGGGTCGGGAAGAACGCGACCTGGCGATTTTGGGTGAAGGCAATACTTCAGTTCGTTTGGACACTGAAACCTTTGCCGTCAAAGCCAGCGGCTCCAGCTTGTCCACGCTGCGCGAGGAAGATGTGACTATTTGTCGCTTCGATGCTTTGCTACCGTTGTTGGAACAAACGCAACTCAGCGATTTGGAAATTGATCAGGCGCTGCTGGATGCGCGCGTCGATTCAAGCGCGAAAAAGCCTTCGGTCGAAGCGCTCTTTCACGCGTATCTTCTTACACTGCCGGATGTGGAATTTGTGGGGCATACGCACGCCATCACGGTAAATCAAATTTTGTGTTCCTCTCGCGCTCGCGAATTCGCGGAAAGCCGTTTATTTCCCGATGAAATCGTGTGCTGCGGCGTGGCTTCGGTTTTCATTCCTTACACTGATCCGGGGCTGAAGCTGGCGCAGGCGATTCACGCGGGAACGAAGCAATTTGTTCAAACTCATGAGCGCCGCCCGACGGTAATTCACCTGGAAAATCACGGTTTAATCACGCTGGGGAAAACGCCGCAAGCGGTTTTAGCCGCGATGCTGATGAGCGAAAAAGCCGCGCGCATCTGGGTTGGTGCCGCCGCATTGGGCGGGCCGCAAACTTTGAGTTCTGAACAAATCGCGCGCATCGCCGGTCGGCCCGACGAACATCATCGGCAGAAAATGCTCGGGCTTTAAAAGTTTGAATCTCAAATAAAAAGCGCGCCCGGAGTACTCCGGGCGCGCTTTTTATTTGAGATTCTAAATTGTTCTTCAACAATCCGTTTCGGCAAATTCTTGCGGAATCGTGGTTTTCATTTCATCAAGCTGTTCCTGCAACGCGCGAACTTGTTTTTCCAGTTGGCGCAAAGTGCGAATGCCGTCCGGCAGTTTTTTCATGCTGGCTTGCTGCTTCATGAATTCGCGCTGAGGAATGGCCGGGCTGCCCAGCACGAAATCGCCCGCGCCGATGTTGTTGATGACACCGCACTGCGCGCCGAGTACTGCGCCTTTGCCGACGCGAACGTGATCGCGCAAACCAACTTGTCCGGCGATGACGACGTTGTCTTCGATAATCACGCTGCCGCTGATTCCCACCAGCGCGCATAAAATACAGTTTTTACCGATCTGCACGTTATGTCCGACTTGCACCAGATTGTCGATTTTCGTGCCTGCGCCTACGCGCGTCGCGCCGAGCATGGCGCGGTCGATGCAAACGTTGGCGCCGATTTCCACGTCGTCTTCAATAATCACGGTGCCGATTTGCGGGACTTTGTGATGTTTTCCGCCATCGAGAACGTAGCCAAAACCGTCGCCGCCGATGACGCTGGAAGAATGAATGCGCACGCGCTCGCCGATGTGAACGTGGTGATTGATGACAACCGAAGCGTTCAAAACCGAAGCGTTGCCGATTTGCGCGCCGTTTCCAATGACGACGTGCGGATACAGCACGACGCCGTCGCCGATGTGCGCTTGATGGCCGACGTAGCAAAATTCGCGAATCGTCACGCCTTCGCCGATGTGCGCGTCGGGTTCAATAATCGCGCTGGGATGAATGCCACTTTCGGGCAAATCGAGCGGCTGCAAGTACTCCATGACTTTGGCAAAAGCCAAACGCGGGTTTCCCGTGAGAACGGCGGGTTTTCCCTGCAAACCTTTTTTGCGGTCGGAAGCGC
>Ga0123337_10002651_pt1 | contig 20185 bp, 14 predicted proteins | sample frozenSSSSmetaG_FD_89792 | JGI IMG/M metagenome (GOLD analysis project Ga0123337, IMG submission 89792) | Glacier valley bacterial and archeal communities from Borup Fiord, Nunavut, Canada, to study Microbial Dark Matter (Phase II) -... | ecosystem: Environmental > Aquatic > Freshwater > Ice >... | reverse complement strand
CCACCGCCGTAGCCGCCACCGCCGCCGCCGAAGCCGCCGGTACGGGGAGGACGTGCCTCCATTGGACGGGCTTCGTTCACAGTGATGCTACGACCACCGAGGGATTGACCGTTCATGCCGGCGATTGCAGCTTGCGCTTCGGCATCGCTGCCCATTTCGACGAAACCAAAGCCTTTGGAGCGACCGGTGTCGCGTTCCATCATGACTTTAGCGCTGGTGATAGAACCGAATTCGCCAAAAGACTGTTGCAGATCTTCGTCACGAACCGTGTATGGCAGGTTGCCGACGTAAAGTTTGTTGCCCATGGGGGACTCCTTAAAAACACATAAAACAAAAGCGATGGGGTCCCGTAAGCACAACACACCTGAAAAGTACCGCCGTAGCGCGCGAAACGAACCGATCACCTGAAACTATGCAAGTAGCTTGCTACCCGCACCCGCATATTATGCGCCAAGAAAGTAGGTCAACACGAATACATAACGCAGTTTTTGGTAACGACACGCTGTTATGCACGTTCGCGCCTCTCAGAACAAAGGCCAGCGGCAGACAAAAATGGCCCGATGGTGGGCCCAGAGTTCGTCGCTTACCTGCGGTCTTGCCATGCCCTTCAGCTAATGATGCAGACAGATTTCCAAAATCTTAAAAGGTAGGCCAAGTCGCTTTCCGACGACAAGCCAAGTCATTGATTTATAAAGACTTTTTAGAAAGAACAGGAATGTTGTCGCTGTATGGCGACAAAAACAGGGTCTTTTGCCATTTTTCCCTGCGTTTTTCCAGCGGAAAATTTCGAAACGCTGCCAACCCCATGATTTAAAATAGATTTTTCAAGCTGGCACAGGGTTTGCCCTAGTGATGGCATGCAAGCTTTTTTTCGTCTTTCCCAACGTCTCAGCGGATATGCCCCGCGAGTGCGTTTCGCCGCCCTGGCCTGCGCCGGCGCAATGGCGCTGAGCGCCCCGCTGGCCCACGCCTGGAGCCTGGAGGATGTCGCGACCCTCGCCAGCCAGCGCACCAAAACGCCGTTCAAGGAAGCTTCTCACGCAGTCCCGGCCGAGCTGGCCAAGATGGACTACGACGACTACCGCGACATCCGCTTCAAACCGGACAGCACGCTGTGGCGCGCCGAAAAACTGCCCTTTGAAGCGAATTTTTTCCATGTCGGCCGTCACGGCGACTCGGTCCGCGTCCACGAGATCACCTCGGCTGGCGTCAAGCGTGTGCCCTATGACCCGGCCAAGTTCAATTTCGGCAAGAACAAGCTGTCACCCAAGAACTGGGGCGATTTGGGCTACGGCGGCGTGCGCGCCTTCAGCAACCTGAATTCGCCCACCTACAAGGACGAGCTGGTCGTGTTCTCAGGAGCCAGCTACTTCCGGGCGCTGGGCTCCGGGCAGCTCTATGGCCTGTCGGCACGCGGCCTGGCGGTGGACACGGCCGGTCCGGCCAAGGAAGAATTTCCGCGCTTCACCGACTTCTGGCTGGAAAAGCCTGTCAGGGAAGGCGATCCGCTGACGATTTATGCGCTGATGGATTCGGCGCGCATGACGGGCGCCTACCGGTTCGAGGTCAAGCCGGGTGAGCAGACCGTCACCGACGTGCAGGCCCGCATCTTCATGCGGGCGACCGACAAGCCTGTGACCACGCTGGGCCTGGCGCCGCTGACCAGCATGTTTTTCTTTGGCGAGAACCAGCCGCGTCCCGGCGACTTCCGGCCGGAAGTGCATGATTCGGACGGCCTGATGATCGCCACCGGCGAGGGTGAATGGCTGTGGCGTCCGCTGCAGAACCCGGCGTCGCCGCTGGTGACCTCGTTCAAGATGAAAAGCCTCAAGGGCTTTGGCCTGATGCAGCGCGACCGGGCTTTTTCGAACTACGAAGACACCGAGGCGCGCTACGAAAAGCGCCCCAGCGCCTGGGTCACGCCGATCAAGGGCTTTGACGCCGGCCGCGTCGAGTTGCTGCAGTTCGCCACGCCCGACGAAACCCACGACAACGTGGCAGCGTACTGGGTGCCGGAACAAATGCCCGCCCCCGGCCAGTCGATCGACCTGGCCTATCAGATCGCCTGGCAAGGCAAGAACCAGCAATTGCCGCCCAACGGCTGGGTCACGCAGTCGCGCCGCGGCATCGGTTACAGCAAGCTGGGCGCCGACGCGCTGGGCCAGCAGATCCAGTTTGTCATCGACTTTGCCGGCCCGGCGCTGGACGCCTTGCCAGAAGAAGCCAAGGTCGAGGCCATCACGACGGCCAGTGCCAATGCCCGCGTGGTCGAAAGCTTGGCTTACCGCAATCCGGCCACCGGCGCCTGGCGCATGACGCTGCGCGTCGAGCGCCTCAAGACCACCGAGCCGGCCCAGCCGATTGAGCTGCGCGCATTTCTACAAAACAACAACCAAACTCTGAGCGAAACATGGACCAACCTGATCACCAACTGAATCGGCGCAGCCTGCTGCGTGAAGAACGTCATCCCAATGCCGTCACGGCGCCGCCAGTGCATCGCGGCTCCATGGCGCCGCGTCCCTGGCGCGGTTTCTGGAACAGCATGGGCACTGCCGCCTTGCTGCCTTTCGTCAGGCGCAATGACTCATCGGCTTCAACCCAGCATGCGCCTGCCGCAGCCATGGAGCCATGGCAACACGCGGCCAAGCGCCGCCGTACGGTTTTCATGATGCTGACCCTGGTCAGCACCGTGCTGGCCACGGCGCTGTTTGCCGACATGCAGCCCGACTACGACAGCGCCTTCCTGCAATATGGCCAGCTGGCCCTGTTTGCGCTGCTGTCGGCCTGGGTAGTCACCGGTTTCATGACCGCGATGATGGGTTTTTACGTCACGCTGTTCGGCGACAAGCACACGTTGTCGGCCAAGAAGGTCCAGCACCACGCACTCGACAAGTCCACGCGTACCGCCATCATCATGCCGATCTGCAACGAGGATGTGCGCACCGTGTTTGCCGGCCTGCGCGCCACCTGCGAATCGGTGGCCGTGACCGGTCATACCGCTGCTTTTGATGTGTTCGTGCTGTCCGACAGCAACAACCCGGCCATCATCAAAGCCGAACGAGCCGCCTGGGAAGCCCTGCGCGCGCAGCTGGCCAGCCAGCCTGACCAGCCGCAGATCGAGGTCTATTACCGCCTGCGCCAGCGCCGCACCGACCGCAAGGCCGGCAACGTGGCCGACTTCTGCCGCCGCTGGGGCAAGGACTACCGCTACATGGTGGTGCTGGACGCCGACAGCGTGATGAGCGGCGACTGCCTGGTGTCCATGGTCAAGCTGATGGAAGCCAACCCCACCGCCGGCATCATCCAGACCGCCACCCAGGCCATCGGCCATGTCACGCTGCATGCGCGCGCCCAGCAGTTCGGCTCGCGCGTGACGGGCCGCCTGTTCACGCTGGGCATGCAGTTCTGGCAGATGGGCGAGTCCCACTACTGGGGCCACAACGCCATCATCCGCATCGAGCCGTTCATGCAGCACTGCGCGCTGGCGCGCATTGAAGGCACGGGCGGCATGGCCGGCAGCATCATGTCGCACGACTTCGTCGAAGCCGCGCTGATGCGCCGCGCTGGCTATCACGTCTGGCTGGTGGCCGACCTGATCGGCAGCTACGAGCAGCAGCCGCCCGACCTGCTGGCCGAACTGCAGCGCGACCGCCGCTGGTGCCAGGGCAACCTGCAGAACTCGCGCCTGATCGCCGAACCCGGCATGCACCCGGTGCACCGTTCGATGTTCGCCACCGGCGCCATGGCTTACCTGTCTGCACCCCTGTGGCTGTGCTTCATGACCATGGGCACGGCGCTGTGGCTGTCGGGCTCGCCGATGGTGAGCGACTGGGACGTGCTGCCGGGCGAGTTGGTATCGCTCTGGGCCTGGACGCTGAGCATGCTGTTTCTGCCGCGCATCCTGGGCCTGGCCGCCGTGCTGTTCAAGGGCCAGCAACATAGCTATGGCGGAACCGCCAGCCTGCTGCGCAGCGCACTGTTGGAGACGCTGATTGCCCTGCTGCAGGCACCGATCCGGATGCTGGCGCACTCGCTGTTTGTCGTCATCGCGCTGACCGGCCTGAAGCTGGAATGGAAATCGCCTCCGCGTGAAGCCGCTGCCGTGCCATGGCGCCATGCGCTGGCGCAGCTTGCGCCCATGAGCAGCGTGGTCGCGCTGATGGCTGCCGGCATTGCCATGATTGATGCCAGCGCGCTGGTCTGGCTGCTGCCGGTCGGCCTGCCGCTGCTGCTGTCGATTCCGATGACGGTGCTGACCAGCAAGGTCGGCGTGGGCACCGCGATGCGGGCCAACAACTACCTGCTGATCCCCGAAGAAACCCGCTCGCCGGCCGTGCTGCGGCGCGCCTGGCTGCATGCCAGCCAGCTGGCCAAGCCACGACTCAAGGCGGCCTGAGCCCTCGGCGGACCGCACAAAGACGGACGCAAGTTGCTATATTTTTTATAGCTTCTTGCGTCCGTCTTCATTGGGCAAACCCCTGTTTTAATCGAAAAAATGGCATTTTGCCAGGCCAGTTGCATTGGCGATGACCTAAGTTTGCGCAAGAGCCAGTCAACAAAAAACTCAACCAGCCCCTCTTCGACGGGTGAAAAAAGCATCCATGAAACTCTCGACCTTCATCACCGCCCATCTGCCAAAAATTCTTTCCGAGTGGGACCTTTTTGCCAAAACCCTGTTTCCGGCTTGGCCGGCCCCGCCGCCCCACCTCTTGCGGGACCATGCCAAGGAAATCCTGCAGGAGATCGTTGTAGACCTGGAAACGGGCCAGACCGCAGCGCAGCAAGCGGAAAAATCAAGAGGCCAGCGCTTCGACGAGGTGAACCGCAAGAGCGCCGCAGCCATACACGGCACGCTTCGCCAGGCCAGCGGCTTCACGCTGATACAGCTCACGTCGGAATACCGGGCCTTGCGGGCAACGGTATTTCGCCTGTGGACGCCCCACATGGAGCCGTTCACCCCCCAGATTTCGAGCGACATGATGCGGTTCAACGAAGCCATGGACCAGGCACTGGCCGAGTCCGTGGTGACTTATTCCGAAAATTCCGATCGCACGCGCGACACCTTCCTGGCCATCCTCGGGCACGACCTGCGCAGTCCGCTGTCCACCATCACGATGGCAGCAGGCTACCTGGCGCGCCCGAACACAGGCACCGACGCCACACGGCAGATGGGGGCGCGCGTCGCGCGCAGTGCCGCCAACATGACGTCCATGATCAAGGATTTGCTGGAATATGCGCGTACCCAGTTGGGCGGTGGCATCCCGCTGACCTTGCGCCGGGAAAACATGCGCGATATCTGCCAGGCAGCGCTGGACGACGCGCAAGCCGGTCACCCGGACTGTCCGTTTGAGCTGGAGGCATCGGGCGACCTGTTCGGCGCTTTCGACAGTGCGCGATTGCAGCAGCTTTTTTCGAATTTGCTCAACAATGCGGCACAGTACCGCGCCGATACCCACCCCGTCACCCTCACGGCCCAGGGCGAGCTGGATACAGTGACGGTGCAAGTGCGCAATCAGGGCCCGGTGATTCCTGCCCAATCGCTGCAGGCCATTTTCGATCCACTGGTTCAGCTGTCGGTTGAAGAAGGAAAACAGGAAGGTGCGCCCTCCAGCAGCCTGGGCCTGGGGCTTTTTATTGCCCGTGAAATCACCTCGGCACACGGCGGCACCATCACGGCAGAGTCAAACGAGGATTCCGGCACGGTATTTACCGTCACGCTTGCGCGCGTACCGCCTGCAGCACAGACCAGATGATGCGGTTTTCGGCGTTACCCTGTGCCGGAAGTCGCTGAGGCGCGGCATCAAACCGAAATTTCCGCGTTGACTCGCCGGCTCAGGTCTTAGAGGGGGAAGGAAAAGTCTTTGAAACGATTCCCAGCAGCCTCTCAATGGAGACAGGCTTGACCAGATAGTGGTCGAACCCCAGCGCCGGGTCATTGGCATGCTCGTCCTGCTGTTCATAGCCTGTCATGGCGATGCAGCAGGGAGCGGGCACGGCACCAAGCAGCCGTATTTGCCTGAGCACCTCGTGGCCGTTCATGCCCGGCAAGCCGATGTCGCAGATAACGATGTCGTAACCGCCGTCTTTCGCCAAGGCAAGTCCGGCCGGACCATCAAACGCTGAAACGACACTGTGGCCCTCAATCGTCAAACAAAAATTAAGGGTTTCATTCGCATCCACATTGTCTTCAATGACCAGTATCCGGCAGGGACGGCTCGGGTCTGCAGCCCCTGCAGGGCTGTCTTCACGCAAGTTACAGGCAAGCGCATCAGGCGCTTCGTGGCTTTCCAGGGTCAACATATTTCCAATAGCGGCATGCACTGCCAGTCTTTGAATGAACCATCGGGTGCAGATTAATCAAGGGCGCCATTTACTCTTTTTTTAATAGCTAAAAACGCCCGTGGTTATTGCGCAAAGTCCTGTTTTATATAAAAAAATCAGAACTTCGGCATGCCTTTCATGCCGCCCATGCGCTTCATCATCTTCATCATGCCGCTGCCTTTCATCTTTTTCATCATGCCCTGCATCTGCTCGAATTCGTTGAGCAGGCGGTTGACTTCCTGAACATGCACGCCCGAACCGGCGGCAATGCGGCGCTTGCGCGTCGCCTTGATGAGTTCGGGCTTACGGCGCTCCAGCGGCGTCATGCTCTGGATGATGCCTTCCTTGCGCTTGATGTCTTTTTCGGCCTTGTCCATGTCTATAGCGCCGGCCTTGGCAGCCATTTGCGCAGGCAACTTGTCGAGCAGGCTGGACAGGCCGCCCATGTTCTTCATCTGCTGCAGTTGGCTTAAAAAGTCATTGAGGTCAAAGCCGTCGCCGGACTTGATCTTGGCGGCCAGCTTTTGCGCTTCGGCCATGTTGACGCCCGAGGCCATCTGCTCGACCAGCGCGACGATGTCGCCCATGCCCAGGATGCGGCCGGCGTGGCGCTCGGCATCGAACACCTCCAGGCCGTCGAGCTTTTCGCTAGTGCCCGCGAACTTGATAGGCGCGCCAGTGATCTGGCGCACCGACAGCGCCGCGCCGCCGCGCGAGTCGCCGTCGGTCTTGGTCAGGATGATGCCGGTCAGCGGCAGCGCTTCCTTGAAGGCCTTGGCCGTGTTGACCGCATCCTGGCCCTGCATGGCATCGACCACGAACAGCGTTTCGACCGGTTTCAGAATGGCGTGCAGTTCCTTGATCTCGGCCATCAGGGCTTCGTCAATCGCCAGACGGCCGGCGGTATCGACCAGCAGCACATCGAAGAAATGGCGCTTGGCGTAGTCGAGCGCGGCGCGGGCGATCTCGGCCGGCTTCTGGTCGGGCGTGCTCGGGAACCATTCGGCGCCGGCCTGCTTGGTGACGACTTTCAGCTGCTCGATGGCGGCGGGCCGATAGACGTCGCCCGACACCGTCAGGACTTTTTTCTTGCGCTTTTCAATCAGGTGCTTGGCCAACTTGGCGGTCGTGGTGGTTTTACCCGCGCCTTGCAGGCCGGCCATCAGGATGACGGCCGGCGGCTGCGCGGCCAGGTTGATGTCGCTGACGCCTTCGCCCATGGTGGCCGCCAGCTCTTTGCTGACAATGCCGACCAGCGCCTGTCCGGGCGACAGCGAGCCCATCACCTCCTGGCCCATGGCTTTTTCCTTGACGCGGGCAATGAAGTCGCGCACCACCGGCAGGGCCACGTCGGCCTCCAGCAGCGCCATGCGGACTTCGCGCAGCATGTCCTGCACATTGGATTCGGTGATGCGGGCCTGGCCGCGCATTTCCTTGACGAGGCGGGATAACTTGTCGGTAAGGGCTGTAGCCATGAAGAAGAGTCCTGAAACGGGGCGCGGTGAGGGAGCCAAAGGCCATGAAAGACTTGGCCAGGCGCTAAACTGTAGCCATGATTTTAGCTTTCAGCGGTGGATGGGGTCTTGGGGCGGCGGCAGGCGCGGCGATAGCCTATGCGGTACTGGCGCTGGCGACTCCGCGGCTAGGCGAGCGCACCCTGCGCGGCCTGCTTCTGGCGGCCTGGCTGCTGCATGCGCTGACGCTGGTGGAGGCCCTGCTGGGCAGCCCGCCACGTTTTGGTTTTGCGCCGGCGCTGTCGATGACGGTCTGGCTGGTGCTGACGGTGTATGCGGTGGAGCGCCGCCTGTTCCCGCAGCTTCATGCGCACTGGGCACTGGCCGGCCTGGGCAGCGCGGCTGTCATTCTGGCCTTGATCTTTCCGGGCACCAGTTACCACGTCATTGCCTCGCCCTGGCTGCCATTGCACTGGGCCTTGGGCATTGCGTCCTACGGGCTGTTTGCAGCAGCCGTCGTGCATGGCTGGCTGATGGTGCGTGCCGAGCGCGCCATCCGGCAGGCCGAACAAAACAATGCAGGCGTTCCCCTGCTCACGCTGGAACGCCTGACCTTCCGGTTTGTCGAGGCCGGTTTTGTGCTGCTTTCTGCCACCTTGCTGGTGGGCTGGCTGTTTGCCGAGTCCCTCTACGGCCCGGGCCTGGGCTGGAAGTGGGACCACAAGACGATTTTTTCACTGCTGTCCTGGGCCACCTTTGCGGGCCTGCTGATCGGGCGCGCGCGCCTGGGCTGGCGCGGCCTGAAAGCGATTCGCGTACTTTACCTGGGTGCCGGCCTGCTGCTGCTGAGCTACGCCGGTTCGCGCTTTGTGCTTGAAGTCATCCTGAGGCGGGCATGAAGTACCTGCTGGTCATCGCCCTCATCCTGGTTGTTTTCTGGCTCTGGCGCCACAACCGGCAGGCCGAAAGAAAGGCAGCGCAGCCGCAGCGTCCGCGCACCAGGGCCCCTGCTGAAAAAGAAATCACGGAAATGGTGGCCTGTGCGGTCTGCCATGTTCACCTGCCCAAGTCGGACGCCCTGATCGGCCGGGACGGTTTTTACTGCAGCGAGGCGCACCGCCGTGAGGCCGGGGCTAAATGAGCCTGCAGCTCCCTTCGTGGCGCAATAACGCAGAAAAACAGGCCCGTGCCAGGGAGCTAGAACCCGCTCAGGATTCTTTCGGCCGGCTCTGGTATGTCTTCATGAGCGGCCGCGTCGCCATTGCAGGCGTGCTGATCCTCCTGCAGGCGGCGCTCCAGGCCTTGGGCAATCCCGGCAATCGCGCAACGCTGGCGGTGTGTATCGCCTATCTGTGCGCCACCCTCGCGGTGCGGCTCTGGGCCCACCCACAGCCGCCCCGCAGCGCATTGGATGCGCATTGGATTTTCACCATTGGCGTGGATGTGATCGCGTTCTCGCTGCTCAACTTTTTGCAGTTCAGCGGCATCAACTACAGTTTGCTTTTTGCCCTGCCGGTGTTGTTGGCTTCCGTGCTCGGACCAATTTTGCTGGCTTTTGGCACGGCGGCCAGCGTGACCCTGCTGCTGCTGGCCGATGCCTGGTGGAGTTCCGTGCAGGGCAGCGGTGATGTCAACGCGCGCTGGCTGCAGGCAGGCCTGAGCGGTTCCGGATTCTTCCTGGTGGCCTTGCTGGCCCACCAGCTGGCGCTAAGGCTGGCACGAGAGGAAAAGCTGGTCAGGCAAAGCCAGTCTGCGGCCCGCATGCAGATCCAGGTCAATGAACTGGTGATTGCCACGCTGGCCGACGGCGTGCTCGTCATGGATATCAAGGGCATGGTGCGCTCGGCCAACCCGGCCGCCAGGCGTTTATTGGCCGCGCAGAGCGAGCGCTATCCCGCACCTTTCGATCTGGCTGCGCAAGCCGCCTGGCAACCCCTGACGGACCTGATGCATCGCACCTTCAAGATTCAGACCGAGCAGGAAACCAGTATCAGCTTGATGCCTTCGGGCATTCAGACCAGAAGACTGCATGTACGCTCGCGCCTGACGGGCTCGCAGGAGGAAATGCAAGAAAGCCTGTGCGTGATGTTTCTTGAAGACCTGCGCGAGGTGGAAGCCCGCGTGCGAATCGAGAAAATGGCCGCCATGGGTCGCATGTCGGCGGCCGTGGCACACGAAATCAGAAACCCGCTGGCGGCCATTTCACAGGCCAATGCGCTGCTTGAAGAAGACCTGCAGGACGCCGGACAGCACCAACTCACGGGCATCATTGGCCAAAATGCCCGGCGCCTGGCAACCATCGTCGATGAAGTGCTGGACATCTCGCGTGCTCAGCAGCAAATCCCGGCGCCGCAGACCACCACCTTGCAGCTCGATGAAGCGGCCCGCCGCATTGCGACCGACTGGGCAAAACAAAATGCTGCTGGCGCACGGCTTTGCATCAGCACCGGCGCTGGCAACGGGGCCGTCTGCTTTGACGACGAACACTTGCGGCGCCTGATGATCAACCTGCTGGACAATGCCTTGCGCTACGCCAGCAGTTCAGCCCATGCAATTGAAGTCACGACCCACCTGATGGCGCCGGGCCAGGCCCGGCTGGGGGTGTGGAGCGATGGCCAGCCGCTTGAAGAAACCGTCGAGAGGCATCTGTTCGAGCCTTTCTTTTCGGCCGAGAGCCGATCCAGCGGACTGGGCCTTTATATCTGCCGCGAACTGTGCGAACGCTACGGTGCGCTGATCGGTTACCAGCGCGTACAGCGCGAAGGCACCGAGGGCAATGAATTTTTTATCATGTTCAGGCCGGCTTCGACGCTCATGAGCACCGAGCTGTCCTATCTGGATTCCGTCCTCGTATGAAACCATGAACCCGCAAGCAACCGTATCCCCGCCCGCCAGCATCCTGATCATTGATGACGAGCCGGATCTGCGCACCCTGTACGAGCTGACGCTGCTCAGGCAGGGCTACCGCGTAGAAGCCGCTGCAGATTTGCAGCAGGCCCGCGAGCACCTCAGGGCGCACCGCTTTGACGCCGTCATCACTGACATGCGCCTGCCCGACGGCCTGGGGCTTGAATTGCTGCGGGACCTGACGGCACAGCAGCGCCCGGAGCGCTGCGTAGTCATCACGGCGCATGGCTCTGCCGAAAATGCAGTGGAGGCGCTCAAGGCGGGGGCATTTGACTACCTCACCAAACCGGTTGACCTCAAACAGTTCCGCAGCGTGGTGGCCTCAGCCATACAGGAAGCCAGGAATGTGGGACTGGCTCTGGTCAAGGGCGAATCCCGCGCGGCAACGTCCAGTTCCGCCATCGCCGCCGCAGGGCCCTGCAATCCGGCCCATGCTGCCGCCATACTGAAAAAGCTGGTCGGCGAATCACCGGTGATGCGGGCGGTGAAGTCGCGCATTGTCAAAGTGGCCGGCAGCATGGCGCCGGTGCTGATACGGGGCGAATCGGGCACCGGCAAGGAACTGGTGGCGCGCGCCGTGCACGGCTGCAGCCACCGCGCGGCCAGTCCGTTCGTGGCGGTCAACTGCAGTGCGATTCCTGAAAACCTGCTCGAAGCGGAGTTCTTCGGCGCGCGCAAAGGCGCCTACACCGGCTCGACCCACGACCGGCAGGGCTATTTCCAGGCGGCCAAGGGCGGAACGCTGTTTCTCGATGAGATTGGCGACCTGCCGCTGGCCATGCAGTCCAAGCTGCTGCGGGCGATTCAGGAACGTACCGTGCGCCCGCTGGGCTCGCCGCAGGAAGACACCGTCGATGTGCGCATCGTCAGCGCAACCCACAAGGACCTGGCAGCTGGCGTTGAGGCCGGCAGCTTTCGTCAGGATTTGTACTACCGGCTCAATGTGATCGAAATTGTGGTGCCGCCGCTGCGTGAACGGCTGGAGGACTTGCCAGCGCTTTGCCATGCCCTGCTGTCACGCATCTGCCAGGAATCCGGGCTGGCCACGCCCGAACTGGGCGCAGCAGTCATGGAGCAGTTGCGCTCGCTCCCCCTCTACGGCAATGTCAGGGAACTGGAGAACATACTGCATCGCGCAGTGGCACTCGGCGAGGACAGCACGCTGCACTTTGACGAAGCGCCAGAGTATCCCGTCGCCGTACCGGAGAATCTGCAGAATTTCCTCGACCAGCAGGAGCGCAGCATCCTGACCCGGGTATTGCAGGAAACAGGCTTCAACCGCACGGCCGCCGCCGCCAAACTGGGCCTGAGCCTGCGCCAGATCCGCTACCGCATTGCTCGCCTGGGCATTGCAACGCCGGGCCAGGACGATGCCGCCGAAGCACTTGATGACATTGCCTGAGCCAGCCGCCGTTCCAGTCCATACCGACTTGTGGCGGGACGGCTGGTATCGCTATGCCCGCACCCTGGCATCGCCCAATTTCGGCCCGCGTCCTGCCGGTGCGCCCATCGACCTGATCGTGATTCATTCGATCAGCCTGCCGCCAGGGGAGTTTGGCAACGGCAATGTGCAGCGCCTTTTCACCAACCAGCTTGACTGGGAGGCCCATCCCTACTTCCAGGGAATTCGCGACCTGCGGGTCTCGTCGCATTTTTTTATCGCCCGCAATGGCGCCTTGTGGCAGTTTGTGGCCTGCGGCGACCGCGCCTGGCATGCCGGCGAATCGGCCTACCGGGGACGCAGTCAGTGCAATGACGATTCCATCGGCATTGAACTCGAAGGCCTTGAAGGCAGCACCTTTGAAGCCCAGCAGTACGAAACCCTGGCCGGGTTGTGCGCGGCGCTGCTTCAGGCCTATCCGATTGCGCACATTGCCGGCCATGAGCACATTGCCGCCGGGCGCAAGCAGGACCCCGGTCCGGGATTCGACTGGCTTTTGTTACAAAATTCACTGGCCTTGCCCGATAGGTTTTTGCCAGTGGCCGGCTGAAAAAATCTTTCCTCCCTTTGCCATATTTCCCCTTTTTCGCCCCTGGCAGAGTCCACAAGAAATTGGCGGACCCAGTCCCTGTCAGCGTTTGCAGGTAAAAACCCGTGGCAAGCCGCGCCAATGCTTTGCCAGCCTTGCCAGAGCCTGATTCCATCAGGCCTTGACGCCGGTTCAGGGAAAACCAACGGCCTTGATACCGCTAGAAAAACAATAAAAACCCCTCAAAATCAACGACGCATCAAAGCAACAGATACACTACCTGTAGTGGTTGCACAGCCTTCAGACACTAGGTATAGTGTCTAACCATCAGTCAAGCTGAAGTGATTCGCCCTTTGTGGCAAAGAAAACCGCTCATGGCCAGCGCTTATTTTTTGACACAGCCGAATCCGCCCTGCCCCACCAGACCCGTTGTCCATCACAGCAAAACACAAGAGGAACATCATGCAAACAGCACCCTATGCCGTGCCCCTTCCGTCCGGCGTTCCGGCCAATAATTCTGCTCGCGGCAACACCCCGGCAGCATCCGACGCGCTGGCGCACTACCAGCTCATTCGCCGCAATGGCTCGGTCGTTGCCTTCGAGCCGCACAAGATCGCCGTCGCCATGATGAAGGCCTTTCTGGCCGTTCATGGCACCCAAGGCGCAGCATCGGCCAGCGTTCGCGAAACCGTCGATACCCTGACCCAGGCCGTCATCCGCGCGCTGATGCGCTCACGCCCCAGCGGCGGCACCTTCCACATTGAGGACGTGCAGGACCAGGTCGAACTCGGCCTGATGCGCGGCGGTCACCACGAAATTGCCCGCGCTTACGTTCTCTATCGAGAAAAGCACAACCAGGAACGAGCCAAACAGCTGCAAACGCAGGCGCCTGCTGCGCCGCTGCTGCACGTGATGGATGGCGGTAAACGGGTTGCGCTGGATATCCGCAACCTGCAGGCCCTGATCGAGGCGTCATGCGCCAACCTCGGCGCCGACGTCAAGCCCGACCCGATTGTTTCTGAAACCATGCGCAACCTGTATGACGGCGTGCCCATCGAAGAGGTTTACAAGGCGTCCATCCTGGCAGCCCGCACGCTGATCGAAAAAGACCCCGACTACACCTACGTCACGGCCCGCCTGCTGATGCACACCATCCGCAAGGAAGTGCTGGGCGAGGAAGTCAACCACGAAGCGATGGCCGTTCGCTATGCCACGTATTTCCCGGAATTCATCGCCAAGGGCGTGAAGAACGAACTGCTCGACGAAAAGCTCCAGCAGTTCGACCTGGCCCGCCTGGGCGCGGCGCTCAAGCCCGAGCGCGACCTGCAGTTTGACTACCTCGGTCTGCAGACCCTGTTTGACCGCTACTTCTTGCACGTGCGCAAGCAGCGCATCGAGTTGCCGCAGGCTTTCTTCATGCGCGTGGCGATGGGCCTGTCGCTCAATGAGACCAACCGCGAAGAACGGGCCATCGAGTTCTACGAAATTCTGTCGTCGTTCGACTTCATGTCGAGCACGCCCACGCTGTTCAATGCCGGCACGCTGCGCTCGCAACTGTCGTCGTGCTACCTGACCACCGTGGCCGACGACCTGGGCGGCATTTACGACGCGATCAAGGAAAACGCGCTGCTTTCCAAATTTGCCGGTGGCCTGGGCAACGACTGGACGCCGGTGCGCGCCATGGGCGCCCACATCAAGGGCACCAACGGCGAATCGCAGGGCGTCGTCCCCTTCCTGAAAGTCGTCAACGACACCGCCGTGGCGGTCAACCAGGGCGGCAAGCGCAAGGGCGCGGTCTGCGCCTACCTGGAAACCTGGCACCTCGACATCGAGGAATTCCTCGAGTTGCGCAAGAACACTGGCGACGACCGCCGCCGCACGCACGACATGAACACGTCGAACTGGATTCCCGACCTGTTCATGCGCCGCGTGATGGAAAAAGGCAGTTGGACGTTGTTCTCTCCTTCCGACACGCCCGACCTGCACGACAAGTACGGCCAGGACTTCGAAAAGGCCTATACCGCCTATGAAGCACAGGCCGCGCGCGGCGAGCTCAAGCCGTCGCGCACGCTGCAGGCCACCGACATGTGGCGCAAGATGCTGTCGATGCTGTTCGAGACCGGCCATCCCTGGATCACGTTCAAGGATGCCTGCAACATCCGCTCGCCGCAGCAGCATGCCGGCGTCGTGCACTCGTCCAACCTGTGCACCGAGATCACGCTCAACACCAGCGAAACCGAAACCGCGGTCTGCAACCTCGGCTCGATCAACCTGGTCCAGCACCTGAAGAACGGCGCGCTCGACCACGACAAGCTGAAGAAAACCATCACCACGGCCATGCGCATGCTGGATAACGTGATCGACATCAACTACTACGCCGTGGAAAAGGCGCGCCACTCCAACCTGCAGCACCGCCCGGTCGGCCTGGGCCTGATGGGTTTCCAGGACTGCCTGTATGAACTGCGCGTGCCTTACGCCTCACAGGCGGCGGTCGAGTTTGCCGACACCTCGATGGAAGCGATCTGCTACCACGCCTACTGGGCCTCCACCGAGCTGGCCAAGGAACGCGGCCAGTACGCCAGCTACAAGGGTTCGCTCTGGGACCAGGGCATCCTGCCGCTCGACACGCTCGACATGCTGGCCAAGGAGCGCGGCGGCTATGTGGAAGTGGACCGTTCCGCCACGCTGGACTGGAACGCCCTGCGCCAGAAGATTGCCAAGGACGGCATGCGCAACTCCAACTGCGTCGCTATTGCCCCGACCGCGACGATTTCCAACATCATCGGCGTCGATGCCTGCATCGAGCCGTGCTTTGGCAACCTGTCGGTCAAGTCCAACCTGTCGGGCGAGTTCACCGTGATCAACCACTATCTGGTACGCGACCTGAAAAAGCTCGGCCTGTGGGATGACGTGATGGTCGTTGATCTGAAGCACTTCGATGGTTCCCTGCGCCCCATCGACCGGGTTCCGAACGAGATCAAGGCGCTGTATGCCACCGCGTTTGAAATCGAAACCTCATGGCTGGTGGAAGCCGGATCGCGCCGCCAGAAATGGATTGACCAGGCGCAATCGCTCAATATCTACATGGCCGGCGCCTCGGGCAAGAAGCTCGACGAGACCTACAAGCTGGCCTGGGTACGGGGTCTGAAAACCACCTACTACCTGCGCACCCAAAGTGCCACGCATGTCGAGAAATCGACCGTTCAGGCCGGCAAGATGAACTCGGTGTCGTCCGGCCCTGCCGCTGCGATAGCGGGCATGAGCGCGATTGACAAGGCATCCGCCGCAGCGCAGGCCCAGTTGAGCGCATCGCCCGCGACCGACATCAAGTTCTGCGCGATTGACGATCCAGGTTGCGAAGCCTGCCAATAAGTGAAAAAAAGAAGTGAATCATGCGATCAATTTTTCGCATGATTCACGGTACGCTCACTGCATCCATCCAATGCAATCGAGCAAAAAAATCGCAGCGTTGTGAATGAACACTTTTCATTTCTCACCGCTGCTTTCATAATCCCGAACTATTGGAATTTTCTATGCTGACCTGGGACGAAGAAGTCACACCATCGTTGCAAACACCTGTCTCCAGCGACCTGCCCGCCAGCCGCTCAGCGGACCTCCCGACGCCATCTTTTACGCCTCCCGCGCAGCCGCCGGTTGAAAGCGCAGCACCGGCCAAGGCCAAGCGCGTCAAAGCCTCCGACAAACGCATCATCAACGGACAGACCGACGTCAACCAGCTGGTGCCGTTCAAGTACAAATGGGCCTGGGAGAAATACCTGGCCTCGTGCGCCAACCACTGGATGCCGCAAGAGGTCAACATGACGCGCGACATCGCGCTGTGGAAAGACCCTAACGGCCTGACCGATGACGAGCGCCGCCTGGTCATGCGCAACCTCGGCTTTTTCGTGACGGCCGATTCACTGGCGGCCAACAATATCGTGCTGGGCACCTACCGCCACATCACGGCGCCCGAATGCCGCCAGTTCCTGCTGCGCCAGGCCTTCGAGGAAGCCATCCACACCCACGCCTACCAGTACATTACCGAGTCGCTGGGCCTGGACGAGGGCGAAATCTTCAACGCCTACAACGAAGTTCAGTCGATCCGCGACAAGGACCAGTTCCTGATCCCGTTCATCGAAGCGATCTCCGACCCCAGCTTCAAGACTGGCACCCTGGAAGCCGACCAGACGCTGCTCAAGTCGCTGATCGTGTTTGCCTGCCTGATGGAAGGCTTGTTCTTCTATGTCGGCTTCACGCAGATTCTTGCGCTGGGCCGCCAGAACAAAATGACCGGTGCAGCAGAGCAGTACCAGTACATCCTGCGCGACGAGTCGATGCACTGCAATTTCGGCATCGACCTGATCAACCAGCTCAAGCTCGAAAATCCGCAGCTCTGGACGGCAGAGTTCAAGGCCGAAATCAACGCCCTGTTCATGCAGGCTGTTGAACTCGAATACCGCTATGCCGAGGACACCATGCCGCGCGGCGTGCTGGGCCTCAACGCGTCCATGTTCAAAGGCTATCTGCGCTACATTGCCAATCGCCGCGCCACGCAGATCGGGTTAGAGACGCTGTTCCCGAACGAGGAAAACCCGTTCCCGTGGATGAGCGAGATGATTGACCTGAAAAAGGAACGCAACTTCTTTGAAACCCGTGTGATTGAGTACCAGTCTGGCGGCGCCCTCTCCTGGGATTGATGACGCCAGATTGACAAAAAGCACTAAGCCAACATAACAATGATTTTTAGATTCGCGACGCTCCACAGCACCCCAGAGTGCGCAAGGACCGTCGCTCCTGTGTTCGCGGCATTGGGCCCGGTGATCCGAAGGCCCAATGCTGCGAATCGCTTCGCCCACTACACCCAAAGCGAAGTGCTTTTTGCAACCTGATCGAGGAGAAAACCATGGCAACTGCGAAAAAACCAGCGGCAAAAAAAGCCGCACCTGCAAAAGTACCGGCGAAAAAAGTGGCGGCTGCACCAGCGCCGGCTCAAAAAGTTGCGGCGCCAAAGCCTGCTGCCAAAGAAGTGGCGGTAGCTGCAAAAGCACCGGCTAAGGCACCTGCCAAAAAAGCGGTCGCCCAAAAAGTGGTGGCTGAAAAAGCAGCCGCCCCCAAACCGGCGACCCAGGATGTAGCAGCCAAAAAACCGGCCGCGAAAAAAGCGGCACCCGCGAAAGTTGCACTGGCAAAAACCGCGTCTGAAAAAGTCCCCGCCAAGAAAGCGGTTGCTGAAAAGCCAGTCGCGCCCAAGCCAGCCGCCAAAGAAGTGACGGCTAAAGCGGTAGCGGCCAAACAACCGGCAGCGAAAAAAGCAGCCCCCAAGGCCGCCGATACCGCCAAAGCCGTAAAAAAGCCGGCCGCGAAGAAAGCCGCAAAAGCCGAGAAAAAACCTGCCGCCAAAGTCCCCGCAGCAACGTCAACCCCGACCGCACAGACAACCATCAGCCCGCAAGCTTCGTGGCCCTTCCCAAAAGGCAGCAAGCCTTAACAAGGCTCGTCAACATGCCAGCCGAAGCCCGATGTCGCAAGATGTCGGGCTTTTTCAGTTCTGGCGGGCATTGCCGGCAACCAGAACTTTCCTTCACCGCAAATCGCTATTAATTAAATAGCAATCTTTTCAGGCGGCACATGCGCTACCCCATGATTTGATCTGAATCCAGCGTGTAATTCTGCCCGCCACGGCTGGCAATCTTGAGCGCCCCTACCCGGTTGCCCAGCGCGGCGCAGCGGGCCAGCGACCAGCCCTGCTCCAGCCCGAACAGCAGCGCACCGCGAAACGCATCGCCGCAACCGGTTGGATCCACCACCGCCTCGGCCTTCACCGGCGCCACCAGGGTCTTTTCGCCGTCCACCCATACTTCGCAGCCTTCGGCGCCCAGCGTCACCACCAGGCCCTGTACGCGCCGGGACAACTCGGCACTCGACAGGCCGGTGCGGTCGCACAGCATGCGGCCTTCGTAATCATTGACGGTCACCCAGGATGCCAATTCGACGAAATGGGCCAGTTCCTGGCCGTCAAACATCGGCAGGCCCTGGCCTGGATCAAAAACAAAGGGGATTTCGGCGGCCTTGAACTGTTCGGCATGCTGCAGCATGGCATCGCGGCCGTCGGGCGAGATCATGCCCAGCCTGATATCGCTGCGCGCCTCGATCCGGCTGAGATGCGCCTGCATCATCGCGCCGGGGTGAAAAGCAGTGATCTGGTTGTTGTCCCGGTCGGTCATGATCATGGCCTGCGCGGTGTAGGCGTCGTCGACTTCACGCACGAATTCGGTGCTGATGCCCTGCTTTTTCATGCGGGCCAGGTAGTCGGCGCCATCGTTGCCCACCGTGGCCATCGGCAGGGGCGTGCCGCCCAGTTGCCTGAGGCTGTAGGCGATGTTGCCGGCGCAGCCGCCGTACTCTCGACGCAGGGCCGGCACCAGGAAGGACACATTGAGGATGTGCAACTGGTCGGGCAGTATCTGCTCGGAAAAGCGGCCCTCGAAACTCATGATGTTGTCAAAGGCCAGCGAGCCGCAAATTACAGAAGACATTCAGTTCTCGATTCAATTCAAGGGTAAAAAGCCAGCAGGCGGTAGCCGGCCACAGGCAAGGCGCCCGCCGTGGATACAGCAGCGGCCTGAGCGCCATCAGCGGCGACCTTCAGGGACAAGGTCCCTGCGAGTTCCGAACGGGCGGGCAACGCGACTTGGTCGGCGGCAAACTGCGCGGGCATCAAGACCCGGCGCACCAGCGCCTGGTCCTGGCTGTCCGTCAGCGTCACTTCCAGCGCGGGAATTTCAAGCGCTGCTGCGCCGGTATTTTTCAGGACAAAAGTCAGGCGATAAGCATCGGGACCGGTTTTGCTGAAGTTCGCACTGTCGATCAACACCGACCCGATGCGGCGCGGCGGCCGGATTTCGCAGCCCAGCGGCCGACACAGCGCCTGAAGCAAAGGTGCGAGCCGTGGCTCCTGCGCGGCCAGGACATCTTTTTGCCGGACCACCCACTGCAGGGCCAAGGCGGCCAGCAGCAAGGCGAACAGCAGGCCCAGCCCCACCCGAACCAGCGGCGTTTGCCAGAAGGCCCTGCGCTGCGCATCGCGCACAAACGACACACCGGCAGCGACTTCGGGCGCTTCAGCGGCAAGCCTCGCTTCTTCGGGCGCCGCCGCACCCAAGCCAACAGCTTCATCGGCCCCAGGACTGTACGGCCTGAAACCATAGGCATCGCCAGTGAATATCGGGTCTATGCGGGGCGGGTATGGGGGTGCGGCAATGGCTGCCGTGAGGGCGGCCGGCAGCGCATCGATCTGAATGCCCCCCGCTTCTTGCGCCGGCGCTGGAGCGCCTTCGGGCGCATCCAGCCCGGATTGACCCGGATGTACCACTGCATACTGAACGGGGGCAGAGGACTCGGGTAGCAGGAAAGGCTCGATTGCCAACGTATCCATGCGATGTTCTGCCGGGTCTTTGGCATCAGCGAAAACCGGGAAAGACAGCGCCGCTGGCGTTTCATGCGCTTGCGTTGCGACGGCCTGATCAAGCGCTG
>Ga0123337_10002650_pt1 | contig 20189 bp, 17 predicted proteins | sample frozenSSSSmetaG_FD_89792 | JGI IMG/M metagenome (GOLD analysis project Ga0123337, IMG submission 89792) | Glacier valley bacterial and archeal communities from Borup Fiord, Nunavut, Canada, to study Microbial Dark Matter (Phase II) -... | ecosystem: Environmental > Aquatic > Freshwater > Ice >... | reverse complement strand
TCATGTCATCATTTGTATGACATGAATATCACCTTTTGAACTATTTTCGGGGTGTCAGCGTATATGTACATTTGTATTGTTAATTCATATAAAAATTAACCACCAAATAAGATTAAGTGTTTTAGAAAGAAATAGTAGAGTATTTCATAGTTTTAGTTTTAGCAAAAGGGTCAGACTTATGGTTTGACCCTTTTGCTTTTAAAGCTATCGTTGATGGGTTTTCGTTAGAAAACACTTCTTACGAGAGCTTTATCCCGAACCGTGAGGTTTTCGAATCTCGAAAACCTATCTGGTTTGGGGATATTGGTCTATTCGGAATCAAAAATGGTAGACCAGTCCTAAAGCGAAGTTGAGTTTGGGTCTTGATACAATTTCTCCCGGTAAATTTAAAGATCGGAAGCCATTGTATAGTGTTTTTCTCATACCGAAAACAAGATCAAATTGTTTGATACTGTAACTTAAATGCCATGTGAGTCGCAATGAAGGGCTGACCCTGTTGTGTTTTTCTATTGTGGTTTGACTAGTAATCACTGAGTCGACACTGCTTGGACGGATAAAAGAATTTTGTGTGGTATAGCTTGTTTTTTCAAATGTGTTGCCAGTGTGCAATAAAAGATCAACACCTAAGTGGAATTTTAATTGCCTAAAAACAGGCATGCCAACACTGACAGGTATAAAAAAGTAAAATGATGATGTCATTTGTCCTACAATAGAATCTTTGGTGAAGTCCCCCCCTTGTGAATCTATTTCTACATTAAGTTGAGAAAATCCATAATGGTTAAAATGCTTGAGACCTATACCTAAGCCTGTTTGGAAGCTTAATTTTCCTGTTTCACGTCGATATTGCAAGGCAAATTCCGGGTTAAATAATTTACTTCTACTGGCCGGTTCGATTTGATTGGCGAAATGGATGGCAAACCTGCTGTTTTTTGGGTTCAGTTTGATAGGGTCTTGTGTTATGTGTTTTTTATGTGTGCTGTCATTCAATACGCTGTCAGTTGGTTCCATGGCGGAATCGGGTATAAGTGATGGTATGTCTTTTTTAGCTGAGTCAGAAGGCAAATTGTCGGTTAAGATATGAAAGATTTCTTTAGACTCTACATGAGCCAATACTTCATCACTTAAATGGGCAATGACATGAGCATCTGTTTGCTTTTGTAACGATTGCTTATAGGTGGTCAAGGGTTCTTGTTGCTTGACATTCGGGAGGTCTTTTTCCTTGAATTGATCCGTTGTTTTTAGAGAAAAACCTGTCTTTGAATCTATGGTAAGTTTTCCCGCATGTCCAATGGTTTGATATCCTGAGTGCTGATCCTGTTGATGGGGCAGTGTTAAATGATGCAGAGCTTGGAGTTTGTACAGTTTGCTGATAGGAAAAGAATTGAGGATAAAAAGAAATGCCGTCACAGCGGCGAAACAGACATAAAGCAATAGAAAACGGCGTTTCTTTTGCTTGAAATACATCGGTTCAAACTGAAGCCAGGCCGCATCTATATCAGGGATGTTCAACTCTTCATTTTCATAAGCGTTTTGAACCCGGTCGTTGAATTGCTCTTCGTTTTTATTCATTGATATTTTCCTGCTTAAATTCTACCTGCAATATTTTTCTGGCTTTTGATAATAAAAATCTTGAATAGGTTTCTGATATCTCCAGCATATTGGCTATTTCACTATGCGAATAGCCTTCAATGGTATATAATTTGATAATTTCCCGCATGGGTGAATCCATGGCTTCAATATAGGTGATGATGTGTTGCAGCTCGAGTTTGTGGTTGATATCTTCATTTTCTGTCAGCTTGCCGTGATAAAGGTCTTCAATGTTTTCTTTGGGAAACTTCCGAATGCGTCTAATCATATCCAGACATACATTCACGGTAATTTTTCTCATCCAGGCTCGAATCAATCCGTTTTCTATCTTATACGATTCAAGGTTATTAAGTATCTTCATAAAACTCACCGTTACGGCATCTTTCGCATCATCTTCATTTCTAAGATACCTATAACAGACTTTAAATAAGTAGGCATAATATTGTTTGTAAAAAAGTTCTGTTGCTTTTTTATCTTTATGGATACAAAGTCTGATGATATGTGCCTCTTCTGCGTTCAAACAGTCTGTAGACGTTAGATCATAATTTAAACCATGAAAGGGCCATTCCAATAGCCCTTTCACGGTAAAAGTTAAAACTTAGATTAATAATAGAAGTATTTCTGAACTTCTTTTTGGGTAGTAGCATCGGTGTAATGCACAATATAAGTCATACTATTTGTGCTGGGTTCGCGACTGACTTCAAAATAACTTGTCAATGGCACCAGCGCCTCTGTACAAATACAACCTTCATAAGTGACTTCAGCCGACAGGTAGATGTCAACCGTGTTGCCGTTGACCGATCTTGACTCTGAAATGTTTGCGAATTGTGCACATCCATTGGCAGCGGTAACATCTACTTTAAGTGAAACGACATCTGTTGGTGCAAATGTTTGTCCGTTGCTGATGTCTACATCGTCAATCAGAGTTCTGTGGATACTTCTGCAGGCCTCGTCGAAATTGCTGGAATCCCTGCCGCTGCTGTCGCGTTGTTCAGTGCTGTCCTTTTGCCTTGTGGTGTCTCGTACGCCTCCATTTCCGACATGACAGTATTTTTTCCTGCACCAATCATCTTTTTGACAAGAACTCATACCGATAGAAAGGGCTAAAAAGAGGCTGCCGGCAAGTAGGGCAGTTTTTGGGTTAAACAAATTTTTAATCATAATATTACTTGAATTTACACACTATACGTCACAAAAATAAAAATGTGAGCAGCTCGCGTAAAAATAATTTGACGAACAAGAGATTCAAAACACTTTCAGATATGTTTTTTCTATCAGATGCACGGATTGACGGATGAAATGAGCAGTCTGTTCCGGATTTAAGTTGTATGTATTGGTATAATGGATGTTTAACAGTGTGTAAATAAAAAAGAATTGAAAGGTATAACTCATTCATTGTCTGATAAGCGCAGAAATCCAATATACATGAGATTGGTCAGAAAATATTGTGCATATATGTCTATCTTTGAAAGTCTTGTTATTGGAATTAAAAACAATGATAAGTTTGTTCTGTCGTGTTGAAATATTTTCTCAAACGTGTTGGGTATAAAGGGCATAAAAAAAACATAAAAAATGAATAAAAACGGACCAATTATAGTCATTGAAGATGATAGCGATGATCAGGAAATGCTGAAAGAGATATTTGAGCGTTTGGGATATGAGAACAAAATTGTGTTTTTTGAAGATGGCAATGCCGCTCTGGATTACCTGAATCAAACAGACACCGTACCTTTTCTTGTGCTCTCAGATGTCAATATGCCTAAAATTAATGGCTTTGAATTAAGGGCTAAGATTCATACCAATGAGTTGTTGCAGATCAAATGTATTCCGTATTTGTTTTTCACTACCACCGCAGACAAAAAAGCGGTGATAGACGCTTATGCCATGTCAGTTCAGGGTTTTTTTGTCAAACCTCACAGTTATGAAAAACTGGAAAGTACCATGCGAAAAATTATGGAATACTGGAAGGAGTGTATTGCTCCGAATGAGTATGAGTAAAGGGTAATTCGTTTTTCCTTGGGTCGAATGACCTGAAATAACAAATGATATATTTATTGAAAATGGATAATATTGTGACCAGAAATGCGTTTAAAATTTTATTCAATATATGACTATCAAACATCTGATTTTTGTTTTTTGCACCTTGAGTGCATCTCATGTTTTATTCGCTCAAAAAGAGAAGACCATCAGGGTCAATGTGTTATTTGACACCGATCAATTCGAATTAAAGAAAAAAGAAAAAGAAGCCATCAACAAGTGTTTTGACAGTCTGGATATGGAACGGGTAAAGGCTGTATATTTACTTGGACATACAGATGCCCGCGGAGATAGCGTCTATAATATCAGGTTGAGTAATAACAGGATTAACGCCGTAGATGCTTTTCTTAAAAGTATCGGCATTGTAGAGCAAATACAACAGAAAAGAGGTATTGGAGAAAATAAACCCGTTGCTGATAATGTGTCTGACATGGGCATGCAGAAAAACCGAAGGGTGGAAATTTTAATTAAGTATCAGGTTGGTACTGTTATTCTTTTTAAGGATACCATCCGATCCATCCCTAAAACAACAGTTGTGGATACTTGCCAAAGTGATACAGTGATGGAGATTGTTAATGGCATCTTATTTAACGTTGACAAATGCAATTTAAAAACACTGAAAAATTGTGTTGAGATTGAAACGATAGGTAATGTGGATGAACTGAGAAGAAGTCGGTTAAATATGCAAGACGCAACAGGTGAAGATTTAATTTCGGACGGGATGTTCCGTTTAAAATGGAATAAAGCATGCGGGCCTGACTGTAACAATTTTAAATTAAAATGGCTGATGCCCGAAGCGGAGTATAATAAGTCCGGTTTTAATTTTTATAAATATAATGAGACAGATGCTTTATGGGGAAACATGGCCCGTAAAAACATTAAAAAGATGACACTTAGAGGTGTAAAATATGTTTCTATTGAATTGGATTGTTCGGATTTTGGATCATGGTTCAATAAGGATAAACCAAAAAAAGGACCGGTATTTCATAAAATTAAAATACCGCACAATTGGAAAATTGTTTCGATGCAAAGTGGCACAGGTGTGAGGAATTTTTATTATAAGCCATATAAAAAGACTGAAACATTCGATAGGGAGAATGTGTGGAAGATACTTTTTTTACCCAATTCAACCATCACTATAGTGAATAAAAAAACATCTGATACATTGCTGGTAAAAGTGGAGGATTTAATGCCGAGGAAAGTGAAAGTATTCAGGAAAAGATTAATAGGTTCTTATGGAGATGGTACTCAAGATTGGCCTCATAAAGGGTTTCCTCACATAAAAACAGGAAAATGGATGCCACCATTCCCTTATAAAAAATACAAATTAAAAAGACGCACAATTAAGCTTTTGAGGCGATAAAGATGCGATAAATTCTTGATTGATTTTTCCAGTTGTCCCTAGCAGTTTGTATTGGATGGTAAAAAAGCAGAAAGTTAACTTCAAGCTAAGGCACTACAGCGGATGCTTTTCGTAAGCTCGAGTTGTTGTATATAATAGTTCAACATTACCCCTCAGATCAATAAAAAAACAATGCACATTAATTTTGTATTTTTTTTCAATGCTTGTGCCGTCCAATGTTTTCTTCTTATTGCTGTATGCATAGTTTTCATTTTCGTGAATTTTATCTGCAAGTTCCTGCGCAAATTTCAAGTGTAAATTTTTCTCTTCTTGTAAATTTTTAAAATCTGTCAATTCAGGTTTTAGAAAGGTTGCATACGCACCACAATCCTGATGTTCTACAATATAGACATCCTGAATATGATGAAGGTTACAAGCAATTTGGACATGTTGTTCAAAGGTTGTATTCCAGGCTTCATGATATGTCTGGTGATGGTCGCAACTGAACGAATCTTTGTCTTGAGAACAAAGTAGGGAAGTGCCTGCCAGTGCAAAATGGTCATATTTATTTTGCAGGTTGTCGAAATGCAGGAAATGAAGCAGATTATCTGTCAGTCGGAGGTCAATGCAGCTCAATACAAGAATGTTTTTGTGGGGTAGCTGGTATATCTCAGATGATGGATAAATCATGTTGCCGGCTACTTGTTTGGATGTTTCAGTCATAGGCTTTTATGTTGTTTCCAATATTAAGTTCAAAAAAGTGTAAATCCAAATGAGGAACGGTAACGATGTTAAAATTCAAACCTGTAACCTACATAATACCCAATGCTTTTCCAGCTCATAGGTACAGCATGGGTATATCCGTTGTAAGTAAAATCTTTGATAGGACCGGACAGGGAAATCTGGTTTTGCAAGCCGGCTTCCAGGTGTTTAAAGCGAATGCCAAATCCAAAAGCAATAACGGGCATAAACGGCTTAAAAGCGCGATTGGTGACCACAGGTGCAAAATCATAAAAATCCGGCGTGCCGCCCTTATACCATGAATAATCTGTGGTCTTTGTATTTGAACCCTTTGCGGTGAAATATCCGCCAAACCCAGCCATGCCAAATACTTCTATTAATTTAATGTCAATGGTTTTGGAGAAGTGGATATTACCACCTGTCATGTTGCGTCCGGAAACCATAGAAGGACCGCCGAATCCGGAGGATGCGTCCAGATATTGCGGTGTAATCACTATGGGATTATATATACTAAACACATCCAGACCAAGGATATTACCCTTTTTTATGCGGTACTGATAACGAAGGCCGAGGGGCGTGCGCATGCGGTCGCCACTGGTATAAGTGACCTGTAGCCCATGACTCACGCGCAATGAATAATCATTTATGCCAGTGCTTGCAAGACCCAACATAGGCATTACACTGTGTTTGGGATACTTGGCAAACGCAACAGAAATGCCTGCACCAAGTGTAACGATTGTCAATAGGTGTTTTAGAAATGCTGGTCTCATGTTCATTACACGAATTTAAGGCATATTCAACTGTGTTCTTCTATACAGTGATAAAATTTAGTTTCGTTCTTTATCCTTCAATAAGCTTGCTCATAAACATGATGAATTAGGTCTTTCCCACAATAGATACGCTGAAGTATGCCGAGGTGCGAGGTGTTATAATGCGTAAATTAAGACCAGATGAACTCGTTTTGCGGGAGTAAGAATTTATTTTTATGGTCATTTAAGGTATGGAATTTTTTCGTCAAAAATATAAGCACGATGCAAATAAATAGTTTACTTTTGTGTAACTAATTATGAAAAACGTTCTTCTCGCATGCACCTTAGGCTTATTTTTTAGCCTCTCAGGAACACATCTCATTGGCTCCCAATTTGATTATCAGTACATCAAAACACTGTCCAATGGCAGTCGGCAATACAAACTTAATCTTGTGATGACTAGAGATTGTGGTGCCCAGTCGATTGAATTTGCATATATGATTGAAATTGGTATTTATGATAAGCAGAGTTCCAATTTGTTCAAGGCCATACAGGTTGACCTCAAAAAGCGAGTGTTGCTAAACTCTTGTTATGGTTTCTGCATAGAAGAAGCTATTTATGAAACTGTGATTGAATTGCCATCCAATAGTTCCGGTTATCATGTGGTGCATGAAATGTGTTGCAGGGGTGAAACTAAAAATATCAGACTGGGTCAAAGTGGCACGCCATATTTGGGAACTACTACGTACTGCTTAATTCCCGGGAACATGTCCAATAGTTCTGCATTTTTTTCTTTTGATAAATACAAAATGATTTCGCCAACATTAAGTGACAGCAGTTCCTTTTATACTTTTGATGCGGATGGTGATTCTGTAGTGGTTGAAATTACACCAGCAAATTCAGGAAGTTCTGTGACGAACAATTACCCTAATATACCTTCAATGTTCCCCGGTTTACAGAATATAAGTAATATGGACTACAATGCCGGTTATTCATCTTCTTTTCCTCTTGGAAGTACCTCAGTTTTAAAATGTGACAATCTTAAAAAACAAATCATAACCCAATGCAATGTTGAAGGCCGGTACACAGTAGCATATGCCATTAAGGAATATAGAAATGGGGCTTTAATTGCCACAACCATTCGTGAAACTTTGATTTTTATTTCAAATACGCCAAAACCCGGAAGTCCTATTGTAAAACTCAATGGCAGTGGAAATCTGGCACCTGAGGTGAGGCTTGAATGGTCTTTGTATTGCGCAGACAATGTCTTTATGCAATATGTCGAAAGAAGTGTAAATAGTAATTCCAATTTTATTAGAATTGATAGTATTGACAGAGGTATGAGAACGTATGTTGACAATCAGATTGCACTTAAAACAACTTATTTTTATCGTATTGTTCCTGTTGGGCAGCAAAGAAATGTGATTCTTCGCAGCGAGGAATACCAAATTACCTTATGGGCGCTTGGGTTGAATGGTGCAATGACTGTTAATTCGAATCAGTTGAATATTTCACCTGTTCCGGCCAAGGACTTTTGCAGAATTTCATTGACTGAAGGTTTTATAAAAAACTACACCGTAAGTGATTGCACCGGGCGAATACTGTACACAAATGCACCGGATACGGAGATGAATGCGTGCGAACTGGATTGTTCACAATGGCCTGCCGGAATCTATTGTATTCAATGTATAACGAGTGGGGGAGAGGTGTTCTTTAAAAAGATTGTCAAAGAGTAAATCTGATGTTGCACGGCACGAAAAATCAAAGCCTGAAATAGGGAATGGAGAAAAAGGAAATAGAAACCTTTTACCCAAATAGCCGAGAAGCCTGGAGAGAGTGGTTAAAAGAAAATCATCTCAGCAAACCATCCATCTTGCTTGTTCAGTATAAGAAGAACTCCAAGATGCCAAGCCTTTCCTGGAGTGAGGCGGTTGAGGAGGCACTTTGTTTTGGATGGATTGACAGCACCCGGAAAACTATCGACCATGAAAAATTTATACAGTTTTTTACGAAACGGAAACCTAATAGTGTTTGGTCAAAGATGAACAAGGAAAAGGTTCAGCGTTTGATTGAGCAAGGACTTATGGCAGAAGCGGGGTATGCAAGTATTGAAAGAGCAAAACAAAATACTTCGTGGTCTATATTAGATGGTGTAGAAGAATTGCACATACCGAAAGACCTTGAAAAAGCATTTAAAACTCAGGCTGGTTCAAAAGACTTTTTTTCAAATTTAAGCAAGTCGGTCAGAAAAAGTATATTGCAATGGCTGATCATGGCAAAACGCCCGGAGACCAGACAAAAACGCATCAATGAAGTCGCAGAACTTGCTGCTCAAAAACTGAGACCCAAGCAGTTTAGGTACAAACTTGTTTGTGAAGCAGATTTGTTTTTGATGGTAGATGGTGCAATGAAGTCCTCAGCGATAATTGACATGAACTGTTATTGAAACGTCACCTTTCCGGAAACAGTTTTTGAATCGGTCATATCCAGAACGCTTATGTAATTATAAAAACGGTAAATCTTGAGGTTCTTGAAAGAAATGGATGTTTTATGATCTGAACTCTGGACTTCAAACAACGGGAACTTTCCGTAATATCCGACTGAATCCTGTCCATTGCGGAGGCGGAATTGTATATAACCGTGAAAGTCGCTTAAAAGTCCACGGTTATTGTTACATGTATTCACAACTGAAACCTCTATGGAGGAGATTTCATTCCCGTCGCTCCAGGTCACTCCCTGATAGTATGGAGGAAATCTATCGCTTTGGTACTTTCCTTTTGAATCTGGTCGCCTTAAATATTGCACGCCATCAATTTCGATAAAGTTGTCAAGATTGACATCTACGTCCTTACGGCATGAAAAGGTAAGAACGACGAGTAGACAGAACAAAAATGTTTTCATGATTCAAATATAGAATTTATTTTTAAAATATGATATACTTCGAAGAAGGAGGACATAAGCAAGTAAAACAAAACATGATGAAAATGACATCCGTAAGAAAACCTGTTTTACTACCTGTTGCTGTGTACATTAGCAACGTATCAAAAGAAAATTAAAGTTACATCTAAATGGAAAATGGGACATGTTGATAAGAATAGGGTGTGACAAGCTTATTGAAAAATCGAATAGATTAATCTTCATGAGATTTTGTTTTGAAATATTCTTGAACAGATATTCAACCATAAAATACCATAATATTTAAACTTTAGTTGCTTTTATGGCTCCTCGAAGGAGGTGATTATTCAACAACAATTGTCTTGAGTATGATTATTGTGTCCAGACGATAATGTACATGATAAATTCCGCTTTTCAGGTAAGATAAATCAATGCTGTCCTGATATTGCTCAGAGTAATACACGCTTTCCCCTATGGCATTGAATATTTCTATGGCATTGAATTGGTCTTTTTTTCCGTCAAAAAGTATATTAAAAGTACCTTTGGAAGGAATGGGAAAAATGGTTAAGCCAGTTACTTCCTCCGAACAGTCTTCAATGGTAATAAAATTGGAGTATTTTGATTGCCCATATTTATCAGTTTGTTTTAAACGGTAATAAAATATGCCTTTAAATGGCTGCATAGTTGCATAAGAATAGTTAATGACAGAATTTGAATTACCTGCTCCCGCAATTGTTCCAAGCTTTATCCAATGGGTTCCATCCACGGTTTGTTCAAGCGTAAAATAGTCATTATTGGTTTCGGAGACTGTACTCCATTTAAACATGACATTTTTCCCCTCACATTGTCCTGTAAAATCTAAAAGTTCTATTGGCAATGGATTGGCACCGGAGCTAGAAGCAAAAGTAAATGTTCCAAAAGTACTAAGAGATGAAGATGAAACCACTGAACCGGCTGTTGTCGTGCCCGTTGTTCCCCCGTTACCCTGATCCTTCCACTGTGTTCCATCCCAAAGGGCTACCCTTAAATCCGTTAAGTTTGTGACCCCACAACTTTGAGTATTCCAGTTGAGACTTACTGCTACACTGGAAGTTCCGGAAGTTCTGCCGAACATCCAATACTCACACCTTGATACGTGATTCAAGCTCACATCCTTATTATTCACATTATAGGTTGTGTTGGGATCCGTCTGGAAATATTCAGCTGTATATTGGTTGGTGTTTAAAGAAGGTGCAGACATGGCAATGGGCATGTATACTCCAGATTTGCCAATTGGAAATACGAAAGCCTGAGAACCCGTTTTGGCTATAGGACCCGACACAAAACTTTGAATGCCTGCCCCTGTTGATGTGGCTGTATTGGCTATCATTAAAATGTTTGAAGAACTGGAATTGATATTTCCTGCAGTGAATTTGATGTTGTTTGAAATGGTGACAGGAGCGCTAAATGTCAACCCTGAACTGCTTTTGTTTATTTCCAAATTATAAAAAACTTCTATATCAGTGCTTGACGAAAGGATTAAACTTTGTGCACTGCTACCATCAAAAACAACTTTCCCGTTTTGCTGGTTAAAAGAGCTTGTTGTAACAGAATTGTTATTGGTCCAGTTGCCTGCAATATTCAATTGGTAATTGTTAGATGCAGTGATGTCCAATTTGTTGTTAACGCCATTACGAATAATTAGATCACCATCAACATCCATATTCCCACCAAGGGAAATTAAGCCGGAAAAAATAACGTTCTTAAACGCCATGGAAGATGAAATGCCTTGACCGTCAATGATGGAGGTTTTGTAAAAATCAATAGTAGAGGCATTGGTGCTGGCATCTATATTTCCTGCTATATAAGTCCAGTTGTTATCGGTCGAAATAATAGCATTGGAAAGGGTTAGTGTGCCTCCTGTTTTGTTAATCTGAACTTGCGGCAATCTTCCGCCACCAGCCACCCCCGATCCTGTAAGTATTTGATTAGCAGTGCCATCAATTAACAATATTGCAGTTCCACCTACATTGTTGGAAGTGCTAGTATTGGTCACCAATATATTCCCTTTAGCATTGAGTGTACCGGTATTGATCTGGTACCAGCTGCTTGTGCCGCCAAGCGTCAATAAGTTGGTAGAAGTCCATGTAAGGCCAGTACTAATTGTAGTAATAGAAAAATTCCCACTGATCATCAGATCATAGAGAATCAGGTTTTGACCTGATAGTGTGGTACTTTTTAAAAGATTAACCACCGAGCTGCCCGCATTTATTGAGGAAGCACCTGCAATTGTATTCCACGAACTGCCACTGAAATTTATGGTGCCCGTTAAATTCAGTGTTCCGGATGTTTTATTAATTTCAATATTGGGCAATGCGCAGATATAGTTGATACTTGCCGATGCAGAGTTAATGTTTTGCGTGCCGGTACCATCAAATAAGAATGTGCCTGTTCCGCCGTTAAGGGCTGAAGCGCCGGTATTGGTGAGGGTCAAATCTCCTAAAATTTCCAGTATACCGGTATTCACCTGGTAATAACTTCCACCGTTGATCGTTACATTGTGGGTAGATGTCAATTTGTAAGAGGCTGGACTCATTGTAATTAATTGCGAATTTGCATAAATATGAATATCATACAATGATAAATTCAGACCGGAAAAGGTAACGCTTGAGTTGATGTTCACCGTGGATGTGCCGGGATTAATCAACATGTTTCCAGCACTTGTTATCCAAGACGTTCCATTCAGGTTGATAAGGCCGATTAAGTTGAGGCTTCCTGATAATTTGTTGATTTCAACATTGGGTAAATTACATATCCTTTCATTTGTGCCAAGGATGATGGAACTAGTTGCAGAATTGATAATCTGACTCCCTGTGCCATTAAACAAAAATGTAGCAGTTCCTCCGTTTAATGAATTGTTTGAAGAAGAAGTGAGTGTGAGGTCCCCCTTGATTGAAAGGGTTCCGGTATTGATTGTAAAGGCAAACCCTCCACTGATAGTTACATTGTTAATTGAACTGATTGTTGTGCCACTTGTAATGGTATACACTCCGCCATTGGCAACAAAGAGGATATTGTAAAAGGTTACATTTCCTGTAATGTTTTGGGTGCCTGAAAATGAAATGGTCCCATTATTATGATTGAAAATCCCTGCTGTATAGGTAAAACCGCCTGTTGTTGTTATCGTTGCGCTTGTTGATGTAAATATTCCGCCTGTAAGGTTAAAAACCCCGTTAATGGTTATATTTCCATTGTTGCCGGCGAATGTTCCTGCTGCCTGTGAAAAACCTGAAGCAGAAACAGTGAGGGTAATTCCTGTATTTGTAATGATGTTCCCTGAATAAAGTGAAGTAATAGAAAAACCGTCAATATTGACATTGGCATTGATGGTGCAATTTGAAAGGTTCGCACCATCAAAAATAGCAATATCAAAAACGCCGGGAACAGAAGACCCTGGCGTTCCGCCTGAAGAGCCAGACCAGTTGGCTGTATTATTCCAACTCCCCGAACCTACCCAGTAGCGATTTGCTGAAAATGACGTTTGAGCTGTTAGAAGAAAAACAATCGTTAAATAGAATAGAACATAATTAGTCTTCATTTCGCAGTTTTATACATAGAAACATGCAGAGAGGGATTATTATTCTTAGGATAGAGCCTTAGTTTTGTTTTCATGGATTTTGGAGTATTTGTGTTGAACAAAGTTATTATTACTTTGAGGATTTGGACATAGTAGCAAGGATGATAAGGATGTAACGCAATTGACTACAGCGCATAAGCGTTAATACTCAGTGGTATGAATATCGGTGTTTGAGGGCTTGGCGGTGGGCATTACAGATAAAGAGAATATCTCGCGTCTTTTGAACATGTAATCATATATGCCCATAAGGAACTGTCAGTTGAAGGTGGAGATTTATATATTCGTAATATTACAATTTAAGAATATAAATAATTATCAATCTGCTGAAATAGACGTTTATTACTTAGTTTTATACTAATGAAGTTTACAGGCCAATTCCTATTTTTTCTTTTGAATGTAAACCATGTCAGTGCACAATAGAAAGATTTTAAGATAAAAAGGGTAAAACGAATACTTAGGTGTAGGTATTTTTGGGATGTTCGGAGAGATGTCCATGAATGGTATAAAACTTCAGTTCCCTTTAGCTGCGCGGCCTGTTAAAGTATTTCTTCAAGATATTTCTGGTATTGTTTGTAATTAATCTAAATAAAAATGTAAATTTATTTGGAATTATTCTAAATAAGAAATAGGTTTGCACCTCAATTCAAAGAAAATCAATTGCCTAAAAAGCAAAAAGACAATAATAACTTAACAATCTATTTAAATGACATCAATTACTAAACAATTAACAGCTTCTTTGGCCATACTAGGTTTGCTGGGCATTTCATCCTGCAAGAAAGAACCGATAGTGACCCCTTCTACTTCTACGGAGGGTATACGAAGCCACATTGATTACAGCAGTCTTACTGCGGTTACACCTTACAAGAACTTGTTTCTTGACAAAGCGGGAGACACCGTAGTGGATTTGTCCACGGGAAACACCCGTTACCGAATGTATCAGGCACTCAATTATTACCTTGGGGCAGCAGTCAGGGATTCCAAGGCTTTGGATTCCATCCAGATGAAGAATATGTTCTCCAACACAGGTAATCCGTTTACCGATATCTCGTCTTTAAAAATCACGGGAAACAGTCTGAACGCATCCGGGGTTCAGTTGCGCAATATCACTTCATCTTCTACTCCTGCTGATGCAGAAATTGCCCGTAAAAGGATAGAAAGGCTTTTTGGCGACATGGCCAGGCTAAGTGTTTTCTTTGGTGATACAGCTGCGAAAGGTCAACCTGGTAAAATTGGTACTTACCTCGCCGATGCAAAAGGCATTGAGATAGCTCAGATCATACAAAAATCACTCATTGGTGCGGTGCAAATCGATTACATCAGCAATGTGCTGTTGAGGAGCGGGCTGGATGCGGACAACAAAAACATTGTTCCCGGTAAAAAATACACTCAGCTTGAGCAGAATTGGGATGAAGCCTACGGTTTCCTGACCCTGAATCCCGTATTCCTGCTGGGTTCAACAGATGCTGTCAGGGGAACTACTGAATCGTTCCTGGGCTCGTATATCTGGGAATACAATAAAACTGATTATCCAAAAATTTACCCTGCCTTCCTGAAAGGTAGAGCAGCCATAGCTAACAATGACATTGGGGAGGCAAAATCACAGGCAACAATTATAAGGACTGCAATGGAAAAGGCGATTGCTTCAGCGGCGGTAGGTTACCTAAACAAATGGAAATCAGGCAGCACCGATGCCGCTAGGGTACACGCAATAGGTGAAGGTCTGGGCTTTATTTATTCACTGCGTTATTGCCAATTGAATGGCGCCACTGCTGCATTCTCCGACGCAATACTCAATGACCTGCTCAATTCACCTGACGGATATTGGGATTTAACTGCCGCAAAGATCAACAAGGCCGCCGGCGACATAACAACAAAATTCAAACTGTAATTCGCAGCCCATTTAGAGAATCGAGGAGCGATCATTCATTCTTAATTTAAACAGACAATGAGAATAAGCATTATAATTGTTTTTCTGGGAATTACACTCCTGCTTTGTGCCTGCAGAAAAAGCAAGGATAACCCAAAAACAACAGAAAATGGGAAAGACCGTGAAGAAATGTTGCGTCATTATGCAGACAGCATCATTATTCCGGCTTATACCGGTTTCAAAACCAGTTTTGAACTTTTACATAACAATTCAGAACTATTTATTTCGAATCCAACAGAAGCCAGTCTTGTTTCATTCAGGACCGCATGGGCCAATGCCTATATTCAATGGCAGACGGTTGAGTTGTTTGACTTCGGTCCAGGCGAAATCCTGACACTTAGAAACTTTTACAATATTTACCCCGCAGACATCAACGGCATAAAAAGCAACTTTTCCGATACCTCTGCCAACCTGGAAGTCCCAGCTTCCTATTCTCAACAAGGCTTCCCTGCTCTAGATTACCTGATTAACGGTATTTCATCAGACGATGCAGCCATTGTAGCATATTACAAGGACCCATCAGAAGGCGCCAAACGAACTGCTTATATTCGGAGAATTGTTCAGCGGATGAACTCTCTTATCGGATTGGTAATCGCCGAATGGAACGGACCTTACAAAAGTACTTTTATTTCCAAAACAGGCTTGGACCTTAACTCATCCACCTCCGTGATGGTCAATGGCCTTGTTTTGCACTACGAACGTTTCATAAGGTCAGGCAAGATCGGTATCCCTTCAGGAGTCATGCTGAACGGAACGGTTGCTCCGGAAAAAGTTGAAGCCTTCTACAAGAATGACATTTCCCTGTCTCTGGCCAAATCGGCACAACAGGCCTATGTTGATTTTTTCAATGGGAACGCATTCAATTCAAAAACGGCTGGCCCTTCACTCAAAACATACTTGGATGCCTTGGGTGCCAAAGACAATGTCAGCGGTAAAATGCTTTCCCAGATTATGAATGAACAGTTTAGCCTGACAGAGTCAAAAATCAATTCGCTGATGCCCAGTTTTTACCAACAAATACTTAGTAACAATGATGTGATGAAAGAGGTATTTAACCATATGCAAACTGTAGTGCGTATGCTGAAAGTCGACATGACATCCGCAATGAGTATCACAATTACCTATACAGACAATGACGGCGATTGATGCCTATTTCAACAAGAAAACCTCGATAGCCCCGCTGGTCTTTTTCAGGATCTGCTTTGGATTTATGCTGCTGTTTGGCATCATCAGGTTCTGGAGCAATGGCTGGATTAATTCTTTATACATCGATCCTGCTTACCATTTTCCATATTATGGATTTGAGTTCATAAGTTCCCCGGGTCCATATACCTATCTCCTTTTCGTATTGTGCGGTGTATCCGCATTGATGTTGGCACTTGGCATTTTCTACCGCTTGGCCAGCATTGTACTTTTCATGAGCTTCACTTATATTGAGCTCATAGATAAATCCACTTATCTTAACCATTATTATTTTATCAGCCTGGTATGTATGCTTCTGATCTTTTTACCGGCTAACCGCAGTTTTTCGCTCGATGTAATTCGCAATAAAGGCCTGCAAGCCGGCTTTATCCCCAAATGGCATATAGATGCACTGAAACTCATGGTGGGTATCGTGTATTTTTATGCGGGACTGGCAAAGATCAACAGCGACTGGCTTCTTAACGCGCTCCCTCTGAAAATATGGCTCCCTGCCCGAAATGACATGCCCATTATTGGCCCCTTATTCAATCATGAGTCTGTAGCCTACATTTTCAGCTGGTTTGGATGTGCCTATGATCTTAGCATACCCTTTCTGCTTCTTAACAGGGTTAGCAGACCCTATGCATACCTGGCTGTTATTGTATTCCATATCCTTACATCTGTATTATTTCCTATTGGCATGTTTCCACAAATCATGATTGTAGCAGCCCTTTTGTTCTTCCCGGCCAGTTTTCACCAGAAAATACTTGATAAGATTCGATTCTGGGCCGGCATACAAACAAGCGGCCCGGCAAACAGCACGACATTAAAAGGCTCTGCGATGGTCCGCTGGATCTTCGTCGTTTTTTTTGCTATTCAGATCTTGCTCCCGTTCAGGTATATAGCATACCCCGGAGAATTGTTCTGGACAGAAGAAGGATACCGCTTTTCGTGGAGGGTAATGCTGATGGAAAAAGCCGGATATGCACAGTTTACGGTTAAAGACCATACAGGCAGGCAAACCGTGGTTAATAATTCACTTTTTTTAACGCCGCTACAGGAAAAAATGATGTCCACCCAACCTGATATGATCTTGCAATTTGCCTGCATTCTGCGGGATCATTATAACAAGCTTGGATTTCAAAATGCTGAGGTTTACGTTGATTCTTATGTAGCCCTGAATGGCAGAATGGGCAAAGTGCTTGTATATCCCAACATCAACTTATCCCAGCAGACGGAATCGTTTAAACATAAAACCTGGATAACCCCATTACATGCTGAAATCAAGGGTTTTTAATATCATTCTGCTTATTGCAATGTCATCAGGAGCATTTGCTCAGGATACTACTTTTAGTCAACCTAAGGGCAGAGGCAGCAAAACAGGTGTTTCTGATACTACCAGTTTTTTGGAATTCAGCAAAAAGGAGAAACAAGCAGAATTTGGACTCACACGCTTGAAATCTGTTGAAAATATGGGCATCTATGAGGGGAAAAAAACGGAGGTCATTATTCCCGACCAATTGATTGCAAATTTGGCAACCAATAATGCCCGCCAGGTATTCTCACGCGTGGCCGGTCTTAATATTTGGGATAATGACGGAGCCGGATTGCAACTGAATATTGGCGGCCGCGGATTGGACCCGAACAGAAGTTCGAATTTTAATGTCAGGCAGAACGGTTACGATATCAGTGCGGATGCGCTTGGTTATCCAGAGAGCTATTATACACCGCCACTTGAGGGTGTGGGCAAGATACAGATTGTAAGAGGCGCCGCATCGCTGCAATATGGAACGCAGTTTGGCGGATATGTCAATTTTGAGATGAAGAAACCCGCAAAAGATAAAAAAATGGAAATCCTGTTCAGGCAGAGTATCGGTTCTTTTGGTTTTTATCATGCATTTACCAGCTTAAGCGGCACGGTAAAAAAATTTAGCTATTACACCTTCTTTCAATACAAAAAAATGGACGGCTGGCGTGCGAATTCTAAATTGGAAAGTTATACGTTCTATTCAAACCTGAACTACCAGATATCAAAAAAGACAAGTATTGGTTTAGATTTTACTCACTTGAACTACCTGGCTCAGCAACCCGGCGGATTAACTGACGACATGTTTGCCGACAACCCAAGGCAAAGTAGCAGGGAACGTAACTGGTTTGCCGTGAACTGGAATTTGTTTGCACTGCATTTTAACCATGAATTTAATGACAAAAGTGACTTTAATATCAGGATGTTCGGGCTTAGTGCGCACCGTTATGTGGTGGGATTCAGGCCTAACCGGGTAGCCACCATTGATAATAACAGTGAACGGGACCTTCTGAAGGGAGAATTTCAGAATTATGGAGCAGAAGCCCGTTATCTGAAGCGGTTTTATTTGCGCAACATGGCCATGGTTTTCCTCGGTGGAACACGCTTCTATCACGGATTCAATCACAGCATACAGGGACTTGGAAGCAAGGAAAAAGATGCTGATTTTAAGTTTATAAATACACAAACCGGAATTGCCAACGATTATACCTTCCCCAATGATAATATTTCGGTATTTGCAGAAAATATTATCTACGTCAATAATCATTTCTCAATTACCCCGGGACTTCGTTTTGAAACGATACAAACCCGGGCAAGTGGTTTTTATAATACCATACAATTTGACCTGGCAGGAAACATCATCAATTCCACACAAACAAACGAGACCAGAAACGACAAGCGAAAATTCCTGATCGGGGGAATAGGCCTGAGTTTTAAACCAAGCAGGCACCTTGAGTTATATAGCAATGTTTCGCAGAATTACCGATCCATTACCTTCAGTGATATGCGTGTCACGAACCCATCCCAGATGATAGATCGCAACCTCAAGGATGAACATGGCTATTCCTTTGACCTTGGCTTAAGAAGCAACAACACCAAACTTTACACCTTTGACTTTTCAGGATTTTTACTGAATTACAATAACCGGATTGGTGAGGTTCAATATTACGATGCCAATAACAGAGTGCTGCGGCTCAGGACCAATATAGGCAGGGCCGTGATGACTGGTATTGAAACGTATATTGAGTCTGATATTTTGCAATTGCTGCAACCTAAACAAAAAGTGTACAGCGCGGTCGTGTTCCTGAACATGGCTTACATCCATTCCACTTATGTATCGAGCATGAGGCCCGGAATTGAAGGAAATCAGGTAGAGTTTGTACCGAAGCTGAACATCAAATCAGGATTGAGATTTGGAAATAAAAAACTGAAGGGCTCTGTGCAGTACACCTATCTGAGTGGTCAGTTCACTGATGCCACCAATGCCGTGGACGGGGGTGTTTCAGCAGTTGTTGGATTGATTCCGGCCTATTATGTAATGGATGCGAGTGTTTCTTACCAGATCAGAAGGCTTAAAATTGAAGTGACATCAAATAATTTCACCAATAACATGTTCTTCTCACGGAGGGCAACCGGATATCCCGGCCCAGGTATTATACCTTCAGATGGCAGGTCACTGTTCTTTACGCTTGGGTACAGGATTTAAGTGACTACACATCCTTTTGAAAATTTTATAAGTTGTCGAAATTTTGGAGATTCCGAAAGAGATGTTGTCCCGTGGTAGAGATTTTCCCTGCACTAGAGCTTGATCAAAGCATCGAGCACAATGCAGGGCGCAGCGCTGTGCTGCAATCACCATGGACTAGAGCTAAAGCACAGTCCATGGCAAAGCACCACGGGACAACGAAAACAAAAAACCCGCCACTGGGCGGGTTTGTGTTTTCGTAGCGGAGGGGAGAGTTGAACTCCCGGCCTTAGGGTTATGAATCCTACGCTCTAACCACCTGAGCTACCCCGCCAATTTAAGGAGTGCAAAAATAATCATATTATTAAAATAAACAAAAATGTTTTTTGTGAGCCGAAAATATCTTCAAATGGGGGGCATCACCATCATTTGTTACTATGCAGATATAAATCCAATGCGCCTATAAAGAGGTAAAATGTGTTGATCTATCCATTGTCTGCCTTGCCCTCCTTTTAGTTGTTTTTCCCTTAGCAAAGCATCTTCTAAACTTTCGAAGATTTCAGTATGCAAAATAACCCACGGGCGATATCTTATTGTATATCCTTTTGTCGCCAATAGGTTA
>Ga0123337_10002649_pt1 | contig 20190 bp, 16 predicted proteins | sample frozenSSSSmetaG_FD_89792 | JGI IMG/M metagenome (GOLD analysis project Ga0123337, IMG submission 89792) | Glacier valley bacterial and archeal communities from Borup Fiord, Nunavut, Canada, to study Microbial Dark Matter (Phase II) -... | ecosystem: Environmental > Aquatic > Freshwater > Ice >... | reverse complement strand
TGTTAGCAGTCGGCGCATCGCCTCTCTACAGTTAGTAAGGATACGACTTTTGAACGGTAAACTACAGATTATTTCCCTCGGCGGCAGCGGCGACATCGGCAAAAATATGCTCGCCGTCCGCTACGAAGACACGATCATCGTGATCGACTGCGGGGTCGCCTTCGCCAACGAAGAGCAGCCCGGCGTAGACTTGATTATTCCCGACATCTCCTACCTGCTCGAACATCGCGACATGGTGAAAGCCATCTGCATCACGCACGGGCACGAAGACCACATCGGCGCACTCCCCTACGTCCTCAAACAACTCCCGCTCCCGCTCTATGGCAGCGCCCTGACGCTCGGCATGGTGCGCGAAAAACTCAGCGAACACGGGCTCGTCAGCAGCACCTCGTTCAACGTCTATCCCGATCGCGAAGCGGTCGCATTCGGTCCGATCACGGTCGAAGCGGTACACGTCACGCACTCACTGCCGGACACCTGCAGCCTCGCGATCCGCTCGCCCGTCGGCATGGTCGTCCACACCTCCGACTTCAAGATCGACCAGACCCCGATCGACAACCACCTTTTCGATGCCGCGCGGTTTGCGCAGCTCGGCGAAGAGGGCGTCAAACTGCTGATCTCGGACAGCGTCAATGTCGAGCGCAAAGGCTGGTCGCCTTCGGAACGATCGCTCGTGCCGACCTTCGACCGGTTCATGCGCGAGTGTACGGGACGCGTGATCGTGGCGACGTTCGGCTCCAACCTGCACCGCGTCCAGACGGTTTTCAATGTCGCCGAAAAGCACGGGCGCAAGGTCGCGGTCTTCGGGCGCAGCATGAGCCAGAACATCACGACGGCGCGTTCGCTCGGCTACCTGAAAATCAAAGACTCGCAGATGCTCAAGGTCGAAGACCTGCACAAATACCAGCATTCGCAGATCGCGATTCTGACGACCGGCAGCCAGGGCGAGCCACTCGCGGGGCTGACGCGCATGAGCCGCGACGAGAACGCCAAAATCCAGATCGAGAAGACCGATATGGTGATCCTCTCTTCGACTCCGATCCCCGGCAACGAAGACATGGTCTGGCGTGTCGTCAACCGTATCTTCCGCTCCGGCGCGACCGTCGTCTACGATGCGCTCCAAAATGTCCACGTTTCGGGGCACGGCTATCAGGAAGAGCTGAAGATGATGATCAACCTGACCGCCCCCGAATTTGTCGCGCCCTATCATGGCGAACCGCGCCACTACGCCGCGTACCGGGCGATGGCGCACGACATGGGCTACCCGCACGACCAGATACTAACCTTTGACGTCGGGCAGATGCTGGAGGTGGACGCGGAGGGCGTGACGCTTTCCAAAGAGATCGTGCCGCACGGCAACGTACTGGTGGACGGCGTCTCGACAGGCGGCGTTTCGGACGTCGTGCTGCGCGACCGCAGACACCTTTCGCAGGACGGTACTGTGATCGTCACCGTTTCGATGGATCGCGGAACCGGCGAGATTCTCGCGGGACCAGACCTGCTTTCGCGCGGCTTCCTGCTGCCCGAAGACAGCAACGAACTGTTCGAGCAGACGGCGGAAAAGGTAACTGCAGCGGTCGAGGAACTGAACTACACAGAGGGCTCCGACGTCGATACGGTGCGCGTGACGGTGCATGACACGGTCTCGAAGTACCTCCGCAAGCGCACCAACCGCCGCCCGGTGGTCGTCCCTGTCATCATGGAGATATAGGCCCTCACCCCCCGACCCCCTTCTCCCTACCATTCGTACCTCATCAGGGAGAAGGGGAGGAAATGCCTGCCGCATGGGATGAGTTTTTCAGTCTGGAATTGCAAAACCCGCCTGCGCGGGTTGGACGCTCCGCTTCTGAGTCCACGAAGGTGGACTTCGCATCTCCAGACCTGCCTTTCAAGGCAGTGCTAATCTTTCCTTTTTGGTGTAGTCTAGATTTGTCCGCAGAGCCGTTTACGGTTCTGTGGGCATTTTTCTGCGTCGATCGCGTATGCTATACTATCCATACTCATTTAAACTGTTCAGCATCGATGTCACCGAAAAAGCAGCGCTGCATTTTTGCCGCTTCTTTAAACTCAGGAGATCCTTTCCATGTCCCTGCCCATGTCCCTGCCAGACGTGTCCTATACTCGACGTCCGACCCGCGCCGTGCGGGTCGGCAGCATTCATATCGGCGGAACGCACCCCGTAGTCGTCCAGTCGATGATCACGGAGGAGACCCACAACGTCCCCGCCGCCGTCGCGCAGATCATCGAGATGCACAAAGCCGGTTCCGAAATCGTACGTGTCACGACCCCGAACCTCGCGGAAGCGCGCTGTCTCGCCGAAATCAAAGCGCAGCTAAAAGCGCAGTATCAGGACGTGCCGCTCGTCGCCGACGTGCATCACCAGGGCAGCGACATCGCCGTCGAAGTCGCCCGCTACGTCGACAAAATCCGTATCAATCCCGGGCTGTTCGTGTTTCGCAAGCGCGTCTCGCGCACACTCGACTATTCACCGCTGGAAGTCGAAGAGGAGCAGGCGGCTATCGAGCAGGAGTTGCTGCCGGTGATTCGAGCCTGCAAAGAGCATGGCAGGGCGATGCGGATAGGCGTCAATCACGGTTCGCTTGCGGAGCGGCTGACGGTGATGTATGGCGACACTCCCGAAGGCATGGTACAGTCCGCGATCGAATACATCCAGATTTGTGAACGGCATGATTATAGAGAGATCGTGGTTTCGCTCAAGGCGTCCCGCGTGCAGGTGATGCTGCAGGCGAACCGGCTAATGGCGCATCGCATGGCGGAGCTTGGCATGGACTATCCGCTGCACCTCGGCGTCACTGAGGCGGGCGATGGTCAGTATGCACGCATCAAAAGCACGACCGGTATTGGGACACTGCTCGCGGAGGGAATCGGTGACACGATCCGCGTCTCGCTCTCCGAAGACCCGATCAACGAACTGCCGGTCTGCTACGACATACTGCAGTCGCTCGGTTTGCGAAAAACAAAAGTCGAGTTCATCGCCTGCCCGTCGTGCGGGCGCACCAAGTTCGACCTGCCGACGGTGTTCACGTGGGTCAAGGAAGCGACCAGCCACCTCGTCGGTCTCGATATCGCGGTGATGGGCTGCATCGTGAACGGGCCCGGTGAGATGGGCGACGCGGATTACGGCTACGTCGGCAAGGCGGGAGGCAAAATCTCGCTCTATCGGCGTCGTGAGGAAGTCAAGACCGGCATACCGCAGGAGAAAAGTGTCGAGGAACTGATCAACCTGATCAAGTCGGACGGTCGCTGGCACGACCCTTACGAGGGCTGGCAGATACCCGCCGCGCCGCGTGCGCTCGCAGGACGCATCGAGCGCGACAACCTCATCCGCCTCACCGATCTGGACGAGAGCGCGCCTGTCAGCAGCGTGATAGACGCGAGTGAGGTCACGAGCGGGAATGTCCGCTGAAGCCATAGCACGGAGAAGCGTCACAATGCGAGTTCACACTCGCGTAGAATAAGCCGAAGTGCCTGTTCAACTCTGAAACCTCATAGTAATATGATCTGAGAACGATGCGTTGGAAAGCGAGGCTGATGCTCGACACAACGATGAGGAAACGTACGCCGGGAAAAGGTATGCCAGGAAGTAGGAAAGCGCTGCTGGCTGCCTTCGGAACCCTGATCGTGCTGGCGTTGGCATTCTCCGGGTGGGTCTGCAAAGCCAAAATACACCGCTCCCTCAACGCCAAACTACTTAGCGCGGTCAAAGCCAACGATACTGAAGGAGTACGCCTGCTGCTGGCAGACGGGGCAGACCCCAACATTTACGATGTGCCAGAGGAACACTTCAGTCTCTGGCAGCAGATTCGGGCAGTCTTCCATCGGAACAGCCAGGGTGAGGCCGCTGCGCAGAACAATCTGGGTCCCAGTATTACGCAAAATAGTCGGGGCGCAACTATTATTACACCCTATCGTATGCCTACCCTTCTCGAAACAGCGCTCACACCGGATGAATACAGTGAGACCTATAGGGAAGTCGAAAATGCTCCGATGATCGAGGCGTTGCTGAATGCCGGAGCGCGCGTCGAAGAGAGCACGTATGAGCACCAAACGCCTCTGATGACAGCGGTTGAAAACGGTCATTTGAAAACCGTTCAGTTGCTGCTCGATCATGGCGCAAACCCCCTGGCACGTGATGACAAAGGCAAACTCCCGATTCATCATATCATCGTTGCCTCTCACAACCCTCTGCCCATCGCTAAACTGCTGGTTGAAAGGGGTACTGACGTCAATGCAACGGACAATCAGGGCATAACGCCTTTGAGGGTAACAGACGATCTCCCGACACGCCGATTTCTGATTGCAAAAGGCGCAAACATCAATGCCCAGGCGAATGATGGAGGTACTGCTCTGCTCAGTGTAACAGGCATGGATGACACAAAAGCCATGCAGCTAATGCTCGAGCATGGAGCAAATGTCGACCTCTGCGATAATGATAAGACGACGCCCCTGGACAACGCCGTTCATTATGGCTCACTTCCCACTATCAAAATGCTGCTTGCCTGTGGGGCGAAGATCGATCCGATCAATGGAGACGGCAACACGCCACTGACCTCCAGCCTCACAATCGGAGACAATCCGGAGATCGTGAAGGTGCTGCTCGCGTGTGGTGCAAACGTCAATTATCGCAACACTGCCGGCCAGACTGCGCTCTCGCTCGCGAAAATAAATGGTTACAGAAAGACGATCGCCCTGCTTGAAGCGGCAGGCGCACACCAGTAATGCGCGTATACGGGACGGAATAGTGGTGGAGCAGACGCGAATGCATCAGCCAAAAAGAGCTGTTTTGGTATTAACGATACTGACTGTCGGCATTTCGGGTGTTGCGGGCGCGGGACAAAAGCCGCCTGAGAATCACCTGCCTGCCAGCCCTAAATCCAGTGGACATTCACCCGCCAAGCGATCCTCAGCGAACCATCTGCCCGTCTCCTTGCCGCCCGCAGTCGAGGTCAGCGATGTCGATGGCGCGAAAGTGCGCCCGCTTCCCGAAAAAGGCGGGACAATGGCGGTCTTCTTTTTTATCGCGCACGACTGCCCGATCTCCAACGCCTATGCACCGGAAATAAGCCGTATCGCCGCCGACTACGCCCGGAAAAAATATCGCTTCTACGTCGTCTATATCGAAGACGACCTGAAACCGAAAGACGCAAAAAAACATGCGACAGACTATGGGTTCGTCTGTCCCGCGCTGCTCGACCCGAAACATCTGCTCGTCAAGCGGCTGAAAGCCGCCATCACGCCGGAAGCGGTTGTCGTCGGCGAGGATGGCAAAACTCGCTACCAGGGGCGCATCGATGATCGTTACATAGATTTCGGCAAGATGCGCCATCAGGCAGGCATCCATGATCTGCGCCTCGCCCTCGATGCGCTGTCCGCCAATAAACCCGTCCCGGCAGCGCACACGAAAGCCATCGGCTGTTTCATTCCGAGCGCGAAATAGTGCGATTCACCCGGGTGCTGACATTCGATTTGACTTAGATTACAACCTTGGTCTGATTGGCGTTCAGCATACCTACGGTTGAAACCCCAATTCGGCTGGCAGCAGAAGCGCATTGTGCTGCGCTTTAAATGTGCTTCATCTTATATGCTGAGCGTCCTTCGGACGCGATACGAAATGCATAAACACGGAGTGGACAGCGTGGATCGGAAAGATAAGCATTTACTGCCTCACAGAGTCTTGCTTATGTTCGTGCTGCTGTGTTTTAGCGCCGTTCTGGGTCTGTTTGGTCTGAGGCTGCCGATCAGGGCGAGGTCAGCAGCAAAAAAGCCGACAGCAGCAAAAAATGCACAACGGACTGCGCCACGCTCTGCCTCTGCCGAACTCGCTGTCACACCTTCCGCCCCGACTTTCAACGCCGACATCGCCCCGATACTTTTCGCTCGCTGCGCGAGCTGCCACCGCCCGGGGCAGGTCGCTCCCTTCCCGCTGCTCACCTACGCCGATGCCAGCCGCCGTGCACGACAGATCGCCATCGTCACCACAAGCCGCTATATGCCGCCCTGGAAGCCAGAACCGATACAACCGGAACTCGTGAATGCCTCGCACCGGCGACTGACCACGCATGAAATCGCGCTGCTGAAAGCGTGGGCGAACACAGGAATGCGGGAGGGCGATCCGAAGAAACTGCTTCCACATCCACGTTTCACGGACGATTGGACTCGCGGCAAACCCGATCTGATCGTCACGATGCCGAAGCCTTATACGCTGACGGCAGACACGATCGATGTTTACAGGAGTTTCGTCATCCCCACCGTACTATCCGAAGACAAGTGGATACAGGCTGTAGAGTTTCGTCCCTCCAATCGGCGGATCGTTCGGGATGCAGTACTGTATAGCGATATTTCCGGGACGGCGCGGAAACTCGAAGCGGGATCGGGTGCGGTCGGCTATTCCGAATTCACTGCGGGTATGGAACCGATCACCAACGGCAGCTTTACGGACTGGTCGCCGGGCACAGCGCCATTTTTGCTGCCCCGGGGCTTTGCTGTACGGCTTCCGAAAGGTTCAGACCTCGTGCTGCAGCTGCGTTTTCGACCGGATGGCAGAAAGGAGACCGAGCAGACGCAGATCGGTCTCTATTTCGCGCCGCGAACATCGCCGACAATTTCTTCGGTGAAGGTTCCGATCCTGACGCCAGCAAAACTTTTGCTCGGCACGACGGAACTCTACCTGCAGCCGGGTAAAAAAGCGACGGTGACGGACGCTGTTATACTGCCCTGCGCGGTACATTTGCTTAAACTGGCGCCGCACCTGCACGCGACCGGACGAACGCTCACTGTAAAAGCCGATCTGCCGGATGGCTCGCACAGGTCGCTGCTTACGATTTCAGACTGGGATATCAACTGGCGTGAAAGCTATGTCTTCGCTGCGCCGATGCTTCTGCCAGCCGGAACAAAAATCACGTTCGAAGCGACTTTCAATAATACCGCAGACAACCCGCGTAACCCGCACAGTCCTCCGCACCGGATCGGTCCCTCCCTGGAGTGTCAGGAGGAGATGGCGACACTTGGATTGATCGTTGTCCCAATACACAGCGCAGACCAGAGTACTCTGGCAAAAGCATTGCAGGCGATGCCGCACCGCCCGGCGATCGTCGAGACCGGCGCTTACATTCGCTAATGCAAATGGGTGATACTTGCCGGGAACCGATATCTGCTCAGGAGTGGAAAAGGGAGACTATGGAACCACAGTTGCCGCCCATCATCGCTGTCTCGACAAGCAATGGCTACGTGCTGCCGGAAACGACCGCGATCGCCGTCGTCGGCAGTTTCGACCTGCTGGCGACGATCTACCTGCTCGCAACCAATAAGGCGCACGAAGCCAACCCGCTAATGCAGTCGATACTCGTCGCGTTCGGACCCTGGGGATTTGTGACGTTCAAGGCGCTGCTCCTCGGCATTCCGCTTGCAATCGCGGAATACGCACGGCGGCGCACCCCTGTTTTTGTACGGAATGCGCTTCGCTTCGGTCTCGCCGCCTATGTGCTGCTGCTCGCCTGTGCCTACCTGCCGCGTCTTGTCGGGATGCTGCGCTGAGCGTGATCGATAGAGGGAGAGGCGTTCAGGGTCGGAGGCGGTATAGCCGGATGTCGTTTACGGAGTATACGTCGACGCAGCCAGATTACTTCCTGGATGATCGCTTTCAGCAGTCCGCGCCCGACCTGCGACATTGGAGAACGGTCGCTGAACGCCGCCCCGATCGCATACAGTGTTCGCATCGAGAAAACGGGCTCGTTGGAAATCGCAAAGATCGGCTCCCACTCCTGCGGAGCGAACTTGGTCTTGAACTTTTCCAGCCCGTCGAAGTTGTAAAACCGTTTGCCATGTGCGCGTACCCAGACCAGCAGAAAGTGCAGCCAGAACGGATGTCGAGGAGTCAGCGCCATCGTATGGCTCGAGAGCGGCACCAAACCGAGCGTCACGTAATGCGAACCGTCCATAGCCAACGCGCACATCGCAGCGTCGAGCAGAAGTTCGTTCGTTCCGTTCGGAGCGCTGCGCCCGCGTATGATCTGCTCGACGAGCCACCCGTTTCGGCGGGGAACCGGTGAGGCGATCAGGAACCCGACCGGCACGCCTTTCCACGCGGCGACAAATATTCTGCGGTCATCCAGGCAGGCGAGCGTCTCCGGCTCGACAAGAAAGTGCATCGCGGGCATCGGGCGGCTCGCAAGCCACTCACGCAGACACCGCTGCAGCTCCACATTCGAATGTGCCTGCGCCGCAGTCCATTCCGCTACAATCACGCCTTTATTTCGCGAGCGATACAGCTGTGCCCGCAGCGAAGCGCGGGAGGCGAGTATCTCGGACCAGCACGACGGGTCCCACACAGGCTGTGCGCCGAGAGCGAGGACGGAATGCGCGGGAGGCGACGCCAGACAGTCGTAGAGACGTTCCGCCGCCCCAAAATAGCAGACTCGACAGCCCTTCCGCCGCGCTGCGAGTTCAAACTCTTCGACGACCTCACCAACCCGCTCTTCCTCACAGATCGGCGCGCCTCCGACTACCCATACTCCATGCCTTTCGACATAGCCGACGACCGCGTCGCAGTCTGCGGAAAACCAGTGCAGCATCCCGGGATTCAATATCTGATAGGAGACGACATTCCAGCCATAGCGCATCACGAGTTCGCGAGCGCGGCGCGTTCTGCTGTCTCTATCAGTACAAAGTTGCTCTGTTGTCATTTTGATCTGTTCTATTTCGATCTGATTTTGGATCGCGGTTGCCGGAAATGGTTTTGTATGCCAGAATAAAGCTGGCTTACGTTTGTACGCTTGCCTCGACGAGACGAAAGCTTGAAATAAAGGACTGAATAGGTGCGCGGTCAGTAGATTTGCCAGAGACCGGGCGTTACCAGTTCGATCAGATGCTCATCCGGGTCACGGAAATAGAGGCTGTACCCGCCGCGATCGGCGTGGACTTCGCTCTCGATGGCGATGCCTTGCCGGATTAATGTCGACTTCTACGATGCCAGCGATTCTGCTGGTATCGCGAACGCCATATGCAGCTACCCTGCGCCAGCGTGCGGCGGCACGATCCCGCCAGGCACCGGATTGTCCTGCTTCGATGCGCCTTTCTTAAAGAGCAGAAGCGCTTGTTTGCCTGCGACATTCAAAGCGCGCATACGTTCGTCTGCAAGCAGTTCGCCGAAGCCGAACAGCTCCTGATAAAACTTTGAGGCGCGTTCGAGATCGTCGATATAAAGCGCGGTTTCCAGCACTCCGGTGACATCAGGCATGGATCAATCCCTCCTGAACAATAAATCCGTAGGATAAAATGGTAACGTCGATGCTGGCACAGACATTCTGACTGATCTGGCAACGCAGTGATAAAGCCGGACATGAGCCGAATATGTTGACAAAAGCTCTCGCAGCCCGGTTCCAGCAGTTTACCGAAACGAGATATCTTACCCCCATCCCGAGGCGGCATATCCGCTGCGCTGCGAATGTGCCTTATCTTTAAGGTAACTGTTGAGCCAGAGTACCAGCCGTAAAGCAAAAGCTGGCAGCAAGTGTATTCTCTCTCCTTGCGTAGGAGGGGGTCGGGTTTACAGGGGTAGGTATTTGGTTTTTCGGGCAGAAAACGCCCTGTTTTTGCCGGAAATGAAGCATGGTCTGAGATGAGCCGAGCGAGCTTCTCAGCAAATACCTACCCCTGAAGAGGGGTGGTGAATAGCTGCTTTTTAAGTAGATTAAGGGAACTGTGGGGCGGTGTGCGTCTGCAAGACGTTTGCTTTTTCCAGATGGGTACTTTCAGTATCCGGCAATGTACCTACCTGTGGCGCCAGTATGCCGGTTCGACCACAGGCGCAGGAAAGATAGGCGATGCTCGATTTCAGTCAGGTCGTGACACAGATCAAGGAGTTTGGGGCAGAGCGAGTTCGCACACTGCCGCTGCTCGAAAACGCCCTGCATGAAGCGTCGCGGCGAATGCGGGAAGCCAGACCGAACTGGGAAGCGACACGCGCCAAAATCGACCTTGGCGGCACATCCTGGCTCGTCGCCCGCTGGCTCGAGCCGCCCGACAGCGTCCATAATCTGCCACCGCGCCCTTTGCCACACACTGTGTTCGCATCGGACGGCTCGCAGATCGTCTCCGACCGTCACGATATCGCCCTCTGCTTTCTGCTCAACGTCGGCTTGATCGCGCTCCGCTACGGGACCGGCGAACGCGCCAGCCTCACTTCACGTCCGCAGCTCGATCACGCCGACGATGAACTGCTCGAAGAGATCGAAGGACAGCAGATCGCGATCTCCCCGAAGCGTGTCGCGATACGCCGCCTTCTCGCCGAGTTTGCCGGGCTCTCCGAAATGATTTGCGGAGCAGAGCACACGCTCTCCACAGAAGAGAGTGATGTCCAAAAAACCGAAGGAACGAGCGTACGAGCGCTTACCGAGAGTGAAATCCCGATCATCGCGTTGTCAGACGGCACGCTGATTCTCTGGACGCTCGATAACGAGACCGACGCATTCCGCTCGAAATCATTGGAAGCTTTCCAGTCCTCGCTCGAAGTGGGACGAACGCGCGGTATTCCGATAGTCGGCTATATCAGCAGCCCGCAGAGCCGCGATGTGATCAACTCACTGCGCGTCCATTCCTGCGGTTTTCCCAAAACAGACTGCGATAAGAACTGCCCTGCTGCGTCGCATCCGCGACCGGAGTATGTCGCGCCGAAATGCGCCGGAACCGAGCGCGTTGTCGATGCCGAGCTTTTTGCGCGGCTGCTGCTGCCCGGGCAGCGCTCCGCCGTTTTCGGGTCACGCTCCACAATCCTCGATCAGTACAAAGCACACAATCGGATTTGGTTCTTCTATCTTCACGTTGGGGAAGAGGTGGCGCGAGTCGAGATACCGGCGTGGGTCGCCGAAAGTGAAGCGCTGCTCGACTTGACGCACACATTGTGCTATGATCAAGCTTGTAAGGGCGGGGGTTATCCCGTCGCTCTCGCGGAAGCGCATGAGCAGGCGATCGTTCGCAACCCCGAGCGTGATGCTTTCTTTCGGCTGATGGAGCGCGATTTCGTACACCGACACCAGTCTATCGCTTCGACGCAAAAAGCTATTTCCAAACGCGCCCGCCGTGTGTAGAGAACTTTATAGTCCCCTTTAAGAACGAATGGAGAATCGACAACGATGTTTATGAACGAGGAAAGTCAGCCGATAAGTCGAGAAAGAATGTCGCGGCGCACTCTGTTGCGGAGGACGGCAGTGAGCGTTGCGGGGATCGCAGGACTTGCTGCGCTGAGCGATGAAGCGAGCGCAATCGCAAAGGACACGCTGGACTACGCTCCGTTTCGCATGGGAATACAGTCTTACTCACTGCGCGGGTTCAAGTTCGAGGAGGCTCTCCGAAAAACGCAGGCTCTTGGGCTGACTTATGTTGAGGCATACCCCGATCACCTCCCGATGTCGGATGACCCCAAAGTGCTCAAAAGTTATCATGCGATGCTGAAGGACCACCGTGTCAAGCTCACCGCCTATGGGGTCGTCTATTTCGGCAAAGATGAAAAAGCGGCGCGGCAGGTCTTCGATTTCGCCCGTGCCATGGGTATTACAACCCTTTCCGCAGACCCCGACCCGGAAGCTTTCCCGATCCTGGACAGACTCGTTTCCGAATACCACATCAATATCGCGATCCATAACCATGGGCCGGGCAGCCGTTACGACAAAGTCAGTGTCGTCCAGAACGCGGTCAAGAACTACAACGTTCGTATCGGGGCCTGTGATGATACCGGTCACTACCTGCATTCCGGGGAAGACCCTGTCGCGGCTGTACTCTCTTTCGGTCCGCGACTGCATGACGTGCATCTCAAGAACGCGCGTCCCGGCGTCAACGGCGGCGAAACCGAGTTTACGGAAGTCGGCGTTCCCGGTGGTCTGCTCGACACTGCCGCTTTGATGCGCGCGCTGCTCAAGGTGCGCTACAAAGGCGCGATTATGCTCGAGTACGAAGAGCATTCCGAAGACCCGATACCGGGCATCACGATGTGTCTCACGGCGACACGCGCCGCCGCTGCCGTCGTGCGCCAGTCGGCAAATGCTTGATACAGCACAGTCCGTGGGGCGCTTCTCTGTAGGACAGGCGTCCTGCCGGGTACTGAAAGTACCCGGCTGCAAAAAGCAAACGTCTTGCAGACGTAGATGCGAAGAGACAGGTATCGCCATCATGTATTGCGTCTGAAGGACGCTCGGCGGAACAAAAATAGAGCACATTCACCTGAATCACGTTCGGAGCGCAGCAAAACACGTTCGAAGCGCAACGGAACGTGTCGCATCTGGAATAAAGTACGTTCGAAGCGCAGCAGAACGCAGCGCTGTTCGGAGCATAATGTGCCGCCCCTGCCAGCCGGATCGGGGTTTTAACCCTGGGATAGCGTAGTGCCAGCGAGATCATGGTTTGAACCAGAGGTGCGCGGAACGCCAGTTCATCTCCGTGCCTGCCCGCCTTAAAAACAACTTTAGAACGAAGAATCGGAATAAAAGTTGCTTTACGATAACGACTTTGAGGAGTATGGGTTCGCCATCTGCCCGGATGTTCTCGATACAGACACGATTGAAAACCTGCTCGCGCAACTGCGCGAGCAGGAGGATAGTGGCGGCGCTCAGGAAGGGCAAACTGTGTATGCAATGCGTAATCTGCTGCAGACGCTGCCTGGAGTACGCAGTCTGGCTGCATCGCGTCCTGTGCGTGCGCTGGTCGAACCATACCTCGGCGCCGACTGCTTTGCCGTTCGCGCAATCTTTTTCGACAAGCTGCCTGGCGCGAACTGGAAAGTTCCCTGGCATCAGGATCTCTCCGTAGCAGTTGCCGTTCGGAAAGAGACGGAAGGCTTCGGACCCTGGTCGCGCAAGGCAGGAGTTCCTCATGTACAGGCGCCCATCTCCCTGCTCGAACGTATGCTGACCGTGCGTCTGCATCTCGACGCATGTCCTCTGACCAACGGTCCGCTTCGTGTCGTTCCGGGTTCTCATCGTCTCGGTCGATTGAATGTCGAACAGATCGAGGCGCTTCGGGCTGAGATAAATGAGGTGCCGTGCGAAATCGAATGTGGCGGCGCGCTCGTGATGCGGCCTCTGTTGCTGCACGCCTCTTCTGCTGCCGAATTCCCTGTGCACCGTCGTGTTCTTCATATTGAGTATGCCAACTCGCCGCTGCCGAACGGACTGGAATGGTACACTGCTGTGTGAAAATTTCTGGGTGATAAGAGTCTGTAAATAGTTAACTTCCCGAAGGGAAGAGGGCGCAGTTCAAGCAGGAAAGGGCGCAGCAAGCAGCGCCCCTACGAATGCTCGGCACGTTATTCTTTTGCGGTCCCTGAGAACGGTATAAAGATAACGGTGGGGGCCTACTGACCGGCACGAAGCTGATCGAGGAAGTCTGCGCTTTTCAGGTTTCGTTCGACACGTACACGGACGAACCAGGTCATTGTGTGACTGAGGGTATTTCTTATTCTTCCTCAATATTCTCATAAACTTGGGGAATATACCAGTCACTTTTGGGCAACTTTATGGATTCGGAAAACTGAGGGTATTTTTTAGGATCGAAGCCTGATCCCATGATTGTATCGATTCGTTTTTTTACTAGCTTATGGTCCTGCTCGGCTCTCCTGCGTCCAATCGATTGTCCTCCTGCTTCAATACCCTCTAGGAGCATTAGCAACTGATCGTAACCGAATTGATTTAGCCGGGGCTGGATCAGAATGCTAAAGCGGTCATTGGCATAGTCGAAATTGGGGCTATGTATATACAGCGTGATGGCAACCTCATCTGCTTTTTCCTTGGATATACTGCCTTCAGCAACATAAACTATACGCTTACAATCAGAATCAGAAAGAAATACACGACTGGTGCCGACATTCTCCAATACCCAATCGATGTGCTGCTGAATCGAACCACTCATATACCATGCAAGTGCATATGAAGTCGGATTGTCAGTCAAATGCTGCTCAATGGGTGCCTGTATCGCATCCGTGAGTAGGGGATAGATTTTGGGATGGCTGGAGATGAAATCAAGTAATTTTTCTAGTGGTGATCCTGTTAGTGTGAGATTGCTAAATGCCTCTTTATGCTGCCTTATAAAGTTGTCCAGAGCCTCTGAGCGCCGGTTGTATAGTACTTTCAGAGCCAGATAATTGATCTCGCGATTTGCTTCGCATCGGACATCTGTAACTCTAAAAACGACTGCCCAAAAGCTTCGAAAGAGTTGGTCTTCTAGCGCGGGCGAAAAATGCGGAAGATATTTAGCTTCAAGGTAGCGAATCAGTGTATTCTCTCCGAGCAGTATATCTCGGTGCATTTCCAAGTCTTCTGATAGTTTGTCAAAGATATTCCCCGTCATGATCGCGGGCTTTGTTAGCAAACCTTCAAGCATATTGCGTATGTGAGCACGAGTAGTTTCGCGATTTGGTGAATATAGGTTAAATGTTGCTGATAATACTGGGTGGGCAGATAGATGGCGGTGCTGCTGGAGCATATTCAGATTAATGTAGTCCGGGGCCTCCATAAGTTGCGTTCGATCTTTAATTTTCTCCACCAACTTAATCTCCCACTCAGGAGAATTAGGATTGTTTGCCCGACTCGCTTCGGTCTCAGTAAGTATGTTGGTTGCTACATTGTCAGCATAAAGGTCACGAAGGTCTGTCAGTTTGAACATGATGTCACAGATGGCTACTGACCAGAGCATTACAATCGAGGAACGATAATTTCCGTGTGAGTAAGAACTATACACTTCTCGAAATAGTTCACGGGTGCGTTGATCATTAATACGCTCCGCAGTCATATCGATTGAAAAATCTTTTTCCACTTTGTCTACTTTCGTTGTGTTATATATAGCATACGCGAGGAATGCACGACCGAAAGTACGCAATGGGGGAACACTCATAAGGCTACGAGATCAATGAACTGGCAGGGACCTACTGACCGGCACGAAGCTGATCGAGGAAGTCCGCGCTTTTCAGGTTTCGTTCAACACGCACACGGACGAACCAGCGCAGAGCACGGTCGATTTCAGCGGCAATCCGGCGAGGCGGAGTGAGGGTCAGCAGCGTTTCCGGCGTTTCGGAAAGGAACGCCTGCATCATGGATAGGGAATCTGCCGAGAGCGCCACAGCATCGTCGACGCTGTAGCGATCTGCGTTGCAGAGCACGCCGCCGAGCGAAGGACTAAACCCGACCTGCCGCCGTTCGACCGGCTCGCCGCAGCGCACACAGCGATCCAGTACCGGCGCGTAACCAAGCGCGGAGAGCAGGCGCAGTTCGTAGGCGTGGACGATCGCGTCGGGATAGCTGGTGGCACGCTGCAGCAGGAAAAGGGCGGAGATCGTCAGGTCGAAAATCGCTTCGCTCGCGGTGGCGTCACGTTCGAGTGTTGTACGATCGAGCAGCTCACAGAAGTAGGTGGCGCGCGTTAGCAGTTCGAGGTCGGTTCGCAGTGCCGGGAATGACGACGCGATTTCGCACTGCGTCACGACGTCCAGATTCTTGCCGGTCGCGAGGAGGAAACGTGACTGCGTAAAGAGTTCGGTCGCGCCAGTCAGCCGGCTCGTGACGCGGCGTACCCCTTTCGCGACGGCGGAGAGTTTGCCGTGTTCGCGGGTGTAGAGCGTAAGGATTTTATCGTTTTCAGCCAGGTTCAGCCGATGCAGAACCAGCCCGTTCGCAGGATATGTCGGCATAGATTTGGTTTAAGAAAGTGGTTTGAGAAAGCAGTATCCGGAAGTTGAAAACTCCCGGCATCAAAGTGCAAACGTCCTCCAGACAGCGGCGGCACATCTAGCTGCGCTTGCCCCAGGATTAAAACCCCGATCCGGCTGGCAGGGGCGGCACATTCGGCTGCGCTTTGAATGTGCTACATTCTATTTGCCAAGCGTCCTTCGGACGCAGTTCCCTCCGTTACGCTTCATATATCTGCATTTAGGTCTGCAACCCAGGGTTGGGAGCTAGAGTTTTCGTCATGCCCAACGCGACACGCATTTGCCCCTCTCCCTGCCATTCGTACCTCATCAGGGAGAGGGGAGAAGGAAGGATATTGTTGCATTTGCCCTTCTCCCCGGCGAAGCACGTTCAAAGCGAAGCAGAACACGTTCGACGCGCAGCGGAACGTGTCGCCTCTCGAAGCAGGACGTGCCGCCTTTGGGAGGGGGAAGGGTTGGGATGAGGGCTGACTTTCTATCGCTCGAACCGAGCGCGGTACTGGCGAAAGCGCAATTCCAGGTCGATCAGGGCAAAGCGTATGGCGTCTCGCGCCACCTGCTGTTCCGCAGTCGGCGAAAATTTGCCCGCCGGACGCAGAGGAGATCCATTCGCGGGCAGCATAGCCGCACCATGATCCTGCCACAGCGTTACGCCGTCCGAAACCCGTATCAGCGTTCCGCTCGCCTCGACACGCGCCGTAAGGCGCACGGCAGCCGCTCTTCGCTGCGCCGCAGATGGCGCGGCATGGGTCACATCATCTGCCTCATAGGGCAGCCGTTTTCCGACGAGCGATGGCGGCGAATCCACAACTGAGGTGTCCGATGGTGAGACCGCCACTCCACGTTCTATCTGAACATCCGTGATCCGCGCGATCATCACAAAATCCACCCGAAGGCTTTTGCCGAGCGCCTGAACAGCCTGTGCATCAGGAGGAGCAGTACTATTTCGAAGCGAGAATGCTGCAAAACCGCTACTCCTTGCTGGCCGAATTAGCCGCTGATTCAATGTTCCCTTTCCTTGCGGCTTTACTGTCTGGTTTCCGTCTTGCTGCAGGATATCGCGTATATCTGCTGCGGTCAGGATGTCTGCGTCGGCAAGCGGCATGAGATCGGGAGCAAAGAGTTCCGATACGTCTTCCGGCAGTCCGCTAACCGCGCCCGTAAGTATGCGTCTTCCAGAAGGCGTGAAAAGCATCAGGTCGGCTCGAGACGGGGAAGCGACTGGCAGAAACGCGATACGATCCCCCTCGTGCCCGAATGGTGCGGACTCGCCGGTTCGCAGGCGGTGTACAATGAGATTTGCCGCTTGCCTGGTCGCTTCGTTGAGCAGAGCCGACTGCGATTTCTGGTAGCCGCTCCGGAACAGGATGTGACCGACCGAAGCCGCTCCTGCCACGACAAAGTGGTCCCGCCAGTTTGCTGTGGAGCCATTGGTCGTGCCGCCGGGTACCCTGTATGTAACAGGAGATTTGCCGTCACGTGAGCGACTTTTTCCGGCGCTGGCTCGCGCACCATTCGATGATTTCGTACCGGTTTGCTTAGCCTTCGAAGCATCGGGCGAAGAATCAGGGGCGCCGACATCGGCATGTATCGGGCTCAGATAGGGAATGCCGACTTCCATCCAGACCGAAACCGAACGTTCCACGTTTTCCTGTACCTCCGCACGTTCCAGTCTGGGAGAGAGCACTGCGTCGCAGGCGAGCAATTCTGCGATCTGCTTTGCGCCCGTCCCCGTGCAGGCTTGCATCGCCGTAAGACCGAGTTTCGACAGTGCGGCTCTTGTCTCCTGTTCAGAAACGACTTCGACGCCCATTTTGGTTTTCAACTGCTCGGAAAGCGCATCGAGCGCAAGAGCCTGCGCGACAGCGGGCAGTTGATCGGCAGGAATTACGTCGTTGGCAGCGGCGATTTTCGCGGCTGCCGATTTTTTTATTTTTTCATTTTTAACGAAGTTTTTCTGTGCCGCGCCGGAACGGATCGGCTCGAGCGGCTGAATCTTTGTGGGGCTGGAATGAGGCGGAGCAAAAAGATTACGCCGTTTTTTCGCGCGCGCTTTCAGGAGATGCGCCCGCTCCAGTTCGATACGCCGATTCGCGCTTGTGCTGTTTTCTGCTCGCTGAGGGGGTACAATCAACACAACACGCCGTACCAGAGGCATCGGAATCGCTGGTTCCTGGCTGCTTGCAGGCAGAGGCAGCGCAAAAACAGCGGTGCAGCAGAGCGCGGAGCGCAGCAGCCCTCTCTTCCGCAAGCCAGAATCAGCTGAATTCGCTGTAGGCATCGCGAAACTCCTCAATCGGACATATCTCGGCATTTAGGCTCCCAGAGTTCAATTGCTCGCCCGGTGTTTCGAACTGAATATGCGATTAGTCCGCTAAAACTCCTGTAAGCTATTGACAATACCTGCGTCATTTTGTATACTCTAACGTATTCGCCGTCGGGCTTGAATTTCCTCCGTCGCCCGCACCATGCCGTACCAATGGCTTTCACGGCACAGTAACCATACGCACTACCGATCACGCATACGTCAAAAGGGAAAACGGAATGGATTTGGAAGCCAGGGACCTACTTACCGTCGAACAGGCGGCGCAATACCTGCAAGTCAGTCAGTCGAGCATTCGCTCCTATATTCGGCAGGGACGCCTGCAAGCCTTTCGCATCGCCGGTAAACGCAAAGTCCTGATTCCCAAATCCGCGCTGCTCGCCTTACTCGAGCCAGCACGACCGGGAGATGTAGTCACAACTGTGTCCGAGAGTGCGGATGATGACGCTCCGGCAGTGAAGAACGGCTCCAATGCCTAACGAGCCGACGATGCGCGACGAAATCGCAGAGGTCGTTCGCTATCGCTACCTGCTGCAAATGCTCGTGAGGCGTGAGCTGAAGGTGCGTTACAAAAACTCCGCGCTCGGCTTTCTCTGGTCGATCGTCCCGCCGCTGCTGCAGGTTTTCGTCTACACCTTCGTGATCAGCGGCGTACTCGGCGCAAGGGTCCCACACTACTCTGCCTACCTGCTCTGCGGCATCATACCCTGGACCTTCTTCAGCACCGCGCTCCTCGATTCCAGTCAGTCGCTCATCGACAACTACGGCCTGATCAAAAAGTTTTATCTGCCGCGTGAGGCAATTCCGCTCGCCTGCGTGATCAGCAACCTGATCCATTTTCTGCTCGGGTGGGTCGTCTATTTCATCGCGTTCATGCTCGTGGCGCGGCTGAAAAAGGATGGCGGGATTCCTTTACTGCCGAGTTTGATCTGGTTTCCGGTACTGACCATGATGGAAGTGCTGCTCGTCACCGGATTGTCTCTGTGGGTGTCCGCCCTCAATGTCTTCTACGACGACGTCAAATTCGTCATCCAGACGCTGTTCGGTCTGCTTTTCTTCCTGATGCCGATCATCTATCCTTCCGATGTCGTACGCGTCATGCGCGTGATGCGCCTGCATCCCTGGCTGTTCAAGCTCTATATGCTCAATCCCGTCGCCGCGATCATCGACGCCTACCGCAAGATCATACTCGAACCGATCTCGCCCTCCCACTTCAACCACATCTATGCGCAGGATAATTCGCTCGTACCCTCCGCGCCGATCGACTGGTTCAACCTTTTTATCACCTTTCTCCTCTGCCTGCTCGCCGCGTATACGGGCTACCGCTATTTCAACAGCCGCAAATGGCAGTTCGTGGAGCGTCCGTAATTCCCATGACTGAAGCCGCAATCCTGCCCGTTCCCGACAATAGTGCGACGCTCGCGATCGAGGTCAGCCACCTGAGTAAGACGTTCCTGATTCGACACGAGCCCGGCAGCGTTAAACGCGCCCTGATCGGGCTGCTTCGCAAGCCGCGCATCGAGCACTTTCACGCGCTTCAGGACGTTTCGTTCACTGTGCCGCACGGTCAGACGCTCGCTGTGATCGGGCGTAACGGTTCGGGTAAATCAACGCTGCTCAGCCTGCTCGCCAATGTCTATCGCCCAACAGCAGGCACGATTGAACTGCGCGGCGAAACTTGTGGCAAAGCGCGTGTCGCACCGCTGCTGGAGCTCGGTGCGGGCTTCCACCCTGAACTCGACGGGCTGACGAATATCTCGTTCTACGGGGCGATGCTGGGGCTGACGGCGGAGCAGATGCGGGCGAAGCGCGACACGATCATCGCGTTTGCGGAGCTCGGCGACAAAGTCGATACGCTGGTGCGCGGCTGGAACGACGGGGCAAAACTACGACTCGGTTTTTCGATCGCCGTCAACACCGATCCAGACATACTGCTCGTGGATGAGGTGCTCGCGGTCGGCGATGAAGCTTTCCAGAACAAGTGCTACCGGCTGATCGGCGATCTGCAGGCGCAGGGCAAGACGATCCTGTTCGTCTCGCACGACCTCGCCGTCGTTGAGCGTGTCGCAAGCCGCGTGCTGTGGCTCCGCGAAGGTCGTATCGAGCAGGACGGTGACGCGCATCAGGTACTGCAAGCGTACCGGCATTTCTCCACTTC
>Ga0123337_10002648_pt1 | contig 20193 bp, 20 predicted proteins | sample frozenSSSSmetaG_FD_89792 | JGI IMG/M metagenome (GOLD analysis project Ga0123337, IMG submission 89792) | Glacier valley bacterial and archeal communities from Borup Fiord, Nunavut, Canada, to study Microbial Dark Matter (Phase II) -... | ecosystem: Environmental > Aquatic > Freshwater > Ice >... | reverse complement strand
TTAACTCGAGGCAGGCGCGATCAGCGCTTGGGACACGACGGAATCCGCCCTGCTAGGTTTGTGCACTTGCAGATATTTAGACGGCTGGAATTGCAACTGCACATTAAATTTGATTCATTTCTGATCGCAACCGATAGCCAGTGCCAAGTCGAATTCATCAATAGGGTCTACTCGTTAACCCAAATCGATTTCGGCTCTGAGCATGACAGACTTCTCTCGCAACTCCTCGTTGCTTTCCCGCCACAAAGGGTCGAACGGGATGCATTCGACCGGGCACACGATCTGGCACTGCGGACTGTCAAAGTGGCCGACGCACTCCGTGCACTTGAGCGGATCGATCTCATAGATTTCCGCCCCCATCGAGATCGCCCCGTTCGGGCACTCGGGTTCGCAGACGTCGCAGTTGATGCACTGGTCGGTGATGATCAGGGCCATCTGCGCACCTCCAGAAGTATCGCGATCACGGCTCCGGGTGCCGGACCTTCTCCTTCAGCCACTTCTCCACTGATGGGAAGGTGAACTTGGAAACGTCGCCGCCCAACAGCGCGATTTCCCGGACGATCGTGCCGGAAATGAACATGTACTGGTCCGATGGCGTCAGGAAGACGGTTTCCACCGACGGCATCTGGTAGCGATTCATGCCCGCCATCTGGAACTCGAACTCGAAGTCGGAGACGGCGCGCAGTCCGCGAATGACCACGGTGGCTTCGTGTTCTTCAACGAAGTGCTTCAGCAGGCCGGAGAACCCGGCAACCGTCACGTTCGGATAGTGCGAGAGCACCTCCCGTGCAATGTCGACACGCTCCTCGAGGGTGAAGAACGGCCGCTTGTTGCGCGAGTCGGCGACGCCGACGACCAGGCGCTGACAGAGTTTGGACGCCCGGCGGACCAGATCCTCGTGGCCCCGCGTCAATGGATCGAAGGTCCCGGGATAAACGGCAACCATCATGGCAGTCTCCTCATCGTTCTTATTTATTGCGGCGCAGCAGATGATAAAACACCTCGCCCGCTTTGTCCGTGCGGTAGATCTCGAGCCCGAGTCCGGACAGCGCCGCTTCCGTGACTGCCATTTCAGCCTCGGCGTAAACAAATCCCCCGGGCCTGCACAGGCGGGCGGCGAGCGGTAGCGCAGTATCGATCCATCGTTGCGCGAAAGGGGGGTCGAGGAGCACGAGGTCGAACGACTGCGCCGTATCGGCCAGATCCTGACCGATCCGGAGGGCATCGCCCTCGCGGATGTCGATCTGCGTCGCTCCGAGCAGCGCCCGGGCGGCACGCAGCCTGTCGGCGGCGACCGCGCTGCGCTCGACGAGGATCACCGCCGCAGCGCCCCGCGAAGCCGCTTCGAAGCCGAGGGCTCCGCTTCCGGCGAACAGGTCCAGGACCGCGAGTCCGGCCAGATCGCCGAACGCATGCGTCAACCAGTTGAACAGCGTCTCGCGAACGCGATCCGGGGTCGGCCGCAGGCCGTCTACGTCGGCCACCGGCAGGACCCGGCGCTTCCATTGGCCACCGATGATGCGTACCGTGCCCCCGCCGCGGCGCGACCGCTGGGGCGTCCGTCCGGAGCGGCTCATCGCACCTGCCACCGTGGGGTCCAACCGAGGCCGATGATAAAGTTGGTATCCGCGCCCGGACCTACTCTCGTTCCCGCCGCGCCCGTCATAGCGCAAGATCCTCGGTCGCCCGGGGTTCGTCGACCTTTTCGAATCGACCCTCCCGCGTCGGTTCTGCATCCCATGCTCAAGTTCTGGAAGCGATCCGAGACGCCGGACGACCTCGCCACCGCTCCTGTCGAGGAGCCTGCCGCGCAAGCGCCGGTCGAGAACGCCGCGCCGCGCCGTTCGTGGATCGATCGTCTCAAGAGCGGTCTGGCCAAGACAGGCTCCGGCATCAGCGTTCTGTTCGTCGGCAGCAAGGTCGACGAGGCGCTGTTCGAGGAACTCGAGTCGGCGCTGCTGATGGCCGACGCCGGCGTGGACGCGACGAATTTCCTCATCGAGCAGTTGCGCCTGCGTGCCCGCAAGGAAGCGATCGACGATGGCCGCGAACTGAAACTGGCACTGGGCCGCATCATGGTCGAACTGCTGGCGCCGCTCGAGAAGCGTCTCGATGTGTCGCGCGCGCCGGGGGCGCCCGATGCGCCGGTGATCGTCATGATGGTCGGTGTCAACGGTGCGGGGAAGACCACGTCGGTCGGCAAGCTGGCGAAGTTCCTGCAGGGGGATGGTCGCACGGTGATGCTGGCCGCCGGCGATACCTTCCGCGCCGCCGCACGCGAACAACTGGTGGTCTGGGGTGAGCGTAACGGCATCGCGGTAATCGCGCAGCAATCCGGCGACGCTGCGGCCGTGGTCTTCGATGCGGTCGCGTCCGCGACCGCGCGCCGCACCGATGTCCTCATCGCCGACACGGCCGGACGCCTGCCGACGCAGCTCCACCTGATGGACGAGCTCAAGAAGGTGAAGCGGGTGATCGGCAAGGCGCCCGGGGTGGGAGACGGCCAGCCGCGCGAGATCCTGCTGGTGATCGACGGGAACACCGGCCAGAACGCGATCGCCCAGGTGCGCGCCTTCGACGAGGCGGTCGGGCTCACCGGACTGATCGTGACGAAGCTGGACGGGACGGCCAAGGGCGGCGTGCTCGCTGCCATCGCGCTACTGCGCAAGGGAAAGCCGCCGATCCCGGTCTACTTCATCGGCATCGGCGAAAGCCTCGACGACCTGCAACCCTTCGTCGCCCGTCAATTCGTCGCGGCGCTGCTCGGCGAATCCGAGGACGCGGTACTCGGCGCGCGCTGAGCCTGGTCGGGCGCAGGCCGCTTCAGTCGCTCGGGCAACGCGTTCACCGCCGGATCCGCCTGCACCGTCGCGCTGTCTTCGGTCAGGGCGGCCAAAAGACGTGCGACCAGCGGCGCTTGCGGCAGGCTGACGCCGAAGTGCAGCAGACGCCCCCGATGGAACACGGCGATGGTGGGGAAATTCTCGACGTCGATGTCGCCCGCGATCTCCGCGTCGTCCTCGATGTCCAGCCAGGCGAACGTGCTGTCCGGCCGCGCTGCGGCGATCCCGTCGAAAGCGTGGCGGAATTCCGTGCAGGTGTTGCACCACGCGGCGCACAAGCCGACCACCAGGAACGCGTTCCTCGCGAGTGCCTGGTTCAACGCGAGCGCCTCGTCGGGCGCCGCCGAGTAGACGGGAGAGGGCATCGATCGGTGCGGCAGGTGCCGCAGTGGGCGCGCGGAAAACGCGTTGCAGTCTACCGGAGGGCGTCAGACCAGCGCGGTCGGCGCCCAGGACGCGCCGAGCAGGCCCAGCCAGTGCGACTTCGACGGCGAACGTGCCTCGACGGTGAGGGGAACGTCGAAGACGATGATCGCCTTCGCGCTGTCGCGGCCTTCGGCGGTGACGACGGCGGAACCCGTTCCCTGGAACGTATGGCTCTCGCCGGCATCGAGGAACACGTCGTCGAGCGAACCCTCTTGCGTGATCCAGACCCTGCCGTCCAGCACGCGCAGGGATCGTCCCTTCGCATCGCTGATGTTGAGCAGTGCGCCGTCGGTGAGGCTGAGGGGCGCGCGGTCGAGCTTGAATTGCATGATCCTTCTCCGGTTCTTGATCTTGCGTGCAGGTCGGATGTTGATCCTCCCGTGCCCTGCCGGCAAACGATTTGATTTATCCTCTCGGTTTAGAAAAACTGATGTGTCTATGTGCTGGCACCCACCCCGTGAAGCTACCTCCCCTGAATGCCGTTCGCGTCTTCGAGAGTGCCGCGCGCCTGGGCAGCATGCGTCGCGCGGCGGAAGAACTGTTCGTGACGGCCGGCGCGGTGAGCCAGCAGATCCGCGTGCTGGAGGATCATTTCGGCGTGCAGTTGCTGGAGCGCAAGCCACGCGCGCTGCTTCTGACGGCCGCCGGTCAGGAATTCTATTCGGCGGCGGCGCGACACCTGCGCGGCATCGCCCAGGCCGCCGAGCAGATCCGACCCCACGACCGGCAGATCGCTCTCACCGTCGCGCCGGATTTCGCGTCGCGCTGGCTGATGCCGCGGCTGTCGTCCTTCGCGGCGCTCCATCCGCGCGTCGAGGTGAGGATCGAGGCGACCTTCGCGATGGCGGATTTCGACAGCGATCCGTTCGACCTGGGCATCCGCAGCGTCTTCAACACGCCGGTCGATCTCAATGCCGAGCTGCTGTTGCGGCAGAAGGTCCGCCCCTACTGCAGCCCGAAGTACTACGCGACGCATCTCGCGCCGCGCGACGGCGCGGTCGACTGGCGGCGTGCGCGTCTCCTGCACGAAAGTCATCCGTACGACCTCTGGGCTCCCTGGTTCGCGATGCGCGGTCTCGGCGAGACCAATGCCGAAGTCGGCCTGTACTTCAGTCACGGCCTCCTGGCGATCCTGGCGGCCATCGACGGCGAGGGCGTCACGTTGCAGCCGGCCGAGTACGTGACCCGCGAGATCAGTTCAGGCACCCTGGTCACCGCCGATGACGAGTTGTTCGAAAGCGGGCTCAGCTACTATCTCGTGTGGCCGAAACGCCCGCTCAAGATGGCTGCAGAAAAATTCAAGGATTGGATACTCGAGATCGCTTCGACCGCACGGACGGAGGCCCTCGTGAGCCCGGCACAGAGCCCGTCGCGATGACGCGGTTCGATGCCGATCCCTCGTCCGGAGGTCCGCCCGAATCGTCGCTGACCTCGGCGCGGGGGACCATCGCCCGCCACCCGGGCGTGTTCATCGTGGCGATCGCGCTCGCCAGCCTCTCGATCGCCCTGGCCTCCGCCCTCCTGCTGGCGGGTCAGGGCGCCCGATATCAGTTGGCGCGAACGATCGGCGCGTTGCAGCTGTCCGTATTCCTGCAGCCGCAGGTCAGTCGTGCGGACGCCGAGGGTCTTCGCGGCCGCATCGAGGGGACGCCGGCGGTGGTGGGCGCGCGACTGAGACCACGCGAGGACGCGATGGCGGCGCTGGTCGACAGCGGCTTTTCATCGCTGCCGACGAAGGGGAACCCGCTGCCGGACGTGTGGCTCGTCACGCTCGGGCCGACTGGTGCCGACGCGCCGACACTCGCGGCGCGCATCGTGAACACGCGGCTGGCACTCGCGGCGCTTCCCGGAGTCGACTCGGTGCGCGTCGACAGCCGATGGGTAGACCTGCTCGACCGCGCGTCGTCATGGCTCGAACGCGGCATGACGGTCGCTTCCTGGATCGTGTCCGCGCTGGCCCTGACGAGCCTGCTCGGCCTCTTCTTCCTGACCGGTCGCGCCCTGGCCGCTGGCGGCAAGCTGGGAGACGATCGAATGCAAGCGCTCGCGACCATCGGCATGGTCTCGGGCCTGGCGTCGTTGGTGCTGGCGGGCGGATGGCTCTGGCTGGCGACTGCGCTGTCGCCGGATCTGATTGTCGTGTGGCGACCGATCCTCGACTCGATCGGTCGAGAGGGTCACGTGTTCCTGGTCGCCATGGGACTGTCGGTCATCCTCGTGGCGGCGCTCGGACATGGACTGGGCGGATCGCGGCGATAGTATTTGTGCATGGAGATGTACTTCAACCGCTGGCGCGAACTATTGTCGCGCGACCCGGTCTGAGGTTAGCACTCCTCGATTGAGAGTGCTAAGATCGCTCGCGAAAGGAACTCTCTCATGGCTGATTTGGCGTTGTCGAAGGATTGGGGTTTTGGTCGTCCAGGCGTGCCCGGTGCGGGCGCGATGATGATGGCCGTCTCGAATCCGGGTGCCCTGGGCACCATCGATTCGTACATTCAGGCGGTCAATCGCCTGCCGCTGCTCTCCGCCGAGGAAGAGCGGGACTACGCCGTCCGGTTTCGCGATGACGAGGATCTCGAGGCGGCGCGTCGTCTGGTGCTTTCCCACCTCCGCCTCGTGGTGTCGATCGCTCGCGGCTACTTGGGCTACGGGCTGGCGCACAGCGACCTCATCCAGGAAGGCAACGTCGGCCTGATGAAGGCGGTCAAGCGTTTCGATCCCGAGCGCGGCGTCCGGCTGGTGTCGTTCGCCATGCACTGGATCAAGGCCGAGATGCATGAGTACATCCTCAAGAACTGGCGGCTGGTGAAGGTCGCGACGACGAAGGCGCAGCGCAAGCTGTTCTTCAACTTGCGTTCGCACAAGACCGGGCTGCAGACCTTCACGCCGGCGGAAGTCGACGCGCTCGCCAAGGAACTGAACGTCAAGCGCGAGGAAGTGATCGAGATGGAGACGCGCCTGTCCGGCGGCGACATCGCTCTCGAAGGCCAGATCGACGACGGCGAGGAGGATTTCGCGCCGATCGCCTACCTCAAGGACGACAACAACGAGCCGACGCAGGTCCTCGAGATGAAGCGGCGCGATCGCATGCAGACCGACGGCATCGCGGCGGCGCTGGAGAAGCTCGACACGCGCAGTCGTCGCATCGTCGAGGCGCGCTGGCTGGCCGAGGACGTCGATGGCAAGGTCGGGAGCGCGACGCTGCACGACCTGGCCGGCGAGTTCGGCGTGTCGGCCGAACGGATCCGTCAGATCGAGGTGGCCGCGATGAAGAAGATGAAGACCGCGCTGGCCGCTTACCAGTAAGCCTGCTGCGTCCAACAGAGAAGAGCCCCTGCAAAGGGGCTTTTTTCATGGCAGCCGGTGCTCGCCGGCGAACAGCTGACGCGCTTCTTCGCGGTCTCGGATGCCGTGCATCGACGCGCCGTCGACCAGGACCTCCGCAGCGCGCGGCCGGGTGTTGTAGTTCGACGCCATCGTCATGCCGTACGCGCCCGCCGACAGGCAGACGACGAGGTCTCCCTCGTCCAGCGCCAGCGCGCGGTCGTGCGCGAGCCAGTCGCCGGACTCGCAGACCGGCCCCACGATGTCCCAGGTCCGCATCGGGGCCGTCGCGGTTTCCTTCACCGGCACCATCGCATGCCAGGCGTCGTACAGCGCGGGCCGCAGCAGGTCGTTCATCGCGGCGTCGACCACCGCGAAGTTCTTCGACGCACCGGGCTTGAGCACCAGCGTGCGCATCAGCAATGCACCGGCATTGCCGACCAGCGAGCGGCCCGGCTCGAACAGCAGCCTGATCGGCTTGCCGCCATGCCGCTCGTCGCGCCAGCGGTCGACGCGGTCGAACACGCGGCGCAGATAGTCGCCCACGTCGATCGTGCCGCGTGCCGCGTCGTCGCCGTAGTCGATGCCGACGCCGCCCCCCAGGTCCAGGTGCGCGATCGCGATACCCCGGGCCTCGAGCGCGTCGACGAGTTCGATCAGCTTGTCGAGCGCGTCGAGCAGCGGGTCCTGGTCGAGCAACTGCGATCCGATGTGGCAGTCCACGCCGACGATTCGCAGGCCTTCCAGAGCGGCGACCTCGGTGTAGACCTCGACGGCGTCGGCATACGCGATGCCGAACTTGCTCTCCTTGAGCCCGGTCGCGATGTACGGATGCGTGCGCGCGTCGACGTCCGGGTTGATGCGCAGCGAGACCGGCGCGGTCGTGTTCATGGCGACCGCAACCTCGGCGAGCTGGTGCGCCTCGGACCGCGATTCGACATTGAAGCAGCCGATGCGCGCCGCGAGGGCCTGGCGCATTTCGTGGCGAGTCTTGCCGACCCCCGAGAAGATGATCTTGTCCGCGCTGCCGCCGGCGGCCAGGACCCGCTCGAGTTCGCCGCCCGACACGATGTCGAATCCCGCGCCGGCGCGGGCGAACAGGTCGAGGATAGCCAGGTTGGAGTTGGCCTTCATCGCGTAGCAGATCATCGCGCCGCCGCGCGGCTCGCGGCCGCGCGCCGCGTCTGCGTAGCGGCCGTATGCGGCCAGCAGGGCGGACTTCGAATAGAGGTAGGTCGGTGTTCCGAAGCGCTCCGCGATCGACGCGACCGGGACCTGTTCGATGCACAACCCGCCGTCGCGATACGCAAACTGCGGCGGGAGGGTCATCGGCGCTTGTCGGGGTTGTCTTTGTCGGGCAGGTAGAGCGGGCCGCGCTGGCCGCAGGCCGCCAGCCCCGAGGCCAGCGTCGTCAGGAGCACCGCTACAATCAACGCCCTTGCGATGGGCTTGACGGCGTGATGGCGCATCGGGTTCCCGGGTTCAAAAAAGGCGTCGGAGTCTAGCATGAGCAGTCATTCCCAAGAGCCCGGTTTCGCGGTCCGGGCCGAGAGCATCCTCTCTGGCGTCGAGCGCGCGATCGACGGCGTCGCCGACGACCTCGACATCGACGTGCTGCGCACCGGCAACGTGATCACGCTGGGCTTCGAGAACGGCCATCGCATCGTCGTCAACAGCCAGGAGGCTGCGCAGGAGATCTGGCTGGCCGCGCGCTCCGGCGGCTTCCACTATCGGTTCGACGACGCGACGCAGGCCTGGATCGACACACGCTCCGGCGAAGACCTGCGCGTCGTGCTCGCGCGCCTGATCGAGCTCGAGGTCGGCGTCTCGCCGGCCCTCGCCCTCTGACGCGCAGCGTCAGGTCCCGAACGCTCGATCGCGCGGATCCTCGTACTTCGGCGGTGCCGGCTTGGCCGGTTCCGGTGGCCGCGGCGGCTCCTGAGGATCCGGCGCGGATCCGTCGGGCGCGATTTTCGGCGACCCGTCCTCGTTCGGCACCGGATCGTCCATGCCGAGCGATCTCACGCCCTGGCCCGGCTGGTTCTCGACGTAGTAGACCTCGCCACCGACGTTGACGACGCCGGGCGGCATCACGCGTTCCTTCTCGGGCACGCCCTTCAACGTCTTCGACATGTAGCCGAGCCAGATCGGCAGCGCGAGGCCGCCGCCGGTCTCGCGGTCGCCGAGCGATTTGGGCTGGTCGAAGCCGATCCACGCGATGCCGACCATGTTGTCGTTGCTGTAGCCGGCGAACCAGGCGTCGTGCGAATCGTTGGTCGTGCCGGTCTTCCCGGCCAGATCGTTGCGCTTGAGGACCGCGGTGATGCGTGCGGCCGTGCCGCTGCGCGCGACCGTGCGCAGCAGGCTGTCGGTGACGTAGGCATTGCGCACGTCGATGACCCGGTTGGCCTCGTTGCCCGCGACGAGCTTGTCCACGCGCGCGAGATCGCGGCCGCCGCTGTCGACGATGCGGTCGATGAAGTAAGGATTGACCCGGTAGCCGCCGTTCGCGAAGACCGAGTACGCGCCGACCATCTGCCAGGCCGTCACCGATCCCGCGCCGAGCGCCATCGGCAGGTAGGCCGGATGCTTGGCCGGGTCGAAGCCGAAGCGCGGCAGCGTGTTCTGTACGTAGCGCGGCGTGATGGCCTGCAGGAGGCGGATCGACACCATGTTCTTCGACCTCGCGAGTGCCTGGCGCAGTGCCATCGGCCCGTCGAACTTGCCGTCGTAGTTCTTCGGGTCCCACGCCTGGCTGCCGGTCACCGCCGCGTCGACATGCACCGGCGCATCGTTGACGATCGTCGCCGGCGTGAAGCCGCGCTCGAGTGCCGCCGAGTAGATGAAGGGTTTGAAGCTGGAGCCCGGCTGACGCCAAGCCTGCGTGACGTGGTTGAACTTGTTGCGGTTGTAGTCGAAGCCGCCGACCAGCGCGCGGACCGCGCCGTCGCGCACGTTCGCCGAGATGAACGCGGCCTGCACGGTCGGCAGCTGGATGATCTCCCACGCGCCCTTGGCGTTCTTCATCACGCGGATGATCGCGCCGCGCCGGATGCGCCGCGCCTGCGTCGCCTTGTCGGTGAGGGCCGATGCCGCGAACTTGAGGCCGTCGCCGGTGATCGTGATGGTCTCGTCGGTGCGCAGCGCACGGACCGACTTCGGACCGGCCTCGACGACCACGGCGGACAGGATGTCGTCGCTGTCGGGATGCTCGGCCAGGTCGTCCTCGATCAGGTCGGCCAGCGTGTTGTCGGCGGCGTCCGGCGGCAGGTCGATGAACGCCTCGGGCCCGTTGTAGCCGTGGCGACGCTCGTAGTCGAGCACGCCGGCCCGGACCGATTCGTAGGCCGTGTTCTGCTCGCCGGAGATCAGTGTCGTGTAGATGTTCAATCCGCGCGAATAGGTCTCCTCGCGGAACTGCTCGTAGGCGACCTGGCGCGCCATCTCGGCGACGTACTCGGCGTGGACCGCGAACGATTCGGTCTCGACCTTGACGACCGGCTGCTGCGCCCGCGCGGCCGCGTACTCGGCCTCGCCGAGGATATTGAGCTGCCGCATCCGGCCGAGCACGTAGAGCTGCCGCTCGCGGGCGCGCTTCGGATTGACCACCGGATTGGCGGTCGACGGCGCCTTGGGCAGCCCCGCCAGCATCGCGGCTTCGGCGGTCGTCACGTCCTTGAGCGCCTTGCCGAAATAGAAACGCTCGGCCGACGCGAACCCGTACGCGCGCTGGCCGAGGTAGATCTGGTTGATATAGACCTCGAAGATCTGGTCCTTCGTCAGCTTGCCTTCGATCTTGAAGGTCAGCAGCGCCTCGTAGAACTTGCGCGTGTAGCTCTGCTCGCTCGAGAGGAAGAAGTTGCGCGCGATCTGCTGCGTGATCGTTGACGCGCCTTGGCGCCGGCCGCCGCCGAAGAAGCTGCCGTTCGCGAGGTTGTTCACGGCGGCGCGGATGTTGCCGAGGTAGTCGATGCCGCTGTGCTGGTAGAAGTGCTCGTCCTCCGCGGCGAGGATGGCCTGCTTCATGACCGCGGGGACGTCGGCGATCGCGACCACCGCGCGCCGTTCGTCGCCGAATTCGCCGATCAGCACGCCGTCGGCCGTGAAGACGCGCAACGGGATCTTCGGCCGGTAGTCGGTCAGCGAATCGATCGAGGGCAGATTGCGGTACGCGAGGGCGATCGCGATCGCCACGACGAGGATGCCGGCCACGACGCACGCCGCGGCCACGCCAGCGATCCAGGCGAGGATGCGCCAGATGCGGCTACGGCTTACGGGCTGGTGGGCGGAAGGGGAGGAAGAGGGCGTGCTCGGCATGCGGAAGCATCAGGGACGAAATCCGCGACGCCGGTTCCGCGGCTGACGGAGTCCGAGGGCGCTGCGGACGCAGCACGGGCGGGCCGCGATTATATCCGGCCCCCCGGACCACCGTTTCCCGGTCAACCCGAGTTGCGCAGGCCCGCCGCGAGCCCGTTGATCGACATGTGGATGCCGCGATTCATCCGCTCGTTCTGCGCCGTCTCGTCGCGCGTCGCGCGGTAGCGCCGCATCAGTTCGACCTGGAGGTGGTTGAGCGGGTCGATGTACGGCAGGCGGTACTCGATCGACCGCGCGAGCGCCGGGTTGCCCGCGAGCCGGCGGCGCGTGCCGGTGATCTTCGCCAACGCCTGCTCGGTACGCGCCCATTCGGCCTCGATCATCGCGAACACGTGCCTGGCCAGTTGCGCGTCGGGGACCAGCGCGACGTAGCGCGACGCGATCGACAGGTCGCTCTTGGCCATCACCATGTCCATGTTCGACAGCAGCGTCGTGAAGAACGGCCAGGACTTCACCATCTTGCGCAGCAGTTGCAGCCGCGCCTTCCCCCCTTTCGGCGCCTGCGGGTCGTCGCCGGCAAGCCAGCGCTCGACCGCGGTCCCGAAGCCGTACCAGCCCGGCAGCCCGACGCGGCTCTGCCCCCAGCTGAATCCCCACGGAATCGCGCGCAGGTCCTCGATGGCGCGCGAGGCCTTGCGCGACGACGGGCGCGAGCCGATGTTGAGCTCGGCGATCTCGCCGATCGGCGTGGCGGCGAAGAAGTAGTCGGTGAATCCCGGCGTCTCGTACACCAGCGCTCGGTAGGCCGCCATGCTCGAGGTCGACAACGCGCTCGCGGCGTCGAGGAACGCCTGCGGGATGGCGCGGGTGGCCGGCAGCAGGCTCGCCTCGAGCGTGGCCGCGACCAGCGTCTCCAGGTTGCGGCGGCCGATCTCGGCGTTGGCGTACTTCGATGCGATGACCTCGCCCTGCTCGGTGAGCCGGATCTGCCCGTTCACGGTCCCGGGCGGCTGCGCGAGGATCGCCTGGTAGCTCGGGCCGCCGCCGCGACCGACCGTGCCGCCGCGCCCGTGGAACAGGCGCAGCGTCAGTCCATCGCGCCGCTTGAGGGGCTCGAACAGCTCCTTGAGCGCCGTCTCCGCGCAGTAGAGCTCCCAGTTGCTGGTGAAGAAGCCGCCGTCCTTGTTGCTGTCCGAGTAGCCGAGCATGATGTCCTGCTCGTTCCCCGAGCGCCGGACCAGCCCCGCGATGTCGGGCAGCGCGTAGAAGTCGCGCATGATCGTCGACGCGAGGCGCAGGTCGGCGATGGTCTCGAACAGCGGTACGACGATCAGGTCGGCGATCGCATCGCCGGCCGCCCCGGAGTCCTCGGCGAGCACGCCGCTCAGCAATCCGCATTCCTTCTGCAGCACGAGGACCTCGAGCAGGTCGCTGACGGCCTCGGTATGGGAAATGATGGCGTGGCGGATCGCGCGCGGCCCGAAGCGCCTGCGACCCTCCAGCGCGCCGGCGAAGATCGCCAGTTCGCCGCGCGTACGCTCGCTGTAGCGCGCGCCGTGCACATGCAGGTCGCGCGGGTCGCGCAGCAGCCGCATCAGGAGCGCGACCTTGTCGGCCTCCGCGAGCCCGCTGTAGTCCGCCTCGACGTGCGCGAAGGACAGCAGCTCGCCCACAACCGATTCGTGCTGGTCCGAGCTCTGGCGCAGGTCGATCGTGGCGAGATGGAAACCGAAGACCTCGAGCGCGCGGATCAGCGGCTTGAGGCGCGTGCCTGCGAGCGCGCAGCCGAAATGCAGACCGAGCGACGACTCGACGATGCGCAGGTCGGCGATGACGGCGCCCGCGTCGGCGTACGGCTTGCCGGGCGCGATCGCATGGCGCAGCGCCTCGGTTCCCGTCAGCGCCTGCAGCGTGCCGGCCAGGCGCGCGTAGATGCCGATCAGCGCGCGGCGGTAAGGCTCGTCGACGCGATGCACGTTGTCGTCGCCGGACCGGTCGGCGAGCGCCTGCAGGTCGGCCGTGACCGGCACCAGCAGCGACGACATCGACAGTTCCGAGCCCAGCTCGTGGACCTCGGTGAGATAGAAACGCAGCGCGGTCTCTGCCTGGCGCGACAGCGCGACCTCGAGCGTCTGCGCGTTGACGTTGGGATTGCCGTCGCGGTCGCCGCCGATCCAGTTGCCCATGTGGAAGAAGGTCGGGATGGTCTGGCCCGGCAGCGTCCGTTCCAGCATCTCGTAGATCCGCGGGATCTCGCGCAGGAAGGTGCTCTGGTAGTACGCGAGCGCGTTCTCGATCTCGTTCGAGACGCTGAGCTTCGAGGTGCGCAGCATGCGGGTCTGCCAGAGCTGCGCGACGCGCGCCCGCATCGCGGCCTGGTTGTCGTCGCGCTCGGCGGCCGTGACGAGACCGTCGCGCGCGGCCAGCAGGTGCGCGATGGCGCGTTCCGCATCCAGGACGCTCTGGCGCTGCACTTCGGTGGGATGGGCCGTCAGCACCGGGGCCAGGTAGGCATGCTCGAGGAACGTCGTGATCCCCGCATCGTCGATGCGGTGCTTGCGGATGCGCTGGAAGCTGAGGGCCAGCGTGCCCTCGATCGCCTTGCCGCTGGTCTGCTCGGCGCGCAGGCGGCGCACGTTGTCGCGATCTTCGGCCAGGTTCGCCAGGTGCGAGAAATAGCTGAACGCCCGCACCACCGAGACCGCCTGGTCGATCGACAGCTTGACGAGCATCCGGTCGAGCGCGCGCCCGGCCTTGGCATCGTGGTCGATCCGGTACGCCACCGCGAGCTGGCGGATGCGCTCGATCAGCTCGTAGGCGGCGACGCCCTCCTGTTCGCGGATCACGTCGCCGAGGATGCGGCCGAGGAAGCGCACGTCCTCGATCAGCGGCAGGTTCTTGGACGGTTGCTTCTCGGATGGATGTGCCATGGACCGTTTGATCGATTCCGGATGCGTGCGAAAGCCAGAAAGTTACATACCACGAGTCAAGTTGGTCGCGCCGAGGCCGATGGAGTGGATGAAAGTGCGACACGTTTGAATGATCGAGGGATTTGCCGGGTGAAACAGTCCCTTTTCGGTGGCTTTCAAACGCCATTCGCTCTTTAGTATCCATTCACCGCGAGGCTTCTGTTGTTTTTGCACCGGGGCATTTGTCGCAATCCTTTACAGCGTCGAAACACTGGCGCTAGCATTTGAAGACCAATCGAGCTATGCACTCTAAACCCTCGAAAATAATAGATTTTTCTAGAGTTTCCCAGTCCCGATGCTAAGAGTTTTGCTTAGGCGCACAGCCCGGAGGACCCGCTTTGGCTTTTGATTTCGGCGCCCTCTTTTCGGCCAAGAACCCGCCACTGATCGGTCTCGACCTCAGCTCGTCGAGCGTGAAGGTGGTCGAGCTCGCGGGGTCGCCCGAAAGCGGCTTCAGGCTCGAACGTTATGCCATCGAGCCGTTGCCCAAGGGGGCGATCGCCGACGGCAACATCGAGAACATCGAGGCGGTGTCCGAAGCGGTCCGCCGCGCGGTGCGCAAGAGCGGGACACGCGCTCGCAACGTCGCACTCGCGCTGCCCAGCGCCGCGGTCATCACCAAGAAGATCATCCTGCCGGGAGGCCTGTCCGAGGAGTCGCTCGAGGTGCAGGTCGAGAGCGAAGCCAACCAGTACATCCCGTTCGCGCTCGACGAGGTCGCCCTCGACTTCAGCGTGATCGGTCCCGCTCCCAATTCGCCGGAAGACGTCGAGCTGCTGCTGGCCGCGTCGCGCAAGGAAAAGGTCGAGGATCGCGTCGCGGTCGCCCAGGCCGCAGGCCTCAGGGCCGTGATCATGGACATCGAGTCGTACGCCACGCGTGCGACCGCCGACCGGGTCATCCGCCTGATGCCGAACGAGGGGGAAGGCCAGATCGTCGCGCTGTTCCTGATCGGCGCGTCGACCACCACCATCTCCGTCACGCTGAACGACCAGACCATCTACGAGCGCGAGCAGGCGTTCGGCGGCAACCAGCTCACGCAGGACATCGCGCGCGCCTACGGCCTGTCGGCCGAAGAGGCCGAGGCCAAGAAGCGCACTGGCGACCTGCCCGAGAACTACGAGCGCGACCTGCTGCAGCCGTTCGCCGACAACATCGCGCTCGAAGTCACGCGCGCGCTGCAGTTCTTCTTCACGTCCACGCCGTACAGCCGGGTCGACCAGATCCTGCTGGCTGGCGGCTGTGCCGTCATCCCCGGGCTGGTCGACGTCGTCGGCACCCGCAGCCAGGCCGCCACGTCGATCCTCAACCCGTTCAAGGGGATGGAACTCGGCTCGGGCATCCGCGAGAAGCAGGCGCGGCTCGATTCGCCGTCGCTGGTCGTCGCGACCGGGCTCGCGATGCGGAGGTCCGGCTGATGGTGCGCATCAATCTATTGCCGCACCGCGCCGAGAAGCGCGCGCAGCGGCGTCGCGACTTCTACGTGCTGCTCGGGCTGACCTTCGCCGCAGCCGTGGTGGTCGTGATCGCGATCGGTTTCATCATCAACGGCTATATCGGCGTCCAGACCGACCGCAACGATTTCATCAAGGCCGAGAACAAGAAGCTCGACGAACAGATCAAGGAGATCGCCACGCTGCGCCAGGACCTCGAAGGCCTCAAGGCGCGCCAGCAGGCGGTCGAGGACCTGCAGGCCGATCGCAACCTGCCGGTCCACCTGCTCGACGAGCTGGTCAGGCAGGTTCCGGAAGGCGTGTATCTGCAGAGCCTCAAGCAGGACAACCTGCGCGTCACGCTGGTCGGCGTCGCCCAGTCCAACGAGCGCGTCTCGGAATTCCTGCGCAATGTCAGCGGCAACTCCGCGTGGGTCGCCGCACCCGAACTCGTCGAGATCAAGGCGATCACCCTCGGCACCAAGCGACTCTTCCAGTTCACGATCAACGTGACGATCAATCGCCCGCGCGACAAGGCCGCGGTGCCCCCGGCCAAGACGGCGGCAGCCGGCGCACCGGCGACCTCGGCCGTCGCGGCCAAACCGTGAACGCCTGACCATGGCCGCTCCCAATCTCTCGCAATACGCCGACCAGTTCCGCAATCTCAACACGCGGGACGTCTCCACGTGGCCGATCGCGCCGCGCGTGGCCACGGTGATCGTCCTCATCGCGGTCGTGTTCTTCGTCGGCTGGTACTTCTGGTGGAGCGACCAGCTCGCCGATCTGCAGCGCCTCGAGGATGAGGAAGTGACGCTCAAGACCCAGTACAAGGACAAGCTGCAACAGGCCGTCAATCTCGAGCCGCTCAAGAAGCAGAAGGAGCTCGCGCAGCAGTACGTCGCGCGGCTCGAGAAGCAGTTGCCGAGCAAGTCCGAGATGGACGCGCTGCTGTCCGACATCAACCAGGCCGGTATCGGTCGCGGCCTGCAGTTCGAACTGTTCCGTCCCGGCCAGGCCATCGTGCGCGACTACTACGCGGAACTGCCGATCAGCGTGCGCCTCACCGGCAGCTACCACGACATCGCGGCATTCACGAGCGACATCGCCAGCCTGCCGCGCATCGTCACGCTCAACAACCTCAGCATCGTGATGCCGAACAACGCGACGACGCCCCTGACGCTCGAGGCGACTGCCAAGACCTTCCGCTACCTCGACCAGGAAGAGGTCCTGGCCCAGCGCAAGGCACCCAAGGCGGCCAAGCCATGACGCCGATCCGACACCTCGTGCTGCTCGGCGCGTCCGCTGCCGTGCTGTGCGGCTGCAGCGGCTCGAACGACGAACTGCGCCAGTGGATGGCCGACACCCGCAAGGAGATGAAGCCGGTGACGGCGACCCTCGCGGAGCCGAAGACCTTCGAGCCCTTCCTCTACAAGGACCAGAACGAGATCGATCCTTTCGATCCGGGCAAGGTCGCCAATGCACTGAAGACGCTGTCGGCCAAATCGACCAGTGGCTACGCGCCCGACCTGTCGCGTCGCAAGGAGCCGCTCGAGTCGTATCCGATCGACACGATCACGATGGTCGGCACGCTGCAACGTCCCAATCTGCGCTACGCCCTGCTGCGCGCCGACGGGGTGATTTACCAGATCAAGGTTGGCAACTACATCGGCCAGAACTTCGGGATCGTCACCAAGATCGACGAAAACGCAGTGGCCCTCAAGGAAGTCGTTCAGGACGCCGCCGGCGAGTGGGTCGAGCGCGCGACGACACTGCAATTGCAGGAGAACAAGCGATGAAGCAACTCCATCGGCGCGGTGCTCCGGCGTCCGTCATGTCCCTCCAGAGCCGCGTGCGCGAATGGCTGTTCGTCGCGTCCGCCCTCTTCCTCGTCCTGCCTCCGGCGATCGCCGCGGCCGAGGACAACGCCATCAAGGACGTGACCACGACCCAGCAGGGCGGCAACCTGGTCGTGCGCATCGCGCTCAAGACGGCGCCGACCTCGGTCCCGGCCTCGTTCTCCGTCGCCACGCCGGCGCGCATCGCGCTCGACTTCATGCAGACGACCAACGAGTCGGGCAAGAACGTCGTCGACACCAACCAGGGCGACCTGCGGTCCATCAACCTCGTCCAGGCCGGCGATCGCACGCGGCTGGTGATGAACCTCAAGCGCACCGTCGCGTTCACGTCGGTCATCGAAGGCAACGCGATCGTCGTCACGCTGACGCCGCCGATCGCCGACGCCACGGGCCCGAGCAGCGCCGCCCGTGCGCCGACCACGCGCTTCGCCGAATCGACCTCGGCCGTCGCCGCGCACAGCATCCGCGACGTCGACTTCCGTCGCGGTCCGGACGGCACGGGCCGCGTCATCATCGACCTGTCCGACAGCCAGACCGGCGTCGACATCCGCACGCAGGGCCAGTCGATCGTCATCGACTTCGCCAAGTCGGCGCTGCCGGACAGCCTGCGCCGCCGCCTCGACGTGACCGACTTCGCCACGCCGGTGCAGTCCATCAACACCTTCACGCAGGGCGACAACGTGCGGATGGTGATCGAGCCGCGCGGCCTGTGGGAACACAACGCCTACCAGACCGACAATCGCCTGGTCGTCGAGGTCAAGCCGCTGAAGGAAGACCCGAACAAGCTGTTCCAGACCACGCGCGCCGGCTACAAGGGCGAGCGCCTGTCGCTGAACTTCCAGAACGTCGACGTCCGCTCGCTGCTGCAGGTCATCGCCGACTTCACGAACCTCAACATCATCACGAGCGACTCGGTCAGCGGCAACCTCACGCTGCGGCTCAAGGACGTGCCGTGGGATCAGGCGCTGGACATCATCCTGCAGGCCAAGGGCCTCGACATGCGCAAGACCGGCAACGTCATCCTGGTCGCGCCGAAGGACGAGCTGGCGACGAAGGAGAAGCTCGACCTCGAGGCGCGTTCGCAGATCGCCGAGCTCGAGCCGCTGCGCAGCGAGACCTTCCAGCTCAATTACCAGAAGGCGCAGGATCTGGTCGACTTCCTGAACGGCACGGGCCAGTCGGGTGGCAACACTGCGGGCGGCAGCGGATCGAACCGCATCCTGTCCAAGCGCGGCGCGGCGTCGGCCGACCTGCGGACCAACCAGGTGTTCATCCTGGAGACCGGTTCGAAGCTCGAGCAGATCCGTGGCGTCATCGGCAAGCTCGACATCCCCAGCCGCCAGGTGATCATCGAGTCGCGCATCGTCGAAGCCAACGACCAGTTCAGCCGCAATCTCGGCGTCAAGCTCGGCTTCAACAACGCGGCCAACGTGGTTCCGGGCCAGACCGGCCAGGGCAGCTACCGCGTGACCGGCAACTACCTCGGCGTCGGCGAGCAGACCGGCCAGACGCCGGCGCAAGGGACGGGCTTCATCCCCGACTCGCAGTTCTTCAGCCTGCCGGCAGCCGGCATCAATGGCCTGAACCCGGCATCGATCGGCATCAGCCTGTTCAACAAGGCGGCCACCAAGTTCCTCAACCTCGAGCTGTCGGCTCTCGAGGCGGACGGCACCGGCAAGATCGTGTCGAGCCCGCGGGTGGTCACCGCCGACTCGGTGAAGGCGCTGATCGAGCAGGGCACGGAACTGCCGTACCAGGTGGCCACCAGCAGCGGCGCGACCAGCATCCAGTTCCGCAAGGCCAACCTGAAGCTCGAAGTCACGCCGCAGATCACGCCGGAAGGCAACATCATCCTGGACGTGGACGTGACGAAGGACAGCGTGGGCCAGGTCACCACGGCCGGCTTCGCGATCGACACCAAGCACGTGAACACCAAGGTGCTCGTCGAGAACGGCGGGACCGTCGTCCTGGGCGGCATCTTCCAGCTCACCGACAACAACACCCTCACGAAGGTGCCCCTGCTCGGCGACGTGCCGGTGCTGGGCTACCTGTTCCGCAACACGTCCAAGACGACGAACAAGAGCGAGCTGCTGATCTTCATCACGCCGACGCAGGTCAACGGCCAGGTGACGTTGCGCTGACGCCGCCGCCCGGTGCGCCGGGCTTCGTCGTCACGTTCGAGATGCCGCCTCCGGGCGGCATTTTCTTTTTCATGCGGGCAACGCATAGAATCGGCCGGTGATGACCCCACGCCAGAACATCTTTCTCGTCGGCATGATGGGCGCCGGCAAGAGCGCGGTCGGGCGGCAGCTCGCCGCGCGGCTGCGGCTTTCGTTCTTCGATTCGGATCACGAGATCCAGGCGCGCACCGGCGTGTCGATCCCGGTCATCTTCGAAGTCGAAGGCGAGGCCGGGTTCCGCCGGCGCGAGGAGCAGGTGCTCGACGAGCTCTCGCAGCGTGACGGCATCGTCGTCGCGACCGGCGGGGGCGCCGTGCTGTCGGCGCTGACACGCGCGCGGCTCAAGCCGCGCGGCCTCACGATCTACCTGCACGCCAAGGCCCACGACCTGTGGCTGCGTACCCGCAACGACCGCAACCGGCCGCTGCTCGATTGCGCCGATCCCCGCAAGCGCCTCGAGGACCTCCTGCTGGTCCGCGATCCTCTCTACCGCGAGGTCGCCGATCTCGTCGTCGAGACCGGCCGGCCCAGCGTCACGCGCCTGGTCGATGCGCTGGCGCTGCAACTGGCGGACTTCGAGGCCGGCGACCCCGACGCGACCATGGACCACGGTCAAGTCCCCGCGTCGCTCGACCGCGCATGACGACGCCGACCTCGGTGCCGGCCGTCGCACAACCGCTGATCGTGGCGCTCGGCGAGCGCAGCTATGCCATCCGATTCGTCGACGGGCCCGTCGCCGCGCCGCAGGGGCAGGGCGCGTTCTGGTCCGGCTTCTTCGCCGAATGCGGCGCGGGCGGCGACCTGGCCGTCGTCACCAACGTCACGCTGGCGCCGCTCTACGGCGA
>Ga0123337_10002645_pt1 | contig 20204 bp, 15 predicted proteins | sample frozenSSSSmetaG_FD_89792 | JGI IMG/M metagenome (GOLD analysis project Ga0123337, IMG submission 89792) | Glacier valley bacterial and archeal communities from Borup Fiord, Nunavut, Canada, to study Microbial Dark Matter (Phase II) -... | ecosystem: Environmental > Aquatic > Freshwater > Ice >... | reverse complement strand
GTCGTCTTCGGTCGCGTTGGTGGAAATCGAGCGTTGTTCCAAAGCGGCTTTGAGTTGTTCCTGTCGAAACGCTTTGCGCCACGCCACCAGCAGCGCGTCTTGATATTCGCCTTGAATTTTCAGGCTGCTGGAAGTCGCGATCAACTCACGATATTGCGTGAGCGAAGCCGCCGTTTCGCCTTTGCGCGCATGCAAAGCCAGCAAATGCAAGCGCGCGTTCTGGTCGAAAGGCGCGGCGGCGCGGGCGAGAATTTTCTGCCACGCGGCAATCGCTTCGTCTTCGCGTCCGGCTTTTTCCAAAGTGCGCGCCCAGGAATTTAAAGCGTCCAGATCATCGGTCGCCAAAGTACTCGGCTGGCCTTGCCCCAACTCGATTTGCGCGCGCGCCAACTGCTGCCAGATTGTGCTGTTGGGCAACGCGTCATTCGCCAATGCGCCGAGTACTCCGGCGGCGCTTTCGCCGACCGCCAGAGTCGCCAGCATTTCAGCGGCTTGCGCGCGATAAGAATTCGGCTGCGAACCCGGCGGCAAATCGCTTTTGAGAAGTTCCAAGAGTACTCCGCGCGCGGCGTCGAAGTCGCCTTTGGCGCGCAGCAAATCGGCGAGAGTGAAGCGCACCTGCAAATCGTTAGGGCGCAGGCGCGCGGCGCTTTCCAGGAAAGTTTGCGCACGTTCCCAGTTGCGGCGCGCGATCATAACGGCGGCGTTGCGCCACTTCCATTCAAAACTATCGTCACCTAAAATCGGCTGCAATTTGACTAAGGCGGTTTCGGCGCGAGCCAAGTCGCGCGTGATGATGGCGGCTTCGTAAATCGCCATGTGCGGCGCGCTCGCTGCGGGCGCGAGCCGCGCGGCTTCTTCCCAGGCGGCGAAAGCTTCCGGCCACGCTTCGGCCTGGCGCGCGAGCGCGGTTCCCATGTTCAATTTGCTGTCGGCGTCCGGCCCGGAGTACTCCGCGATGGCTTTCAAGCGCGCGTCTTCCAAAAGCAAGTCCGGCGCGAAATCGAAGCTGAAAACTTCAGCCGGAAACGCTTCACCGCGCGCTGCGAGCGCATATTTCCAATCGGAAATCACGCGATTTTGCGCGTCTTTGATAATCGCGCTTTGCGGCCATTTCTGAGCGTCCAGAGAAATTGTCGCGGTTGTGATCTGGCCGTTATCGTTGGTTTCCTCGCGTGTGATTTGCGGCTTGTTGGCAGGAAAACGCAGCGTGATTTTCGCGGGCCGATTCCAAACCCAACGCTTGAACGGCGCGTAGTAAATGCGGTCGCCGCTGCCACCAAAACGCACCGAATCGCTGATAAGCTTGGGCGCTTCGGTTTTGGCTTCATCGCTTTTGGCAATTAAAGTGAGTTCGCCGATCGTCGGAGTACTCGCGGCGTAAAACGGCGCGGTCATTTCGGGCGCGAGGCCATTAAACAGGAAATTCGCCGGGCCGCCGAATGGCAAAGTTCCGCCTCTCCACCATTGCCGCGCGAGATTATACGGAAAGCGCTGCACGCGTTTGCTGGCCGGATCGAACAATCGCGTTTCGTTTTTGGAAGCGACAATGATTTGCTTTCGCGCGCCGCCGGTTTCCTCGATTTCCAAACGCATTTGGTCGGGCGATTGGAATTGGATTTTGGCGCGCAAAACCGCGCCGTTGACAGCGCTTTCGATGGTGCCTTCCAAGCGCTGACCTGGCGCTAAGCGAGTAGAAAAATCGGTCAACGCTTTGTCGTCGGGCGCGGCGTTTTGCGCGAAAGCGGAAGGAGAAAAAATCGGCGCGAATAGTGTGACCAATAACAGGCCGAGAAAAATAGGGCGGGGAAAAAGCTTCACAACCGGCAAGTTTAGCTGATGATTCGGCTGGTGATTTAATGGCATGAGAAATTCAATCGGGCGTGGGAAAGTTGCGCGAAGCGGCGGCAAATGATTTCTTTAAGACATGACGCGTACAATTCTGGTTTCGCTTATTCTGTTTTCACTTTTATGGTCTGCGACTTTAACCGCGCGCGCAGACGAAAAGCCCGCGCCCAATGTTTTGGCTGATATCGCGGCGCGCCTGAGTACTCCGCCTTCGCCCGCGCCGCAGCGCACGTTAATTTACGGCACCACTTTTTCCACTGCTGATTTTTCCACTTCAGGCGCGACGCCGGAGTACTCCGATTCGGTGCAGAACTTCATCGCTGCCACCGGCGCGACCGCGCTGGCTGCGGGCGAACTGGGAAATCTGGCAGCGACGCCAAACGGTTTGCGTCGCGGCGTGCAAAAAATTAATGGACGCGACGCGGCGCAAATCGCGGTTTTTATTAATGCACCGAAATCCGAAAAAATCGCATCAGAAAAAATCGCCGTGGTCGATTTGGGCGAAAACCTGAATTGGCCGCTAACAAATAATTCAATCGACTTTCAAAACTGGCTGCGCGCGCTCGATTTGCCGCTCGATTTTCTGGATGACAATGCGAAAAGCTGGGACGAAATCCGCTTTTCCATCGCGCCCGAAATTGCCAACACCAAACCGGCTTTATATTATTACGCGCACCTTTTCGCGCGCGAATTTGCATTGAGAAATTGGGCCGAAAAAACCGCCGCGTTGAAACTCATTTTTCCCAACGCCGGAATTTCCGGGCGCTTTGTTCCACGCGACGAAAGTACTCCGTTTGGCGAAGTCGCCTCTCATATCGGCGCTTTTCAAAAAGGCGCTTTGACGATGCCGCGCGTGGATTTGCAACGCGCCGATTCCATCGCCGATTTTTATGAAATCGATTTATTGCGCGCGGGAATTCGCGGGCGCGAAACCAACCTCGACGCCAAAATTTACGCCGATATTTCCGCTCCGACCAGAGAAAAACCCGATGCGTGGCGTAAGCGGTTTTACGGCGCAATTCTGCACGGCGCGAAGATTTTCGATATCGGCGATTTTCGCCCCACTGAAATTCAAGCGCCGCGCGAATTGAAACGCGCCCTGAGCGAGCTGAGTACTTTTGAAAATATCGTTCAAGACGGCAAACTGAAATCGGCGCAAACTGCGCTGCTGATCAGCGAAACCGGCGAGATTTGGAACAACGCCACCGATGCACGGCGCGCGCTGTACGAAGCCGCGCGCGCGAACCAGATTCCGCTCGATTTTATCAGCGAAAGCGAAGTCCAAAACGGCGACTTGAAGAATTATAAAGTACTCCTGCTGGCGGACAGAAACCTTTCGCGCAAAGCTGCCAAAGCGGTTTTCGATTGGGTGCAAAGCGGCGGAAATCTAATCGCGATTGCTGGCGCGGGCATGCGCGACGAACTGGACAAAAAGAACATTTTGCTGTTCGAGCAGTTAGGGATTCGCGAACTGGAGTACTCCGAAAGCGGCGCGACGCTGGAAAATACATCCGTCAATTCCATTCCGATGGGCAGTGTGAAATGGGACGACAAAACCTTTCCGGTTTTCGATGCGCTCAGTCGTTTCGATGCGACAGCAATTGACGGCCAGCAAAGCGAAGTGCGCGCCACATTTGAAGACGGCTCGCCCGCTTTAATTTTCAAGCGCGCGGGCGAAGGCAGCGTGGTTTACACCGGTTTCAGGCCGCGCATGAACGGCGCAAATTCCATCTGGACCGCGTCGCGATTGATGGCTTTTGCGCTACGCCGCGTGTATCGCCCGGTGGTTTGTTTCGCGGGACCGGACGAAATTCCGTCCGTGGAAACCAGCGTCATCGAAAGCGCCGAAGGCTTGGTGATTCCGTTGGTGAATCGTAGCGGCAAGCCGATCAAAAAACTCGCGGTGCGCTTTCCATTTTTGGCCACGTATCGTTCCTGCGCGCTGGCGAGCGGAGGCCGAGTACTCCTGAACCGCGACGAATTGGGGCTTTTCGCCATCTTCGATTTGGGCGCTGCCGATGCGTTGATTTTTAAGTGAATTGTAGGCCAAACGCAGGTTTGAGCCGATGCAGAAATAGCCTGAATCTTATGAATCCAAGTAATAATTTGTCATTCCGAGCTTGCGAGGAATCTGGTAATAATCTGAGATTGCCAATAGATTCCTCGCAGGCTCGGAATGACAGAGTGTTACTTGAAGGGATTCTCGAAAAATTGTGAAGAGCCGGACAAAATAAGCAAATCAAAACAGTCGAATCAAAATAACCAAACGAAAAAAGCCGCGCATAAAATGCGCGGCTTTTTCCTCAACTTTTTAGGCTCAAACAATCTTAACGATATTGTCCCATCAATTTATCGAAATCAGCGGCGCGGCCTTCGGGATTGCTTTTGGTGAGAACCGCTTCCATCTTGTCGTCCAGAGTCGGGCGCTTTTGCTGGTAGAAAATTCCGAGATGTTCGGTGTCCGTATCCCACGCCAGATTCATCGCGGCTTTGAAATCACTCGTATCGTGGTTGCCTTCGAGCGGCACAATCGCGGCGTCCAGTTCATCGTAAGTACGATTGAACATCACACACGGGCTGAGAATCTGGATGAACGAAAAGCCTTCATGCTTGATGGCAGCCTGATAAATTTCCGCGAGCTGTTTGGGCTTGGCCGAATAACCGCGTGCTACGAAACTCGCGCCGTAAGTGAGCAGCATCGCGAGCGGATTGATCGGACTTTCGTATTGGCCGTGCGGGTTGGTCGGCGTGAGTTTGAAACCATGACCGGTTCCTTCGGCGCTGCCGGTTGTGGGCGAACTCTGGCCTTTGGTGAGGCCGTAAATGAAGTTGTCCATCACGATGTAAGTGATGTTGACGTTGCGCCGCGCGGCGTGCGGAATATGTCCGCCACCGATGGCGAACGCATCGCCATCGCCGCCCATCGCGAGTACTGTCAAGTCGGGATTGGCCATTTTAATTCCCGTCGCGACCGGCAAAGTGCGGCCATGCACGGTGTGGAATCCATAGGACTTGATGAAAACCGGCAAGCGCGACGAACAGCCGATGCCGGACACGATCACGGTTTTGGTCGGGTCCATATCGAGTGCGGCAAACGCTTGGTACAAACCGGCGAGCACGGCGAAATCGCCGCAACCAGGACACCAAATCGGCTTGGCTTCGGTTTTATAATCTTTTGCTAAATAGGCCATGAGTACTCCAAAGGAAGTTCTGCGTAATTCTGTTTAATTTTTGTTGCTTTAGATTCTTGAAACTGCGCTGGCTTCCAGCATTTCGGCGCTTTGTCCTTGATGTCCGGGTGTTGGAATCGGCACCTGACGCTGATGTTGAACGCGCGCCGCTTGCGACAAAACCGGGTCGCTTTTGTCCGGCTCCCAGCCGTGCAAAACCATGATTTGTTTGAGTAATTCGTGCGGCGTGAACGGCTGGCCGGTGCATTTGGTGAAGCTATCGACCGGGACATTGAGGACAGCGCGCAAACGCTGCGCGAGTTGGCCGGTGTAGTTCAGTTCGGCGACAACGACTTTGTCTTTGCCTTCCATCCATTTATAAATCGTTTCGGCGGGCAGGGGATTCAACAGCAAAAGATGAAGCTGTGAAACCGGCAAATCGTAAATTGCAGCGAGGTCAATCGCTTCCTGTAATGCGCCTTCAGTCGAGCCCCAGGTGATGAGGCCGATCTTCGCGTTCGGGTCGCCGTACTGGCGGGCGAAAGTGCCGCGTTCTTCGGCGTATTTTACGGCGACATCGAGTTTGTTATGGCGCTTGTCGCTCATCTTGCGGTGAGCGGCGGGCGAAATATCGGGGTTGCCGATTTCGTTGTGCTCCAAGCCGGTCGCGATGTAATACGTCGCGTCGTCATACGGCTTGGCCATCGCGGAAACGCCGGTTTCGGTTTGCTCGAAACGCTTGTAATCCTGAAGCTGTTCTTCGGTTGGGCGCAGGCGATTGATAATTGGGAAATCCGCCAAATTCGGCTCGTCCATGGTGCGTCCGGCTTGCGCGAGGTAGAAGTCGGTGAGATACAAAACCGGCATCTGGCACATTTCGGCGAGATTGAAGGCTTCAATGGTGAGGCCGAAACAATCTTTCACGGTTCCCGGTGCGACGACGATGCGCGGGCTGTCGCCGTGACCGCCGTAAATCGCGATGTTCAAATCGCTTTGTTCCTGCTTGGTCGGAAGGCCCGTTGAAGGCCCGCCGCGCTGCGCGTCGAAAATGACGAGGGGAATCTCAGCCATCGAACCCAAACCGATTTCTTCGCTCATCAAGGAAACGCCGGGGCCGGAAGTACTCGTGCCCGCTTTGTAGCCCGCGTAGCTTGCGCCCAAAACCATTCCCAAGGCCGCGATTTCGTCTTCGGCCTGCATCACTTTTCCACCGAAGCGCGGCAAAAGCGTGGCGAGTTTTTCCAGAATGGTGGTCGCGGGCGTGATCGGATAACCGGCGAAAACTTTGAGTCCAGCGGCGATTGCGCCGAGGGCAATCGCATCGTTGCCGGTCATCAACAGTTTGTTGTGCGGCGCGCGGCCTTCGATGTGAAAGGGAACTTCCTTGTCCCACCCGCGCTCTTCGATGTAGGCGCGGCCCAGATGCAAACCGTTCAGGTTATTGCCCACAACTTTTTCGCCTTTGCGGTCGAACTTTTTGTGAATCAATTCTTCAAACGGCGCGACCGGCATTCCCAGCAAAGCCGAAATTGCGCCCATAACAACGGTGTTTTTGGCGAGAGCGCCGCCGGCTTCTTTTTTGGCGATTTCCGAAAATGGAATCTCGTATTTGGTGGCGTCGGCGTTGGTTTCGTCCACGATGCAATCCGGGTCGGTGACGAGTACTCCATTGGGCTTCAAGTCGGCTTTGTGCATCTGGTAAACCTCGTTGTTGAAGCACACCAGAACATCAACATACGAACCCTGCGAAGGCGGCTTGCCTTCCGCAACGCGGACTTGAATCATCGCCGGGCCGCCTTTAATTTCGGCGGGCAGCGAAGTGACTTTCAAAATATCCAGGCCCAAACGCGAAGCGGCGATGGAGAAAAATTCGCCGGTGGTAATTACGCCTTCGCCGCCGTCGCCGGCAAAACGGACGATGACATCGTTGACAATTTCCTGGCCCAAAGGCCGGGCAGGGGATGCGGCAACGTCAGTTGAAGAGTCCGTCTGAGTACTCGTGTCGTCGACTGGCATGAAGAATAAGCTCCGTCAAGAAGGGGAATTGATAATCACTACTTGCTTGCTGCATTTACTGGAGGCTGCATTTGCATACTACATTCTGGGTGATGTGGCAGTGTAACAACGAGATTTCCCGCCGTCAAAGATAATCCCAAATTCGTCTGATGAATGAGCAAGAGCGGGCAATGAAACCGGGCATTGAAATACCCGGCTCAAGTTACGAAACCCGCCTTCGCGGGTTAAGGAGTACTCCAGTCCACGCAGGTGAACTTCGTCTTTTCAGCCGGGCCGGCTTCATTATTGGCAATACGCCTGAAAAAGAGCAAAGCCCCGATTTGCTACACTGCGCGGCATCCTCAATTAATACCTTATACCTATGCTCAAAGTACTCATCTGCGATCCGATCTCCGAAGACGGCGCCCAAATTCTCCGTCGCGCCGCCGATGTCACCATTCAAACCGGCCTGAAAGAAGACGAACTCATCGCCATCGCGCCCGAATACGACGCGTTTATGGTGCGCTCTCAAACCAAAATCACGCGCGCCGTCATTGAAGCCGCAACCAAATTGCAAATCGTCGGACGCGCCGGAGTCGGCGTCGATAATATCGACGTTGCTGCCGCCACCGAGCGTGGCGTAATCGTCGTCAATTCGCCTGGCGGCAACACGGTCGCCGTCGCCGAACTCACGCTCGCCATGATGCTCAACCTCGTGCGCCGCATCATGCCCGCGCACGCCAGCATGATGAATGGCGAATGGAAGCGCAGTTCTTTCATGGGCCATCAGCTCTGGGGCAAAACTCTGGGCGTTGTTGGTGTCGGTCGCATCGGTGTAGAAGTGATTCGCCGCGCGCAAAGTTTCGATATGAAAGTACTCGGCTACGACCCGTTTCTCACCACAGCCCGCGCCACGCAGTTGGGAATCGAAGCGGTTTCGGTGGAAGAAGTTTTGAAGCGCGCCGATTTCGTGACCATCCACACGCCGCTCACCAAAGAAACCAAAAACCTGATCGACGTCGAAGCCATCGCTACCATGCGCGACGGCGCGGTGATTGTGAACTGCTCGCGCGGCGGCATCGTGGATGAAGCCGCGCTTTATGAAGCCTTGAAATCCGGCAAACTCGGCGGCGCGGGACTGGACGTTTTTCAAACCGAACCGCCCACCGATTCGCCCTTACGCAAACTGGACAACGTCGTACTCACGCCGCATCTGGGCGCGTCCACGGAAGAAGCGCAGGTCGAAGTCGCCCTTGATGTCGCGACACAAATTGTCGAAGTACTCCAGGGCCGCCCGCCGCAAAGCGCGGTGAACCTGCCGCCGCTGCCGCCGGAAACACGCGAATTCCTCGCGCCGTTTCTGCCGCTTGTCGAAAAGCTGGGCCGCATTCATTCGCAAATGTGCGAAGGCCGCATCGAAAACGTCGAGCTGCGATTCTGCGGCGACCTCAGCGATTACGATGTCACTCCGCTCACGCGCGTTTTCCTCAAAGGCTTGCTACAACCTTCCTTCGAGCAAGCCGTGACTTACGTGAATGCGCCAACTTTAGCTGAAGCGCGCGGCGTGAACATCACCGAAACCAAGTGCCAGAAAACCAAAGGCTACGCCAGCCTGATTGAAACCACCGTCAATTGGAATGACAATGGCAGAACCCGCGTGCGCCAAATCGACGGCACCATTTTCAATGGCCGCGATCCCTACATCGTCGGCATTCAAGGCCTGAAAATCGACGTCGTTCCCGAAGGCAATTTGCTGGTACTTTTCAACACCGACAAACCCGGCATGATCGGCATGGTAGGAACGCTGTTAGGTTCGGCGGGCGTGAATATCATCGGTATGCACGTCGGTCGAAAAACCGTCGGCGAACGCGCAGTCACAGTATTAACTTGCGAAGAACCAATCCCCGATGAAGTACTCCGCCAGCTTGACGAGCACGCCGATTTATTCGGCGCGCGGCAGGTAGATTTGAGGTAGAGCAAGTCGCTCAAACACGGTCTTACCCGCTTCTCAATTGTTGAGCTGCGGGGACTGTTCGCATTCACAAGTGGCTTCTGAGGCGAAGCCACTTTCATTTTCTTCTACCGCATCGTCTTTGTCTGTGATTGCGTTTTGCGGACTGGGCAACACGTATTTCAAGCGGGAAGCCAGACGCATGCTGGGAAGTTCAATAGCTATGAACAGTAAATGGGCGAAGCCGATTACCACAGTAAGACCAAAAACTATCCAGACCAAAGCCATCTTTTCGTTTTCTCCAGTTAGCTTGAAAGCGAGCCGGAGAAAAATGTCAATGATAACCAAATGAACTAAATATAGGCTGTAAGAAATTCGTCCCAAATATTGCAAAATTGGATGATTCCACCAGTCCGTCAGATGGTCTTTCGAGCCTGCAAAGTAAATAGCGAGAATTGCAACTAAGCCGGCAATCATGGCTGGCCCTAACTCGGCGAATAATCCCAAACAGGTAAACGCAATCAGGTACAGGGCGTAACTCACAAGATACGTTGGGAATACCCAGTGGCTTATGCGTTTGCTTAAAGACCAGTAGCAAAAAATTCCTCCTGCGAAGAAAAACCAGTATGGCAAAAACCAGGTAATACGAACGGGAACAGCAAAAAGGAAAAGCGAAATCAGACTCGTCGCCAATAGTAAGGCAACCGTCATGTTGCTGACTTGATGGCTATTTTCAACCGGCGAAGACTTACGCCCGGAAACTAATATCAATACAAAGGCGAGGTAGAATTGGATCTCGATGCAGAGCGTCCACGCGACCCATACTATCGGCCTGGCCTCCAACAGATTTTGGAGATAGAAAACATTCGTGAGAATCGTTGCCATGTTCGGCATGGGCTGCGTATCCACTGTGGGCATCGCTAACTCGACTCGATGTAGCAAAAGAGCAATTATCAGTACGCACCAGTAGGGAGGATCGAGTCGAATCTGTCGGCGCAGAATGAAGTTACCAATGGATTTGAAAGTCAGTGGGTTATCGCGCAAAGAATGCGCGATGACAAAACCGCTTAGTACAAAGAAAATCTGTACTCCGGTGCGAGCATAAAAGCTCGCGGCCATCAGAAACGAGGGCAATATTTTATCGAAGGTAGTGGTAAACAGGCCCGGGGCCAGCAAATGGTGAATCACTACAGCAAGCGCAGCTAAGCCGCGAAGAGCATCAATGAAGACATACCTTTGATGTTGTTGGGTTACAAGAGTCGTCATGGAGATATTTTTTTGCGCTGGGCTTTAATCGATACAAGTATCCGTCATTACTTTTATTAATACTTCCGGCCTTTATTTTGGGTGTAGCTCAAGATTCCCAGAATGCTTTTGTCGGCAGCCGGAGTACTCCGGCTGCCCGCTTCCGTAGTCCTTTAGGTTAGGGATTCAAAGAGTAAGATACCTGCTATCACTTCGTGGCTGGTGATATCATATCTGCGAAGTGATAGCAGTGGTCATTGCTAAATCGTCGTCGCCTGAAATATTGCATTCCCATTATGAAAACGCCGTTCATGGCTCACCAGGCCGCATCCTCAAGTTTTGATGTTCTGATTCTTACTGCAGCTAATGAAGCTCAGGCGGCGGGTTATCGAGCGCAATTGTCGTGGCGCGAGCAGCGGGGTTTATTGCCGCCGGGAATGCAGTGGTTTGTGGTGACCGATCCCGGCGGGCAGCGCGTCGGGTCGGGCGGCAGTACGGTGGAAGTGCTGCAGTTTTTGGCGCGAGGAGTTTTAACCGAAGGCGATACTTTTCATGACCGTTTTGCCGGGCGGCGAGTACTCATCGCGCATTCGGGCGGCGACGCGCGGCGGCTTCCGGCTTACAGTGCGCTGGGCAAGATATTTTTGCCGCTGCCGTGCGATGTGGTCTTGCCGCATCGGCCTTCGTGGGAGCATTTTCCGGCCACGGTTTTCGATGTGTTGTTGCAACGCTTGTCGCAGTTGCCGCCTTCGCCCGATGGAGAAGTACTGCTGTGTTCGGGCGATGTTTTATTAACCTTCAACGCAAGCGAAACCAACCTTTCCACACCGGCGGGCGTGACAGGGCTGGGCTTTGCGGTGCCTCCGGTCATCGGGCGGCAGCACGGCGTTTACGTCACGGAAACGCCCAGCATCGGCGGCACTGTCGCGCGGTTTCTGCAAAAGCCAACTCTGGAAATGATGGAAGCCGAAGGCGCAGTCGATTTGACGGGGCGCGTTTCAGTCGATACTGGTGTGCTGAGTTTCTCGCCGATTGCCGTCGATGCGCTGCTGCAAGCGGCTGGCGTTGTTTTGCGAAACGGCGAAGTCGTGCTGGAAGCGTCCGGTTTACATCAGGCTTTGTTATCCGGCGCGGTCGGGGAAATCGATTTGTATCGCGAAATCGTTCCCGCTTTGCCTCGTGGAATGGGGCTGGAAAAGTATCTCGAACAAGCGCAGGTCGCGCGTCGCGTGGACGGCGCGCGCGAAATCCTGACGGCATTTTACGAAAAGATTCGCGAGTTCCATTTGCCGTTCAACGTGACGGCGGTGCCGGACGGCGAGTTTTTCCATGTCGGGACCACGCGCGATTTGCTCAACAAATTGCCGGTGCCTTCGCGCACCGGGCGAGTACTCGGGTTCGAGAACGGACACTGCACGCGGCTGGCAAATGGCGAAACCGCCTTGCTTTCCGCCGAAGCCGCCAGCGACGCCAATCTGTACGCGTTCAATGCCGTTTTGCCCGGTAATAGCAGCGCGCGCGGGCTTTCTTATATTGAAGGCTGCGATTTAGATGGCGTGTCTTTGCCGCTCTTGACTGGCTCTAATTTGCTGGTCGGGTTGGCTTCGTATCAAGGCGAATTTTTCGCGTCTCTGGAATTGCCGGAAGGCGTTGGAGTGGCGAGTTTTCCGATTCGCGTTGAAGCATCCATCGCTTCGGATATTCCGATTCTTTTCGGCGTTGATGACGACAACAAAACGCCGGTCGAAAACGACGGATTGTTTTTGAACTTGCCGCTTTCGCAGTTTGTGCAGGCGGGATTAACGCCCGAAGTACTCTGGCCAGAGGAAAGTGAGCACTCGGCGTGGACGGCGCGATTGTGGATGGCGGGCGATGCGGGTTTGCAGGTAACGGGAGTACTCCTTAAGTTGCATCGCGCTTTGTTAGCTGATGATCAAAACGCGCAGCGCGAAGCCGTTCAGCAACTGACGCAATTGTGGCAAAGCGGCGCGCGTTACAGCCTGGCGCAGATTGTGACTCTGGTCGATCACGAAGCGTTGTTGCGCCATCGCCGTCACCTCAAAAATCAGGCGATGCGCGTCGGCTTGATGTCGTTGTTATTGGAACACGAAGATTTGCCGATTGCCGGGCTTTTAATGCGCGCGGGCGAAAGTGCCGATTTGCCTGCGGTCGCGGCGCAATGGCTGGAAGATTTGCGCGGGCAAATGGCGCAAGCGCTCAAGCAGGGAACGGAGTACTCGCCTTTGACATGGGCGCGCTTGCATCGCACGGTTGCGGTTCTGGCGGAAATCGCGACGCCGGAAAACGCGAACGCTGCGGAAAATACCTTCGCGCAGTTGGCGCAATTGCATCAAAACTTGGCTTTGAAAGCGGTGACGCAAGCGGTGGAAAGCTCGGTCGAACTGACGCACGAACCGCGACCTGCGGCGATTCTGCACGATCAAGCGGTTTGGGTGACGGCACCCGCGCGCATCGACTTCGCCGGTGGCTGGTCGGACACGCCGCCGATTTGCTTGGAGCGCGGCGGCGCGGTACTCAATGCGGCGGTGACTTTGAACGGGCAATATCCGATTCAAGTGATCGCCAAGCTGAACGAAGATCGCTGCATTCGCCTCACCAGCATTGATTTAGGAAGTCAGGAGATTTATCGCGATGCGGATGAAATCAACGGTCCGACGGATTTAACGCATTGGAGCAGTCTGGCTAAAGCGGCTCTGGTGTTGTCGGGCATTGTGCCGGAGCGGAGTACTTCGCATCAGAGTACTCCGGCCCGCCTGGAAGCGTGGCTGGATGTTTTAGGCGGTGGCCTTGACTTAACTTTGTTCAGCGGCTTGCCCAAAGGCAGCGGAATGGGCACCAGTAGCATTCTGGGCGCGGCAGTACTCGCGTGTCTGGCGCGCGTGCTGGGCCGCCAACTTTCGCATCACGAACTTATCGCGCAGACTTCACTTTTGGAGCAGCGCATGACGAGCGGCGGCGGCTGGCAAGACCAGGTTGGCGGTATCGTGGCGGGCGTGAAGCTGATTCAAACCGAACCGGGAATCGCGCAAACGCCGCAGTTGCAGTGGAGCGTTTTTGGCGGCACGCAGTCTGGTTCGGATGATTTGCAGCGGCGCATGCTGATGTATTATTCGGGCCACAAGCGTTTGGCGCGCAACATTTTGCAAAACGTCGTGGCGCGTTATCTGGCGCGCGAGCCGGAAACTATCGCCGTCATCGACCAATTGAAAAACGGCGCGGTGCAGGCCAAGCAGGCTTTGGAAGCGAACGACATCGTAGCTTTTTCGCGTTGCCTGTCGCATTACTGGGAGTTGAAAAAAACCATCGATCCGGGAAGCACCAACGCGCAAATCGAAAATATTATGGAGCAGGTTCAGCCTTATGTGAGCGCCGCTTCGGTTTGCGGCGCGGGCGGCGGCGGCTTCATGTTGTTTATCGCGCGCGATGAAGACGCGGTTCACACCATCCGCCATCGCTTGCAGAGTACTCCGGCTCCGGCGGGGCGCTTCTTCGATTTCGCCGTGGATGGACAAGGCTTGAAAGTGACGGTACTTTAAATCAAAGATAACTATGAAACAATACGCGATGACAGTGGATTTGAAAGACGATGCCTCTCTGATTGAAAAATATAAAGCGCATCATCAAGCAGTTTGGCCCGAAGTTGTGGAAAGCCTGAAAGCCGTCGGCATTCTGGAGATGAAGATTTATCTATTGGGTCGGCGCATGTTTATGGTGATGGACACCGTTGACGACTTCGACCCGGACGTCGATTTCGCGCGCTATCTCACGCTCAATCCGCGTTGCCAGGAATGGGAAGATTTGATGGACGACTTTCAGCAAAAAGTACAAGAAGCGCAGCCCGATGAAAAGTGGGCGCGTATGGAACGCGTCTTCGATTTAAACGCGTAGCGGAGTACTCCTGAGTACTCAGGTCAGCGACGATAAAAAGTCCGCGACTTCTTTGCCGTGCCGATCCAGATTGTAAGTGTCGTCGATCATGGTTTTGGCGCGCTCGCGCATTTGCTTTCGCAATTCGGGTTGAGCTTCCATTTCCTGAATAGCTGCAACCCAGCTATCAGCGGAATCCGGCTCGACCCAGCGGCCCAAACCTTCTTTTTCAATATCCAAATCCAGCGTGCCGGTCTGCGTCATCAGAATGGGCCGATACATCGCCATCGCTTCGAGCACATTGGTGTAGCCCGAAGTATCGGCGGGAATATCTTGCAGTGGAATGCACAGCGCTTTGGCGTTGGCGTAGTAAGAGATCAGTTCGGGAAAAGGAACTCCGCCTCTGTCTGAGGCAGTACTCGGTGGGCCTTCCACAAAGCGCACATTGGGCGGAATGGGCAAGCCTTCCATCAGCGAAGGCGAAGCGACGATCACGAACTGAACATCCAGCTTGGCGGCGGCGGCGACCAGAGTTTTGTAGTCGCGATTGGTGCGTCCGCAGGCAAAATAAAATTCGCCCTCGACTTCGCTGCCGGGAAACAAAATGTTGTCCGGCGTCCATTCCACATGCGCGACTTTCAGCTTAGGCCATTTTTTCTGGAAGCCTTCGGCGGCGGCGGAAGTCAGGCAAAGTATGCCGCCGATGCCGCGATTAAACGGCCACTTCCACCAAATCTCATCCAGGTTTAACGAAGTCGATTTGTGCGGCGGACTGTAAACCCAGTAAACAATCGGTGCTTTTAAAAGCCCCAGCGCAGCGGCCAGCTGGCAGAGCAGGAAACGTCCATAAGGAGCGTAGATAACATCGAACTCGCGGGCGCGACGCAGCATTTCCACGTCGAAGTCGAGGTAGCCTAAACGTCCTTTGGCCATATTGGCGATCTTGCGCGTTAATCGTAAAAGCAAGTCGCGCCGGGGATAAATGTATTGAACTTTGGCACCCATTCTGGCGAGGTAATCTCCGCCCCATAAATGGTTGCGAGGAAATTCGTTCCGTTCGCACTGATCTTCCCGTCTCGCTAAATAACAATTGACGATAGCAATGCGTTGTGGCCGGACATCCTTGGACATGGGTAAATCATTTCTCCACTTAAAATTTAGATGGCGACAGCCGCCAATTTGTCAGTCAATTTGCCCGGCAGTTTATCAGCGTTTGGCTTTAATACTTCCAGCCGTTATCTTTGGCGTAGCTCAAGATTCCCAGAATGCTTTCGGGTGAAGGCCCGCCGCGCGGGCCGCTGAGAATCCAGAAACAAGCGACTTGACCATCGGCGTCAATGAGGTAAATCGACGGTGCCATGTAGGTTTTCAGGTTTTTATTCACCGGCGTGTTCACGCCGTACACGCCGTAAGCTTCGCCGATAGCGCCGTCTTCATCAATGAGAATCGGCGAACGCAGCCGCATGAATTCGGCGTACTTTTTGTATTCCTCGCGTCCGCCGTTGGCGAGAAAAACAATCTCGCAATTCATCCCCGCGAAAATATGAGCGAAGTTATCCCAATACGCAATTTCGCCGCGTGGCGTGGGGCAGAACTCGCCTCGCGTGAAATGCAAAACCACCATCTTGCCCTTGCGGTCGCTGAGTTTCCAGGGCTGGCCGGTTACGGAAATGAGTTCGACTTCGGGCGCGGCGTCGCCGTTTAAAAGTTTGAACATGGTTTTGAACTTTGAGCTAGGCCGGAGTACTCCGGATGCGGTCCAAGCCGCGTGGTAGCGAAAGTTTACTATGGATTTCAGCGGTTGCCGTTGGTGAAGATGCTCGTTTTTGCGTGTGGTTTCGTGATGCTCCATGGTTTCGCCGCTGCGAATGGTGTCCAGAATCTGCGCTAATTCGTTGGGCATTTCAGGTGGAATCAAAAGGGTTTCGGATTGGCCGATGGCTTCTTCGGCGGAATGACCGTATAACCGGCGCGCGCGGCGAACGCTTCGGCTTCGCGCTTTTTTTCTTCGATGTCGGTACAGGTTCCAATCCACTTTAGAATTTTCCAGTCCGCGTCGTATACCGGACCGCGCGCGCCAGATGCCAGCGGTAAATTCCGTCGGAAGCGCGCTTGAAACGATATTCGGTTTCAAAATCTTTTTCGGTGTGAAGCGATTCCGTCCAGTTATCGTTGAACTTTCCGAAATCGTCGGGATGCAGCAGCATTTCCCAGTCGCGCCCTTCGGTTTCATCGAGGGTTGTGCCGGTGTAATCGAACCAGCGCTGATTATAGTAATCGAGCCATCAGTCGGGCTGGGCTGTCCACATGATTTGCGGCATGGCGTCGGCGAGCGCGTGATATTGCTTTTCGCTGGCCAGGCGCGTTTTCTCGACTTGAACGCGGTGTTCAACTCCTGCTTCCAGCGGGGAATTTGTGATTGTAGTGTTCATTATGGACGTATGCGGAGTACTCCGTTTAAGCAGCAGCGCAACTGAATCGGTGTTATTTAAACTGCGTTTATTTCGGGAACAGAGATGTTTTCCCGCGCTGCCTTTTCACGAATGAGAAGTTCAACGACAGCTGTTTCGCTAATGCCGGTGTTGCGTGCAAAAACAGCCAGAAGCTGCCGTGCCTGATTGCTGAGATAAAGGTTCTTCTGCTTTTTACCGGCCTTCGATTGGGGTTGCGCTTTGGTCATTATGCGTGTTAAGCCATTATTCTATAGAAATTATGCAGAAAGCATATAATTATTGCGCTGATATTATATAAATTTGGAATGAGGCACCAAACAGCACGGCCTTTTGCGACTAAGATAAAAATTGCCCGAAGAAACTGCCTTCAACCTGGTCGCGGCGTCGTGGTTGGATTCTCAAAGGTGAAGCTTTCGACGACCGATTTTTGCACCGCCACCACGCCAGTTCGATTCCCGATTGCACGCCATTTGACGCCATGGTAACTTCGGCAAAGCTTGCTCTGGTGTTTTGCATTTCGCCGCTCAAAATGGAGGTATCCACGGAAATGCGCCATTTTCCCGGAGCCAAATCGTGCAGCGTGAATTGGCCCGAAGCATCGGAAAAGCTGATGATGTCGCTGTTTTCCACTTTGACAATGGCGTTGGCGATACCCGTTTCATCCTCATCGCGCGCGCCGTTGCGGTTGGCGTCTTAGAAAACGATGCCCCATATTTTTCCGGTGCGCACAACCGGAATGTCCACCGATGCGGTTTTGTCTGCGACGACTTGAAGCGCCACTTCGCCGGCGGCGAGAACGGTGTATTCAATGGGCAACGTTTTCGCTTCCACGCCGAACTGATAGTTTCCCGGACGCAATTCCGGCAAAGCGAAACGACCATCGCCATCGGTTTTCTGCTGCGCAACGCCCACAATATTGACTGAAACATCCGGCACGCCAACTTCGCCAATCTCCCAAATCCCGTTGCCGTTTTTGTCTTCAAATACGCGCCCCGAGATTTTGCCGCGTTGACGCCGTTCTTGAGTGGAAAGGTTTTTCTTTCTTCCTGCGCCGCCACCGAAACTGTGCGAATAACCGACATACATTTGCCCCGCGCCGCGCCGCGCGAACGCAGCGAACCCGAACCGGCGATGTTGCCCTGATATTGCAGGCTCAGAGTACTCCCGGAGCGGAGTTGATACGCCAACCCGGCGCGCACGGAGGTCGCTTGCCCGGTGATTTCCCCGGCGCTGCGGCTGACGTGTTGCAAACCAAAGTCAACCGTCAACCCGCTTTTCCCCAGGCGGCGGCTGATATCGAGCGATGTACAAGAAGTGCGCGAATCCGAACCCAAATCAAAGATTTGATAAAACGCTTTCCGGGAGTACTCCGATTGTCGCTTGCGGCGCTTGAACTGTAGAAGGTTCAACTGTGGCCTTGAGTGCTCCGCCGACCATTTCCTTGCCGCCGTAGTCGATGGCGGCTTTGATTTGATACGTTCCCGACGGCAGCACCTTATCGAGTTGCGCCCACAATTCGCGTTTCGCGCCCACCAGAACGAGCGCTTTTTCCGGCGCGATTTTGCCTTTGGCCACCACTTCGCCATTGGCGTTGCGCGCTTCGACGGTTCCATTCAACCGCACGCTGACTGGATTGGGATTGACGAAAGTTATTGCCACTTTTGAAAACGAATTCGCGCCGTTTTTAATTGTGGGCGATTGCAGTGACGTGCCCGCAATCTGGCCTTGCAGCGGCGCTTTGGATTCAGGCGTGACGAGTATTTTGCAGCCCATGCGCGTTTGCACGTTGAGAGCGAAACCGTTGTCGCCGGCTTTGGGAACGGCGCACCACGGCGTGGTCGTCCACGATGAGAATTTGCTTCGGGTCGCGCGCGTTAATGTGGTTCATGTCGGCTCCGGATTGAATTGCTCCGGGCATTGCTCCGGGCGCAGTGGAATGCAAACTGTCACCGTTGTACCAGCGCCCGCAACGCCTTTAATTTTAACTTCTCCGCCCACCAATCGAGCGCGCTCTTGCATTCCCAGTAAGCCCATCGATTTAACGCCCGACAAATCGATATTGTCCATGCCGCGCCCGTTGTCTTGCACTTCGAGCATCAAGTGACCGGCGTTTTCTTCCAGCAAAACTTGAACGCGATGCGCCGCCGCATGGCGCGCGATGTTGGTCAGAGCTTCCTGAAAAATGCGAAAAGCGGCGATGGATTGCTCGTCGTATAGCTCTATATCGCCGAGGCTGGAAACGAAATCGCAACTCGCGCCGATGCGTTCCTGGAACTCTTACATTTGCCATTCGATGGCCGCTTCCAAGCCAAAATCATCCAGCAACGCGGGGCGCAATTCGGACGCGATGCGCTGCACCGAATGAATAGTCGCATCGATATGCTGCGACATCGCGCGCGTTTTCTCCCGCAGCGGAGTACTCCGCTGCGCATCCGAATCGTCTTCGGGCAGTCTTTGTTCGAGCCACGCGACATCCATCTTCAAGCTGGTTAAAGCCTGGCCTAAAACGTCATGCACTTCGCGCGCGATGCGCGTTTTTTCTTCTTCAATCAGAGAGGTCAGGTTCGCCGCCAAAGCCTGCACCTGCTCGCGCGATTGCGCCAAATCTAATGTGCGTTGCTGAACTTTTAATTCCAAACTTTAATTTTGGTCTTGCAGTTGGCGATGCAACACACGCCGCACCAGCAGGTTTTGCACGCGCAGCGATAGCTCCACGGCATCGAACGGCTTGGTCAGGAAATCCGCCGCGCCTTGCTCCAAAGCCAGGCGCTTGATGTGGTCGGATGTATCGGTGGTGAGAATGAGAATCGGCAGAAAGTCGTCGGGCGCAATCAACGGCCCCAAAAGTTCCATCACTTGCAATCCGTTCAAGTGCGGCATCATCCAATCGAGCAAAACGATATCCGGCTCGAATTCGCGGAACAAATCGGCGGTCTGGCGCGAGTCCAGAGTACTCCGCACCTGCCGGCAACCCCAGTCTTCGAGCATGTGTTCCAACACGCGCACGTTGGAAATTTCGTCGTCCACAATCAGGAAACGCGCGGTTTTAAAAATTCCGTCAGGTAAATTCGCTTGCATGACAAAATAGCAATGCTGCAAATTCTCACGCTCGTATGAGCGAGGCGGAAGCTATATCAACAGTTTGGTAGGCGTAATAGAATATATAATTGGGCGCAATTTTTAGTGCAACGTATCGCACGCTTTTCAGCTAATCAAGCCATTTAATTAGAGAGACTTGGGAATTTATCGCAAGCTTCTCACGACGACACATCCAAACGAAGTAGCGTGACGAAGTGCCTTCCAGTATTTAATGTTTTATTGCCACCGCCGCGCGTGCAAGTCACGTTCTCTGCTTTCTGAGTGAATCCTCACAGAGTCTTTTAATTCTTCTTATAAACTCTTCTTCCGTAGCAGCTTCTCTCATAATCGTTTCGTTCTGCATTTCTGGCTTTAGCTATGCTGGTGATATTCTGTCCACTTTCGGTGCCAGCGCAGGAATGCGAAGCCGCGAGTATTGTTGTGCCTTTTGCTGCGTTAGGTAGCACTGCACCAGGGAATCTTGCATTACAGTGCGGCGCAACGAAGTTCGCTGCGGTCGGCGGTAACTTGACCTATCTGGTGCCCGGCTCGCGTCCAAATTGAATGTGAGAGGAT
>Ga0123337_10002643_pt1 | contig 20209 bp, 22 predicted proteins | sample frozenSSSSmetaG_FD_89792 | JGI IMG/M metagenome (GOLD analysis project Ga0123337, IMG submission 89792) | Glacier valley bacterial and archeal communities from Borup Fiord, Nunavut, Canada, to study Microbial Dark Matter (Phase II) -... | ecosystem: Environmental > Aquatic > Freshwater > Ice >... | reverse complement strand
CGGAACAGGTCGCAACTTCATCTTAATCTCTAAACTTAACCGGTTTTCTGCCGCAGCTCATCTTGCGCCAGCTTCAGATCGGCCTCGGTCATGATCTTGACGAGTTCCTTGAAACGCACCTTGGGCTCCCAGCCGAGCTGCTTCTTGGCTTTGGCCGGATCGCCGATGAGCAGGTCCACCTCGGCGGGGCGTTCATAGCGGGCGTCGTATTTCACATACTTCTCCCAGTCGAGGCCTAGGATGCCGAAGGTCTCCTGGATGAACTCTTTCACGGAATGAGTTTCGTTGGTCGCGACCACGTAGTCGTCGGGCTGGTCCTGCTGGAGCATGAGCCACATCATCTCCACGTATTCCTTGGCGTAGCCCCAGTCGCGGCGGGCATCGAGGTTGCCCATGACGAGTTCCTTTTGCAGGCCCATCTTGATGCGGGTCGCAGCGCGGGTGATCTTGCGGGTGACGAAGGTTTCTCCGCGGCGCGGGGACTCGTGGTTGAAGAGAATGCCATTGGAGGCGTGCATGTTGTAGCCTTCGCGGTAGTTCACCGTGAGCCAGTAGGCATACATCTTGGCGCAGCCATACGGCGAACGCGGCCAGAAAGGGGTTTTCTCCGTCTGCGGGACTTCCTGCACCTTGCCGAACATCTCCGAGGAGGAGGCTTGGTAATAGCGGACTTTCTTGCCCAAGCCGGTCTCGCGAATGGCTTCCAGGAGGCGCTGGGCTCCGAGGCCGACGATGTCGCCGGTATACTCGGGCACGTCGAACGATACGCGGACGTGGGACTGCGCGCCGAGGTTATACACTTCGTCGGGTTTGATCTCGTAGAGCAGCTTCACGAGCGAAACGGCATCGGCCAGATCGCCGTAGTGCAGGTGCAGCCGGCCGGAGCCGCCATGGGAAGGCTCCGTGAGGTGGTCGATGCGCGACCGGACGACGGTGCTGGACCGCCGCACGATGCCGTGGACTTCGTAGCCCTTCTCCAAAAGGAGTTCGGCGAGATAAGAACCATCCTGACCAGTGATACCGGTGACAAAGGCGATTTTGGGCATTTGTAGAAAAGCTGAGAGTTGAGAGGTAGGGTTTAGAGAACGAAGCAGGGAAATAGTAGCTGTGATCCGAGGCTGGGAATAGTAAACTGTAGTCTGGTCTTTAATCTGCGGGGCATCGGTTTTTATTTTCCAAGCCTTTTGCCTCAGGATGCAAAACCGTTGGGCAAGGAACGACCGCCCTCAAGAATCTCGGCGCAACTCACGGTCGCGGTGCCAAACTTGGAAACCACGATGCCAGCCGCGATATTGGCAAAGTAGGCCGCGTCGACGGCCGAAGCCTTCGCCGCCAATGCCGCCGTAAGGGTTGCGATGACGGTGTCGCCCGCGCCGGAAACATCAAAAACCTCACGCGCATGGGTGGGCATGCGTTCAACTTTCCCCTGACGGCAAATCGCCATGCCGTCCGCTCCCAAGGTAATAACCAAAAGTCCGGGCGCATGGGCGGCATGAATACGACGGGCGACCTCTTCCAAGGAGGGCGGCTCGCCCCCATGGTCGGTCAATCCGGCCAGTTCCAACGCCTCCGCACGGTTGGGCGTCAGCACGCCTGCACCGGTAAGATTGAGGTGACGGACGGGCTTGGGATCAACGGCCACCAGGCAGCCACGGTTCCGACCGAGCGCGAACACCCGGTCAATCAGAGCCTGGGTGACGACGCCCTTCGCGTAGTCGGAAATAATCACGGCATCAGCCTCGCCCACGGCTGCGGCCAGCGCCGACTCGAGGCAGGAAGAGTCCCCCAGATCGTAGGCCGCCCGCGGCGCCTCATGGTCGATCCGGCACAGTTGCTGGGTGCGGGCGACCACGCGGGTCTTGACGATGGTCGGCACCCCGGCTCGGACGATGCAGCGGCCGGTCTCGATGGCGCCCGCATGCAGCAGGGCGCGCAGGCGACCGGCGGCGGCGTCTTCGCCCATGCAGCCGATGACCTCGGCGCGCACGCCTAGCGACGCGAGATTGAGCGCCACGTTGGCCGCGCCGCCGGCGGTATCGGACTCGCGCGCGACATGCACGATCGGAACCGGTGCCTCGGGAGATATGCGCGTGACCTCGCCCCACACGTAGTGGTCGAGCATGAGGTCACCGATCACGAGGATGCGCAGGCCTGGGAGCCGGGAGAGGATGTCTTGTGCAGTCATGGATCAGTTCCAGGGATGGGCGTCGATGGCTTCGAGCCACTGGTGAAGAACGAGGGTGTGCACTTCCTGAATGCGCGCAGTGTTGGCACTGGGCACGATGAGCGCATGGTCGGCGAGAACACGGGCCTGACCGCCGTCCTTGCCTGAAAGAAGAATGGATACGACTCCGCGTTCGCGAGCGGCACGGAGCGCGGCGAGGATGTTGGCGCTGTTGCCGCTGGTGCTGAAGGCGACGAGCACGTCGCCCCGACGTCCCAACGCTTCGACGCCGCGGGAAAACACCTGCTCGAAGCCGTAGTCGTTGCCAATACAGGTAAGGGCGGTGGGATCGGCAGCCAGGCAAACCGCCGGCAAGGCGCGGCGTTCGCGCCGGTAGCGGCCGACCAGCTCTTCAGCAAGGTGAAGCGCATCCGCCGCGCTGCCGCCGTTTCCGCAGGTGAGCAACTGGCCACCCTGTCGCAATGAATCAAGAATCAGACACCCGGTCTGCGCAACGAGAGGAGCCAGAACGATCGACGCAGCGAGCACATCCGACAGCTCCCTGAGAGATGATTCAAAGGAGGGTGAGCCCGACTGGCAGGAGGCGGATGTCGTCATGATTGAAATGGGGGAAAAACGGTGATCATTGAGCCATTCGCTTGATGGTCGCGGTGGTGGAATGGCCGGCTACAAAGGGGATGAACGTGATGCGCGCCCCCGCCGACTCCAAGGCGGCGCGTTCGGTCGGGTCCAGCGTCTCCAAGGTATAATCTCCAGCCTTGGTGTAGACATCCGGCTTGAGCGCGATGATTTCCGCAGCCAGCCGCGGGCCGGGGAACACAAAGGCCGCATCAACACAGCGCAGGCTGGCGAGGGCATGGGCACGGTCTGCCTCGGCGTTCAGCGGACGGGACGGGCCTTTCAACTGACGCACGGAGGCATCGCTGTTTACCGCCACAAAAAGCAAATCTCCCAACGCCGCCGACTGCGCCAAATAATCAAGATGCCCGCGATGCAGGAGATCAAAGACGCCGTTGGTCAACACGACCTTTTGTCCCCGTTCACGGGCCTGCTCACGGAGCTTAACCAACTCGGGCAAGCCAAGGACCACGGGGGGTGAAAGCCGGTTCATGAGGATGAAAGCAGATGGTTGATCGCCGCATCAAAACGGGTGAAAACCGGATAACGACCGGCCAAACCCGCCGCCGCAAGCTCGGCCTCTATATCGTCCAGCCCCGTCGCCAGCGCCACGCCGCGGGTGCCCGCCGCGCTGGCCGTCTCGATGTCGGCCCCGCGGTCCCCGATATAACAAAGTTCCTCGGGTTTCAGATTGTAGGCAGCGGCAATTTCCAAGGCAAAAGCCGGAGACGGTTTTCGATAACGACTGGGCTGATCCGGATGCTCCGGAGCGATGCAAATCCTCTCAAAAGGCGCCGGGCCCAAATCGAGCAGTTCAATCAGACGCCGGTTGCAGGCATGAACTGCGTCCATCGTGAAATAACCACGGCCAACCCCGGACTGATTGCTATGCAGGAAAAGCTTCATTCCAGCAGCGAGCGCCCGCCGCAAACCGTCCTTCACTCCCGGCAAAAGGACGACTTGCAAAGGATCGGCCAGGTAGGGCACGTGGGTGATGAGCGTGCCATCACGGTCGAGCACCAGCGCCTTGGGTGGTTGTGATGTCATGATCGGAGGCAAAAAATCTGCGCAATCTACGGATCAATATTTCAGGTTTTCGCTTTCAGATTTTCCCCAGCTCGCTTTCCACAAGCCTCGATACCATTTCGTCAAACTTGACGGTATTTTCCCATCCGAGAATCCGACGGGCCTTGCCGGGGTTGCCACAGGGAGAAACCGGCTCGACGGTGGTCACCAGTCCTTGGTCAAAGGTGACGTGGTCGCGCCAGTTCAAGCCCACGGCCTTGAAGGCGGCGTCCACGAAATCCTCGACCGTGTGCAGTTCACCGGTCGCCAGGATGAAGTCGTCCACGGGGTTGTTTTGGAGCATCATGCACATGCCGTTGACGTAGTCGGGCGCCCAACCCCAGTCGCGGCGACCGGACAGGCTGCCGAGCACAAGGCCTTTTTGAAGGCCTTTTTTGATGCGGGCCGCGGCGCGCGCGACTTTCATCGTCACAAACTGTCCGCTGCGGCGGGGAGACTCGTGATTATAGAGGATCACGGAGCAGGTCTGCAGTCCGAAGGCGGTGCGGTAGATGCGCGCCATCTGCTGGGAAAAGGCCTTGGCCGCTCCATACGGCGTTGTTGGGTTGAGCGGAGTGAGCTCGTCCTGCGGCGAATGCACCGGCGAGCCAAATACCTCGGCACTGGAGGCGTAGAGAAACTTGGGCGGATTGGGCAGGTCGCGAATGATCTCCAGCAAGCGCAGCGTCGCCATGCCGATGCTGTCGACGGTCGTCTCGGGCAGTTCCAAGCTCAGGCGCGGACTGGACTGGCCAGCCAAGTGATAAAACTCGGTCGGCTGCGCGCGGCTGATGATGCGCCGGAGATGAGTGGCATCTTCGAACGCACCGTTGTGGAGAAACAAGCGCTTGTTCAGCAGCGTGGCATCGGAGACGAGATGGCCGATATTGCTGGTGGCGAGACCGTCGGGACGATGCACGAGGCCATGCACGGTGTATCCTTTGTGCAACAAGAGCTCGGCAAGGTAGGAACCATCCTGCCCGGTGATACCGGTGATAAAGGCGATGTTGTTGGACATAAGGATTTGGGCTAAAGGCTAAGGGCGATGGGGATGGAATCAGGCGAAAGGTAAAAGGCCTTGGGCTTTGAATTTCTGAAGCTCTCGGGCCTCAAGTCTCAGGTATCAGCTCTGCCGCGTCTGCCACGCGGCGACGATCTGACGGATGGTTTCCTCCAGCGACTGGGTGATATCCCACTGCGGGTAGTGCGCGCGCATCTTGCGCAGGTCGCTGTAGTAGCAGATGTGGTCGCCCGCACGGTTCTGGTCCACGTAGGTGAACACCTGCGCCTTGCCGGTGAACTTCTCCGTGGTCTTGAACGCCTCGAGGATGGAAGTGCTGTTGGCCTTGCCGCCGCCGAGATTGTAGACCTCGCCAGCGCGGGGCGCGGACACAAAGGCGGCCATGAAGCGGGCTACGTCGAGCGAGTGGATGTTGTCACGCACCTGTTTGCCCTTGTAGCCAAAAACCTTGTATTCGCGGCCTTCGAGGTTGCACTTCACGAGGTATGACAGGAAGCCGTGCAACTCGACACCGGTGTGGTTGGGGCCGGTGAGGCAGCCCCCGCGCAGCGCACAGGTGGGCAGGCCGAAGTAGCGTCCGTATTCCTGCACCATCACGTCGGCGGCAACCTTGGAGGCGCCGAAGAGCGAGTGCTTCGACTGGTCGATGGTGAAGGTTTCCGCGATGCCATGCTCGTAGGCAGGATCGGCGTAATCCCAGCGGGTTTCGAGTTCGCTCAGGGCAATGCGGTTGGGGGCGTCACCGTAGACCTTGTTGGTCGACATGTGCACAAACGGTGACTCGGGGCAGGCCTGGCGGGCGGCCTCTAGCAGATTGAGCGTGCCGACGGCGTTGGTGTCGAAATCGTCAAAGGGAATCGCGGCGGCACGGTCATGCGAAGGCTGCGCGGCCGTGTGCACGATCACGGACGGACGCACGGTCTTCACGAGCGCGAGCACGCCTGCGCGATCGCGGATGTCGAGCTCGTGATGGACGAACCCGGGCAACTCGGCGGCGAGGCGTTGCTGGTTCCAGCGGGTGTCGCCTTGCGGTCCAAAGAAAACAGCGCGCTGGTTATTATCCACACCATGCACGGTGTAGCCAAGCTCGCGGGCGAAGTGCATGCACACCTCGGAGCCGATCAGTCCGGATGAACCGGTAACGAGCAGAGTTTTGGTTTTCATGATAAAAAAGTTGAAGTTGAAAGTTTAAGTTGAAGGGCCGGAATGGTTTTAAACTTAAACTCTAAACTTAATCTTTGCTGAGCAGCCCGCGAAGGTAGGCGCCGTAGGCGGACTTGCCGAGACGGCCGACCGTAGCCTCCAAGCTGGACCGGTCGATCCAGTCCTGCCGGAAGGCGATTTCCTCCAGGCAGGCGATCTTAAGACCCTGACGGCGTTCGATGACTTGCACAAACTGCGCGGCGTCGAGCAGGGAATCGTGGGTGCCCGTATCAAGCCACGCGGTGCCACGACCAAGCCGCTCCACGTGCAATCGACCTTGCTCCAGGTAGACCCGGTTCAAGTCGGTGATTTCCAGTTCGCCGCGGACACTGGGTTTTAGGCTGCGGGCGAAAGACACCACATCTTTGTCGTAAAAATACAGGCCCGGAACGGCGTAGTTGGATTTGGGCCGGACAGGTTTTTCCTCCAACGAGATCACGCGTCCGTCGGCGGAAAACTCCACCACGCCGTAGGCGGACGGCTCGGCCACATGATAGCCGAAGATCGTGGCTCCGCTTCCCTGCCCTCCGGCAACCTCCAGGGATTTCACAAAATCGTGTCCGTAGAAAAGATTGTCACCGAGCACGAGCGCCGAGGATTCGCCGCCCGTCAAAAACCCGGCGGCCGCCGCGATGAGAAACGCTTGGGCGAGTCCGTCGGGGCTGGACTGCTCGGCGTAGCTGAGCGTGAGACCAAACTGAGAACCGTCACCCAACAGGCGGCGAAACAACGGAAGGTCGGTCGGCGTGGAAATGACGAGGATTTCGCGGATGCCGGCGAGCATAAGCACCGACAGCGGGTAGTAGATCATCGGCTTGTCGTAGACCGGCATGAGCTGCTTGGAGACCGCGATGGTTAGCGGAAACAACCGCGTGCCGGAGCCACCGGCCAAGACGATGCCTTTGCGGGGGCGGGTTGAAGAGGAAAGTTTAAGATTAAGGTCGGACATGTGAGTTCACGAACTGAACCAGTCGAAGCTCAGGGTTTAATTTGAGGGTCAATCAACCGACGACGGCGCTTCACTTTAAACTATTGTAGAGACCGTGGAGCATCCGCGATATCTCCCGAAGTTCACTAAGGAGACGATCCGAAGTTTCCAGAGCGATGTAACCCAATGCCCGCGCCCGAAGAACCTGTGAACGAGTCTCTCCTGCGGAACCTTTGGCGTAGCCGACAAACTGGCGATATTCCGCCTTCCCAGGACGCTCCGCCCCTTCGGCAACATTATCGGAAATACTGTTGGCCGAACGCGTGATCTGATCTTTGAACCCCCAGTCACGACAATCCGCCAAGAGTTGATATATCTCGATACTCAACGCGTGACTGCGCCGCCAGACTTCAAGTTTCTCAAAAGTTTCGTCCATAATACGCAGGAACTGCTGTTGTTCGGAACTTAATCTTAAACTTTTAACTTCACCGGACCGTCGCCCCTTGCCGGGCGAGCTTGTAAGAGCCGTCTATAATCGTGCGCCACCAAACCTCGTTATCGAGATACCAAGCGACGGTCTGCCGGAAGCCGGACGCATGGTCCTGCTTCGGCATCCAGCCGAGTTCGCGGCCGATCTTGGTCGCGTCGATGGCATAGCGCTGGTCGTGTCCGGGGCGATCAACGACGAAGGTGATTTGTTCGGCGTAGGATTTACCATCGGCGCGCGGGCGGAGTTCGTCGAGCAGTCCGCAAAGGAGCCGGACTAGGTCGATGTTTTTGCGCTCGTTGTTGCCGCCGACGTTGTAGGTTTCGCCAACGCGTCCATTCGCAATCACGGTGTGCAACGCCTCGACGTGATCCCCGACATAAAGCCAGTCGCGGATGTTGTCGCCCTTGCCGTAGACGGGAATCGGAGCACCGCGCAGGGCATTGAGGATTACGACGGGAATCAATTTTTCAGGAAACTGAAAAGGGCCGTAGTTGTTGGAGCAGTTGGTGACGAGAACCGGCAGCTTGTAGGTGTCAGCCCAAGCGCGAGAGAGATGATCAGAAGCGGCCTTGCTCGCGGAATAGGGCGAGTGCGGATCATAGGGCGTCTCCTCGGTGAAAACGCCGGTCGCCCCCAGACTGCCGTAAACCTCGTCGGTGGAAACGTGCAGAAAACGGAAGTTGTCGCGCGCCGCGCCGGTAAGCGCCTCGTAGTGGGCGCGGGCGGCCTGCAACAGGATGTAGGTGCCGACGATGTTGGTCTGCACAAACGCGCCCGGACCGTCGATGGAACGGTCCACATGGCTCTCGGCGGCGAGGTGCATGACCCAGTCGGGCTTGAACTCGGCGAACAGGGCGTGCATCGCGGCGGCATCGGTGATATCGGCCTGCACAAAGCGATGACCGGGATGCGCGGCGATGTCGGCCAGAGAGCGAAGGTTGCCGGCGTAAGTAAGCGCATCAACGTTCAGCACGGTGTGATCCGTAGCCGTGAGAAGGTATCGGACAAGATTGCCGCCGATGAAACCGGCTCCACCAGTGACAAGGATCTTCACGATACAGGGCTCCAGTTTTTGAGGGCGGCGCGGATGGCCTCGCGAACAGGCGTGAGGGTGATGCCGACGGAAGCGAGCTTGGCGGATGACATCACGCAATTGGAACGCGGGGTTTTGGCGGCAACCCGCATGAATTCGGCGTCTGAGGCGAAGAACTGAAAAACCTTGGTGGACACGCCGGATTCCTTGATGAGCGTGACGACTTCGCGGGTGGTCACGTGGCCGGGATTGGTAACGTTGTAGGTGCCGAAGGGCACACGTTGTTCCCAGCATGCGAAGGTGGATGCGACAAACTCGTGCAGCTGAGAGATGGAATTAGTAGCCTCAAGCAGCGTCTGGTAGCGGATGAGTTTCGCGAGGTAGTTGCGCGGGTTGTCGATATGGTCGAACGGGATGCGCAGGCGCCAGATATAAACGGAGGGACGGCCGGCGAGAACTTCTTCGCCAAGGGCCTTTGTCCCGCTGTAAAACGAGCTGTTATTTTGCCTAAAGGTGAAGTTGGGCGCGTCATCCTCGGTGAAGCCGAAGCCTTCGGGCCGCGCCCCCGTGTAGATGCAGCCTGAGGAAACATGGCCCCAGGGAATTCCGGCGGCTTCGCACGCCTGGGCAATGCGCCCGGGGAGGACGGCGTTGCCAAAGAGGCATTCGGCCTTGTGCAGCTCGCACGCATCGACATTGGGTTTGCCAGTGTAGCCGGCGGCATTGATCAGGAATTCGGGGCGGTCCTTTTTTAAGGCCGCGGTCAGCGTGGCCACATCGGTGTAGTCGATCTCGTCACGCTTCAGATTTTTAAAAACGATGCCCTTCGCCTGCAGCAACTGCCGGTAGGCCTGCCCCACATAGCCGGAACCTCCGAGAAGATAGATCATGAATGACGAGAAACGAGCAACCCGCCAAGGCTTCGCCCCGTCACTTCCTTTTTAAGGATTTAACGAGGTTGGAAATTAAACTGTTTTCGGACAAAACCAGCCGCCACTTACCGGCGGCCGGAAAGCTACCCCAAAAGTTTACTTACCATCGGAAGCACCATGCCGGCGCGCTTCTGCCAGGTCTTCAATTTTTCGAGACGGTTATCGAGGGTGTCGCGCCCCTCCTCGCTCAACGCCTCCAGCGCAAAATCAGCCGGCTTCAGCGCCTTGGCCCGCGCTCCCCAGGTCTCGATCTGCGGATTAAGCCGTTCGCGCAGAAAGCCCGCCACGAGCTGGCGCAGTTCCACGACCGGCTCGAAAAACTCCCGCCGGTCTCCCGTCACCACGACCGGTTTGATCGCGGCGACGTTGCGCAAAAACCGCAGCCCCTGGCTCACGGAGCCCTTGCTCATCTCCAGACGGTCAACGATGTCCTGAAACGCCAGTGGCTGCGGGGTCGCAAACAGCAGGCCGTAGATTTCTCCAAGCGACCGGGGCATGCCCAGCGCCTGCGTCATGTGCACAAAGATCGCGATGATCTCCCTCTCACCCACCGACAACCCCGTGGCGGATGCCAAAGGATCGGAGCCCGCAGACGACGAAGTCGCGGAAGCGGCAGCAGACCGGCTGGCTGGGGTGGAAAGACGCGGCACAGCCTCCAGTGAATGACAGGGGTTTCATTAAGTTCAATTAAAAATGAACACCCCGTCATCTCCACCATTATAGCACTGATCCGTTAAGTTTTTCCGGCGGCATCAGCCGCTCCTCCGGAGCCCGGCCGGAGCATTGCGAAAGGCCGCCCCAAAGAATCGCCCCAGCTTGCCCCGCCACTGCGGAGTTGGGCGATTCCATCAGTGGTCAAACACTCCGTCGCTCGTAACTACGTAACGGAGTAGCGCCTAGGAGCTGTCTTCAAAATAAACCGATGCTTCGTGAGAGGGAAACCATGCTCGGTCAAGGCGACCGAGGTGGAGGCGAGCCAGCGGCTCGTGCCACCGAGGGCAACGCAGGCCCAGCTTGGTTTCCCTCTCACCCGTAGGGCGTAAGCAGAGCCTCGGGTTATTTTGAAGATAGCCCCTAACCCTTCAAACTTTGATTTTATTTCTACCAGCCATGCGCACGACCCTGCCTGTGGAAACATCCCGGCTGCGTTCCCTCATCACCTCAATCCTGACCGGCACCGCCAAGGACCGACGCCCCACCATGCTGACGATATACGGCATCACCCCGACCACCGCCGCCACCATCGCCCAGGATCCGGCCTGAAGCGCGAGATAGCCGAACACCCCCACCGTCGCCGCGCCGAAGAAAAAGAAGGCCGACAAGGAGCGGAATGCCACCATGCAAACCCCGCCCGCCGCCACCGCAACAAGCGCCGCCGGCAAGGGCAGCAATGCCAGCCAAAGCCCAACGACATAGGTCACCGGAGCCAAAAACCGCTCCCGGCTATGCCGTGCATGCATTTGTGCTATAATGGATAATGAAATAACAATAAATGAAGCAACCGCCGGTACATTATGTAGCCAGTCTCTTCCATGTTCAATCGTCCAAGCATTCCTCAGCAGCAAAGCACCCAAAAATGATCTCAGGCCGTCTGCCCAAAACGCCGGAAAATTCCATGGCCCTCTCTTCCTCACGCTGGCCTGACTGAAATCAATATAGTTCAACTCCCTCATGCAAAAAGACTTGGATGGCAAAAAAACCTCCAAGGGATAAAATAACAACAACAACGCCGGGAGAAACATGATCCAATTCAGTGACATAATCCCATTGTTTAGCATTTATAATGCAACGTTAGGACAAAAAAGCACTCGTAACGTGAATTAAATGCATTAATAGGGGATACTACCCACAGCCGGGCACCTTACGTATTTTCCCAAAACCAAGGAAGACGCCCTGCAGGCTAGCGGCGCTCCAAGAACCAACGCTTCACATCGCCGAGCGAACGGGTGTTGAGCACGTTTTCGCGGGAAAGCCAGCCCTTGCGCGCGGCATTGATGCCCGCCTCGACGTGGCAGAGCCCCTCGGTTTCGTGGGCGTCGGGGTTGATGGCGCAAAGCAGACCGCGGGCGGCCGCCTTGCGCCAGTGCCGCCAGTCGAGATCGAGCCGCCAAGGGCTCGCGTTGAGCTCTATGATGACGCGATGCGCGATGGCGGCATCGATGATTTTCGTCACGTTGACCGCATAGCCTTCGCGGCGGAGCAGGAGCCGTCCGGTGGTGTGACCAAGCATCGTGGTGCGCGGGTGTTCGATGGCGCGGATGATGCGCGCGGTCATGTCTTCGGCCGACTGAGTGAAGGCGCTGTGCACGGAAGCCACCACGTAGTCCAGCGACGTCAGCACCCCATCGTCATAATCAAGCCGCCCATCGGGGAGAATGTCGCATTCGTTGCCGGCAAACACATGGGTTTTAAAACGCCCGGAGGCATTGAGCGCGCGGATCTCGGCAACCTGCGTGGCAAGCCGCTCCTCGCTCAGTCCCCTGGCCTGGACGCTCGATTTGGAGTGGTCGGCGATGCCGAGATAATCCCAGCCGAGCGCCTCGGCGGCCGCCGTCATCTCGGCCAGGGTGTTGCGACCGTCGGATGCCGTCGTGTGGTTGTGAAACGCACCGCGCAGGTCTCCCGTTTCGATCAGGCGTGGCAGCTCGCCGGCTTCCGCCGCCTCGATCTCACCCAAGCCTTCACGCAATGCGGGCGGAATGAAGGCGAGCCCGAGCGCGGCGAAAAGTGCGGTCTCGTCCGCCGCCTTCACACCGTGCGCGCCGCCCTCGGCCTTTTCCTTGGCGGTGCCCTCGCCTTCCGACGGCACGAGCCCCCACTCGCTCAACGACAACCCTCGGGCGAGCGCACGCTGGCGCATCTGCACGTTGTGGTCCTTCGAGCCGGTGAAGTGATGAAGCGCAAAAGCGAACTGCTCCGCCGGCACAAGGCGCAGGTCCGCCTGCAGCCCGCTCTCAAAACGCACGCTGGCCTTGGTCTCGCCTCGCGCGGTCACTTCCTTCACGCCCGCCTGCGTGACAAACCACTCGACCACGGGCGCAACATCCGTCGCCGCCACGATAAAATCCAGGTCGCCCACCGTCTCCAACCCGCGACGCAGGCTGCCCGCCGCCTCGGCCCGCGTCACCTGCGGCAACGCCCGCAGTCCGGCCACGATGGGTGCGGCGATTTCATGCGCATCCCACCACAGGTGTCGCTTGCCGTAGGCCTCGCGGTTGCGGATGCCTTCGAGAATTTTTTGCTGCGACTTTTCGCCAAACCCGTCGAGTGCGGCCACCCGCCCGTCTGCGCAGGCGGCGGCCAGCTCCACGAGCGAGACGAGCCCCAGCTTGTCGTTGAGTGCGCGGATTTTCTTCGGGCCGAGGCCCGGCACCTCCAGCATCTCGATCAAACCGGGCTCGATGGACGCCTTCAGCTTCTCAAAAAACTCCAGCTTTCCCGTGGTGTGCAGCTCGCCGATTTTCTGCGCGAGCGCGTCACCGATGCCCTTGACCGACTTCAGCCGCTGCTCGCGGATGAGCGTCGCGAGTTCATCGTCCTCGATCGCCTCAAGCGCCCGGGCGCCGGACTGGTAGGCGCGGGTCTTGAAGGGATTCTCGCCCTTCAACTCCAGGAGGGTGCCGATTTCCGCCAGCACATCGGCGATCTCGTTTTTCGTCATGTCGCCAATTTGAAATCGTAAATCCGAAATCCCAAACCGAAAATACACCCATGCCCTTCTCCTACACCCGCACGATCCATTTCCCCGACACGGACGCCGCCGGAGTCGTGTTTTTCGCGAACTACCTTTCGATCTGCCATGAGGCCTACGAGGAAGCGCTGGCGGCGGCGGGGATTACGCTCGGGACATTTTTTGCGGACCACGGCGTGGTCGTCCCCGTGGCCAAAAGCGAAGCCAGCTACCTTCGCCCGCTCGCCTGCGGCGACAAGGTGCGCGTCGAAGTCACACCGACCGCGCTTTCCGAAAACAGCTACGCCCTCGATTATGTGATCTGGAAACAAGGTGCTACCGAGAAACGCGCAGCCGTTGTGCGCACCGAGCACGTTTGCATTTCATCGAAAACGCGAGACCGACTCCCCTTGCCCGCCAATCTCGCCGCGTGGATTCAGGCGGGAGGTTGATCTTTTTTCTCCGGATAGCGCGCCGCATCCTCCGCGACGACGGCGGCGGCAGGTTCGTGAACAACCCCGTCCTTGTCGATCCAGCGACGTTTTTTGCCCATGAAACGGACCATGCGGTCCGCCTCCTCAAGCCATGCAAGCCTGGCCCGAAACGACATGCGCCGACCGGTCTCCAAATGGAAAGATTCGTGGTCATCCCACCCTCCGCATACCCAGCCCTCGTCTTCGGCTTTCATTCCTCTCCTCCCCTCAGACGAAGCAATTTCGAGATGTCATCCAGATCACGGGGCCGTCCGGCCGCGCGCTTCATCTCGATCAGCCGGTCTGCCGCCACCACCGGGACAAACAGGTCCGGCGTAAGCTCGCATCTGAACGCCCGCGCAAACTCTTCCTCGAAGTCGAAAGGCGGCTCGATAAAAATGTCGATGGGCAGGTCGTCTTCGACAAACAAAGCCATCTGAAACACCAGCATCTGTTTTTCCTCCGCCCAGCGCCGCCGATTTTCGGCCTTTGAAAAAGCCTCGGCGCTCACCGGAATCTTCGCCTTGAATCCCAACGACTCCAGGGTCTCCACCCCCCTGCGCAAATTCGCCTCGTCAAACGCCATCACCAAGTCGAGGTCGTTGGTGTAACGCACAACCCCATGCGCGATGGCCGCCACTCCGCCGACAATCAGAAAACGCACATCGGCCCGGGCAAGGGCGCCAAAGACCGTTTCAAAATGGGCGACGCGCATGGGCTTAAAATCGACATCAACCGACGCGAGGCAAATTCATTCACATGACCGGCGCAGTTCCAACCGGTTGACCTTGCCCTGCGCGTTGCGCGGCCAGACGGCCACGGCGACATAGCGCTTGGGATGTTTAAAAGGTGCGAGACGCTCCTTGAGCTGCCGTTCAACCCGACCGAAATCCGGGTCCCGCCCCGATGCCAGATAGAACGCCACTACCGCCTCACCCCAATCTCGGTCCGGCAACCCGATGACCGCCACGTCGGAAAATTCCCCTGTGGACCGTAGCGCTGCCTCGATCTCGACCGGATCGGCCTTCTTCCCACCCGTGATGATAATCGCGTCGCTCCGGCCAAGCAGGTGAAGGCTGCCGCTCGCATCGAAACATCCCACATCCCCAGTGGTCCACGGCCCGACTTCACGGAGCGCCGGCCAGTATCCGCGAAACAACGACTCGCCTTCAATCGTCACACGGGCCTCGGTATCGAGCGTGATGCGCGCGTGCGGCAGCGGCGCGCCGCATCCGCGTCCTCCGGCCAGAAATTCATCAGGGCGCAGCGCCGATACCATCGCGGCCGTCTCCGTCATGCCATAGGTGAACGCCAGCGGCAGCCGCGCCTGCGCGCCCGCCGCCACCAACTCCGGCCACGCGGGACCTCCGCCGACAAACACCGCACGAAAACCCCGGAGCCATTCCACCGCCGCCGGATCGCCCAGCAACCGCTGGAGCTGCGTGGGCACGAGCGAAAGAAACCAGTCGCCCGCGTCCGTCTTCAGCACCGGCCGGTCGCCCATCGCCAACGCCCTCCAGTTGCACGGACGATACTCACCGCCGGTCAGCACCGTGCGCATCCAGGACATCAGGCCGCTCACATGGTTGAGCGGCAACAGGCCGATGGCGTTCACCCGCTGCACACCGAAGTGCGCACAGAATCCGTTAACCGCGGCTGAAATCGTCTCCTCGTCATGGCGCGCCAGTTTGACCACGCCCGACGAACCGCCCGTCGGCACACAAAGCCAACCGGCGGAAGATGAGTTTTGAACGACGGACGCCGGCGAGGCGACCAGCGCGTTGAACTGCGCCCGCTCGTTCTGCCCCCACGACGGATCGGCGACAAAAACTGTGCCGCCCGCCGCGACCGCACCCGTGAACGCCTCGATGAACTTCGCGGGGTCGCCGTCTTCCACGACGACGTCGCGAGGTTCGGCCACTGCGGACGGTGCGCCCAGCAGTCGAGCTAGTTCAGCGCGATCCATACGGCTTCGGGGTTAAGTCGTTTGACATCTTCAGATCGAATGAAAGGAGCCCCGAACGGTCCATCGAAAACGCTCCTGTTAAATAATGGCCATACGCCGAAGCCGAGCGCACGGGGTTTTCCCGACCAGTCAAACGCCAGCTGCAAAGCCGCCTTCGCTCCGACCGCCGTTTCCAAAGCCGATGAAAAAACCACGTCGGCCTTCGCCGCCGCCAGCCGCGCCATCACCGGCACTGGATCACCCAGCAACGCCGGCTTGATCACAAAAACACCCGGCCAGTCCGCCGCCAACCAGTGCTCCACGTCACCAGCACCGACCAGCGATTCATCCAACGCGATCGGCGTCGGAAAACTTCCCGCCAGCCCGCGCAACACATCCTCCGTCTTGCGGCAAAGGGCCGCGCCCTGCAAAGCCTCGGCGAAGCAAGGTTGCTCGATAAACTCGATCGGCCTCTCCGCCGCACGCTCCAGCCAACGCTCCGCCTGCCTACGATCCCAAGCTCCGTTGGCATCGAGCCGCAGCTTCGACCCCGACGGCAGCTCGGCAATCACATCGTCCAACAAGGAAAGCTCATCGCCGATGTCACCCACGCCGACCTTCCATTTGAACGTGCGAAATCCTAGCTCGGCCTTCGGCGCGATCTGCGCAAGCGCCGCTCGCCCAGCCGGCAGCAATGCCGCGACCGGAAGGTAGGGCGGGTTATCCTTCACCCGCCGTTCGTCTTCGCCGAGCTCCGTCAACGCCCCCGCCAGTGCAAAACACAGACACCCCAACTCCGCCGGCACCGCCGCGAGCTGCTCCGGCGTCACCCACTCGCCAAGCACACCCAGCGCAGCGTCGGCCTCCTCAACCGTTTCCGTTCCAAACCACGGAATCGGCGCAATCTCCCCATAGCCCACCCGCCCGCCTTCATCCTGTAGCCGCACGATCAGCCCCATGCGCTCCGCCCACACCCCGTGCGCGGTCCGCACCGGCGCACGAAACGGCAGCGCGTAGCGGCGATAAAGAAGACGAAGGGCCATTGGCTATCATCACACGACAATTCCGCCGCCCCCGCCAATGGAAAAACGAAAATCCATTTGCCCTTTTCCCGCTTGGCCCTACTACGTTCATGGCAACTCATGACCAAGGTTGCCACGACTTCCGCTGCGGCGTCCGACGCCGAATTTTATCAGACGGCCGACGCCTTCTTCCGCGCCAATCTCCCGGTGGCGCTCACGTTTGACGACGTGTCGCTCGCCACGCTCTACTCCGAGATTCTGCCCAAGGACGCCGACACGTCCACCGCGCTCTCCGACGCGCTGAAGCTCTCCATCCCGATCATCTCCTCGGACATGGACACCGTCACCGAGGCACGCATGGCGATCACCATGGCCCTCAACGGCGGCCTCGGCCTCATCCACTACAACATGCCGGCCAAGGATCAGGTAAAGGAAGTCGCCCGCGTGAAGCGCCACATCCACGGCCTCATCCAGGACCCGATCACCGTCACGCCCGAACAGCACGTCGGCGACGTCCTCGCCCTCATCGAGGCCAAACGCTACGACTTCCGCACCTTCCCCGTCGTCGACCACGAAGGCCGCCTCGTCGGCCTCCTCCCCGGCAGCACCGTCCGCGAACGCTACAAAACGAAAACCGTGGCCGAAGCCATGACGCCCCGCAGCGCCATCCGCACGCTCCACGAACGCGCCCTCAAGTCCGATCCGATCAAGGCCGCCGACGCCTTCTTCGCCGAAAACGTAGGCATCCACAAGATGCTCGTCGTCGACGACCACGACCACCTGCGCGGCCTCGCCACCTTCTCCGACATCGACCGCATTCTCACCGAGTCGAAATCCGGCCGCAAACCGTCCCGCGACGCCGATTTCCGCCTCGTCGTCGGCGCCGCCATCGCCCCCGTGCGCAAGCCCGATGGCTCCCTTGACCGCGACAAGATCATCACCCACGTCGGCCAACTCGTTGACGAACATATCGACGCCGTCGCCGTCTCCACCGCCCACGGCCATACCGCCGGCGTCGGCGACATCGTGAAACTCGTCCGCGACGCCTTCCCTCACCTCACCCTCATCGCAGGCAACGTCACGAGCGCTTCCGGCGTCGATTACCTCGCCCAATGCGGCGCGAGCGCCATCAAGGTCGGCCAGGGCCCCGGCTCCATCTGCACCACCCGCATCGTGGCAGGCGTTGGCATCCCGCAACTCACCGCCCTCTACGTCGCCGCCCAAGGCGCGAAAGCCCGCGGCGTCAAAATCATCGCCGACGGCGGCATCACCAAGTCGGGCGACATCGTCAAAGCCCTCACCATCGCCGACGCCGTCATCCTCGGCGGCCTGCTTGCCGGTTGCCGTGAAGCCCCCGGCGAAATCATGGAGATCAACGGCAAACTCTTTAAACAGTATCGCGGCATGGGCTCGCTCACCGCGATGAAAGCAGGCAGCGCCGCCCGCTACGGCCACGACAAGACCGACACCACCCGCAAGCTCACCGCCGAAGGCATCGAAGCCCTCAAAGAAGTCTCCGGTTCCGCCGACGACGTTCTCTCCACCCTCGTGGGCGGCGTGCAAAGCGGCATGGGCTACCTCGGCGCCAAAAACCTCGCCGATCTCCGCCAAAAAGCTCGCTACATCCGCGTCTCCCCCGCCGGCCAAAAAGAGGCCGCCCCCCACGACGTCGTCGAGATCAAGACCCAGACGAAGGGCTGATTTCACACGCTTCGTCTGCCCTTAACGATGTCATTGGTTGGCTATATCCTGCGAAGCTTCCGCAAAAAACTGGTTCGTCGTTACATCAACCATCGCCTGATCCGGAAGGATTATACCGTTATTTCAGACGATTGCTGGGGAGGGCGCCTGTATGCGGATTTAGGGCTAAAGTGCCGCAGCCCCTTCATTTTGATGGGATTCACCGCAAGTGAATACATCAACTTCCTCTGCCAGTGCCGGGAACCCGGTGCCCTCGACGTCATCTCCATCTCCAGTGAAGAACGCGGTTACCCCATTATCCAAACACGCCACGCCCGCTTGTTTGGCCAACATTACACTTCCGAAGCCATCTTCCGCACCACCTACGAGCGCCGGTGCAAGACCATCCTCTGGGACCGTGTCTTCATTAAAATCAACCTAGGCAACCCCAAGTATCGCCCCGAAGACATCGCCCGCTGGAACGAGCTCAAACTCCCCAACTCCGTGGCGATCTACCCCGACGAACCTCGCTTCAAAGCCACCCCCATCCACAACGGCGTGGCGCTCCCCGACTGGGAAAAAACCGACGCCAGCAACGGCTACCGGCAATTTTATCTCTCTACCCTGCGTTTTGATATTTTGCATTGGCTCAACCACGGCACGATCCGCAACACCCTAGCTTACCAATGCGCCCACTTCGTTTTCCAACGTAAATTTTTTTTCCACATTCAATAGCCCGCACGTCCAGCTCCAATGCATGAAGATTTCCCCTCCACCGGAGCGACCGCCCATCTCTCATGCGCTCCCCCTCGCCTTTGATCGCAAGGCCGCCAGCTACGATACCCACGCCCACGTCCAGCGCGACACCGCCGCCTGGGTTGCCGAATGGCTGCCCGCCCCCGGCACGTTTTCCAACTGCCTCGAATTAGGCGCCGGCACCGGCAACTTTACCCGTCACCTCGCCACGCGCTTCGCCCACCTCGAAGCAAGCGACCACGCCCCGGCCATGATCATCCAAGGCCGCCAAACCTTCCCCGCCGTCACCTGGAGCCAACGCGACGCCTGGGCCGCACCCGAACACCCCGCCTCCGTCGATTTCATCGCTTCATGCAGTCTCCTCCAGTGGGCCACCGATCCCGTGACCGTGCTCGCACGCTGGCGATCATTGCTCGTTCCCGGAGGACGCCAGCTCTCCGGCATCTACATCGCCCCCTCTCTGCCCGAGTTTGGCATCCTCCTGCCCGAACAGCGTCCCTTTGACTGGAGAACCGCGCAAACATGGCGCGACTGCTTCACCGCCGCCGGCTTCAAAGTCACCCGCCTCGAAAGCCGCACCCGCGAATACATCTACCACGACGCCCGTGCGCTGCTGCGCCAGTTGCACGGCACCGGAGCCACGGTGCGCAGCGCTCCTCTGCCTGTCGGCCAGTTGAAAAACTTCCTCCGTCGTTACGACGAAATTCATCGTCGCCCCGGCGGTGTTCTCGCCACTTGGACTTTCTGCCGCCTCGAAGCAACCGCGTGATCGGTTCATCGGCAAACGCCACCGCTCGTCCGCCTATTTTCAGGCATTGCCGCCGCCGTTGGGAAACGTTTATATTGGTGGTTTTCGCCCATGTCCCTCCTCCCTTTTTCCAGCCAGCTCATCGCAGACGTCGGCATCTCCCTTGGTGACGAGGGCAAAGGCCGCCTGATCCCCGAAGTCGTCCACGAGCTGCGCGGCACCGCCTCTCCCGTCACCGTCGTCCTCAAGGTCAACGGCGGTGCCAATTCCGGCCACACCGCCGCCGGCATCAAGCTCAACCTCCTCCCCTCCGGCGTCGTCGAAAAAGAACTCGCCCACCTCGCCATCGGCGCCGGCGTAGTCGCCGACCCCCGCAAGATCTGGTGGGAAGCCCAGCCCCTCGAGAAAAAAGGCTACAACGTCCTCGCCCGCCTCCTCAT
>Ga0123337_10002640_pt1 | contig 20229 bp, 28 predicted proteins | sample frozenSSSSmetaG_FD_89792 | JGI IMG/M metagenome (GOLD analysis project Ga0123337, IMG submission 89792) | Glacier valley bacterial and archeal communities from Borup Fiord, Nunavut, Canada, to study Microbial Dark Matter (Phase II) -... | ecosystem: Environmental > Aquatic > Freshwater > Ice >... | reverse complement strand
GCCCGCTCCCACCTCTCCCACCACCCACCCCACCTCCCAGCCAAATCTCCCTCGCACCCAAAATCCCACCTCACCCACCTCACCCACCTCACCTCTCTTCCTCTCCCTCCCTCCCTCCCTCCCATACAACTGCCCTCTACACACAACTCTGCCTCATACTCTCAATACCATACTGCGATAAACTGGTCCTTCTCATACACAGGTACGTTTATCATATATCAACCATCATTTTCCGAATCTTAAAAACCACAATTATTAGAGTCGCCTTTACGCGTTGACTACATTCCTGTCTCTACAATTGTCTTTTTCTTCTCTTCTTCGCGCGCATTTCCTCAATTTGCTCTTCGTTGTCGTCGCCATCACGTCACGTCGACTCCATCTGTTTATGTTCATCACCCACTGACGCGCATCCTGCCTATAGAGAATCACCTTCGAGCTCCAACCTTTCAAGACACCTCCAATCCACACACGTAGGTTCTTTCACAATTCGCTTTGATTCAACCTCCATTTTTCGGATTCCAATCGCGTCGATCGCGACAGTTGCGACAACACCGACCATCACGACGACTACTGCTCAACAACACCCTCGCCGCGCCCTCACCACACAGTTTTCTCACTTGACGAATTCTCACATCGCTCCTGCTATCGCCGCAACCACAACCTTTTGGCCCACGCTGTCCATTCTCGGACCAAGATCGCGAAACTGCCAGTTTCTTTGCGCAATTTGTCGACCATCAATTGACTCATTTACAGATCCTCTACACACCTCTTCAACATCATGCCTAAGGAGACCAAGACCAAGCGCGCCTCCAAGCCAAGAGCGGAGAAGAAAAAGAAGGGTTCGTGTTTCATATCTCTGATACCATCATGACAATGGAACTGACCTCTACTTAGATCCAAACGCGCCAAAACGCGGTCTGTCCGCCTACATGTTCTTCGCACAGGAGCAGCGTGACAACGTTCGTGAGGAAAATCCTGGTATCACCTTCGGTATGAATCTCCCACTTCATTCATTTATCTGTTGCTGGCTCGATGTCCTGACATCTTTTCCATTGTAGGCCAGGTCGGCAAGGTCCTTGGTGAGAGATGGAAGGCTCTCAACGATAAGCAGCGTACTCCATATGAGAACAAGGCTGCCGAGGACAAGAAGCGTTACGAGGACGAGAAGGCAACGTACAATGTAAGCTCCCAAAAGTCTTCGCGTCTCCAGACGTATAATCCAGAGAAATACTGATCAATGCGTCATGCAGGCCGATGCTGAAGAGGAATCTGGTTAAAGACTTCGTCTGAGACCACTCCTCATACTTTCGGTCGCATGGCTGCTACATCTATCAGGCTCGTTAATGCTCCTCAATACTGAATCTTTGCGACGCGTCGCCGTCGTGTATGGGACCTCGTTCTTTGTTTTGGCTTGGTTGGGAGGTGTTGATTGCGGTGGGCTATGGGCTACAACTCTTACGTGCTTTTCATATTTTTCATGACGATTCGCATGAAGGGTTCTACGTGCTATCAAGGATTGGCTTGCCGAGTACGTTGATGGACAAATCTTAACGTCGTTGCTGAATGCCTGATGGTCTGCATCATTATGGTGACTTGTCAACTGCTGCTATCGCTCTACTCTGGCAGCTGCACGAGCCGATGGTATCACCTGTACACTAGGTAGTCTTAAACGATTTCTCTTTGCACTTGTAGTGGATGTGAGGTGTGAGGTGTGAGGCTCTGTTACGACGTGTCTTGTGAATGACGGGGAAATGTCCGCCATTCACCTTATTCATAGCGATACGATACCTCGTGCTTCCTCGCTCTGCCGCTTCGTAGACGAGCGACATCAGCATTATATGCATACATCAACGACGAGCGGGCGTCTTACTCTTACTCTACGAAGTTGAGGCTGGAGACCTGGGGCTGAGAGGCGAGAAGGCAAGGCTCGACCCCAAGGTGACGCGAGATCGCGACGCGTTCGAGGGTCCGAGGTCTTGGAAGCGAAGAAGCAGCGATTATTGACTTCTGAGTAAGACACATCTTGGCTTAACCTTAAGTCATCGAGCATCGAACAGTCGTCCGTCTATATATATATATATCTATATCTTCCTGGCACGGTCACATGTCACGGTCATCTCTTACAACCTCACCTTGGAGCACTTTAATATTGCCGTCAGAGGTGCTGAAAGTCTCGTCCTTGTTATTAGAAGAACTCTCCGGTCATGTCAATGTCAATGTTAATGTCAATATCCGTGATCTCCACCAACCAGCCTTATGATCTGCAGAATGTCGACATGTCAGCAAGACTGCCAATCAACCATCAACCATCAACACCTTCGGGACATCCTTGCCCGTTCTGTGCAGAAGTCGAGCCATGGAGAACGGCCACGCAACAATGCATAGTGTAGGGTAATGCAGACTATCGCGACCTTATGCGCAAAGCCGGATTTGATCCACGGTATGTTCTCTGTCGTTGTTGTACTCGATGAGCCACTGGAGTGGTCCACGTAACAGTCCCCTGACGTTCAAGCTCGTAATATTTTCTTCGTCTTTGCTTGTTTTCAGTTTACTGATGTTTTTGTCCGGAGAGACACTGTTCACGGTTCGCAGACAGCTTCATGCTAGTCGACATGAAGCCTTTCTTCTCAAGTCAGTCACTTGAGGTCTGCACGTGTGGAGACATATTCTGCACATCTGCTGCCACACCGTCAGTTTGGATATGGTAGGCAATGCCATGCAAGCCATGGTGCTAAGTCGAAAGGCTATGGTATCTGGGCCCTATGAGTTGCAATGCTTTGCGTCTCTGCGATGTGGATTGCATCCCACTGACTCGCTCATATGCAACTCCGCAGTTGCTACATACCGGACACGCTCACACTGCCAGTGAGAAGTTCGTGCATACTTCCTTCTTTCACTTGAATAAGGTGTTGCTGAGAGGTCTACCTAGAGACACGTCAGACATCCCTATACTATCTATAACCCGTTCTTATGTATCTCCATAACTCATTATTCCATACCCCATAATTCCACCGATCAAAAACAAAGAATACGAAACACTATTCCTTCGTCTCTATAAACAACTGTGCAGAGATCACATGTTGCTATTTCAGTTATGGCGGAGACTGTCGGGTGTTGGTGGGAGGCCAAAAGAGCGGACGATGTTGCGGCAGCTTTGACGCGGATCAGGACCGAGCTTGATGCTTCTTTCCATGCGGACGTCACGAATATAATCAACGAGATTCTGCACTCAGCATCATTGCTACGTGATCTTTCCGATTTGCTTCGTATCTATAGAAGTCGAGCATGTCTGGTTAGGGACTTTTTATTGATCTTTTTGCCATGCTTTGGCCGCACAATGGACGACATGATGCATCATCTTGGGGAGAAAGGAGCCTCTTATAAGCAGATGTGGAAAACAATATCGGTGAAGATGTCTGCAGAGGCATCAACATCGTTATATACTCGGTTCATCATGTATAATGGCTTTATGGTGCAGCTCGTGCGATTATTGAGCAGGTAAGATATCCTCGACAGATCTCCTTGAAAGTACTAACCCTATTGACAGGCCATCAATGTACGAGGCTACAGTCTTGAAGAGCTTGATTGAGAAGACATTACGTTTGAGAGCTGCTCGTGGCATTGAATGTAGGATCCTTCTTATCCTTCGAAGAATGGTCAGCTATGGCTTTGTGGAGAAAAGACTAACTTTTATACTTGTCTGGTTAGCACCTCGGCCATTACCTCTCCTGCCACTGCCATCGCAAGTCAGGATCGTGCAAGCAGATGTTCGCATTCCGTCCTGTCCGTACTGGACTATCCTTGCTGATGGAGATAGCGAGTCCATTGGGCTCAACGAATTTTCGACCGCAAGCACCCAATAACCAGGATGAGACATCAGGTTGTGTAAGTATCTGACTTTTGATATGTGCATGTGCAAATATCATTTTATCTTCTCATCACATCACATCCATTGTAAATGGGACTTCTACTTACGTCACAGCTCGTGCTGCTACGCTCCATCTATGCCCGATGCCGCTCTTGAGATCCCTCCAGGATCAACAGTTCTCTTCAAGCTGTAAGATATATATTTTTTGATTAGCCCATCTTATCTAATACATATAGGAAATTTAATCAAAATATGCTGTCGGTGGTCATGTATCTCCACCCTGGTGTCGCCGACGCCGCTCGTATCCTGTGTCGCTGGAGTGACCGTGATGGCTCGCCCTGCTACGCATCTCGCGGTCTGCATGAACTTCGTATTAAGCGAAAAGGATGCAGCCTCAAGCTCGAGCGCTGGTCATCGGAAAGGCAGAAGCCGGAGCCTTGGATGGTGCTGTACTTCAAGGCGTGGGAAAGTAGGTTGCTCCATCGAGGCCGATGCTGGGATTTATTCGCATCTGAATGAGATATGGCTGCTAATGAGTTGGCAGAGATGGTGCTGTTTCATGATGTATTTGCGGTGCTCAAGCAGCTGTGCCCCCTTACGATCATGTGCGATCCTGAGGAGTTGATGCTCGGAGAGGAACGAAAGCTATTTCGAGGGTTGGCCATCTCCCTCATGTGGAAGAAGAAGACTGTCGACTAACAGAGCAATAGCCGAATCATTGACGATGAGTATGATCATGTCCTTACTCTTTATCAGGACAAGACCTGCGGCGCCATCCGCCTGTCGGCCACCATTTGGAATGGCCCGTTCAAGAGATCTCCTATATGGACAGCTTTTAGTAAGATATTTTCTCCCTATCTTTCTTGTTCTCGCAAACTCTCAACTTCGTACTTATTTTTTCTCTCTTTCAAAAGTTACGTTCTTCGCTGACCTCATCTCTTCTCCCTAGTCCAACCCGAAGATATCAAGTTGTCATTTGTCAAGCGAATCAACCGTCGCGTCCTCACGAGGACACTCGACCAGAATGTATACTCGTCGGAATACGAGCAGTCCCGGCAGACGACGGCCGGTGGCCACTTCGTGCTCGAATTCTGCGACGAAGATGGTAAGTGCTGCCCCACGTACCAGACCACCGCGCCGAGCGTTGCGGTGTGGATGATGTCATGCTGATGCAGAGTCCACGGACAGATTCCGAAGACTTTATGCGGGCGTGGAAGGCGCTTGTGAAGGTTGTAGGGATGTAATGGATGGATCTGCGTGTTGAGCGCCGTGGGCTCCACGGCCTGCGATGTGATGTGTTGCGTTGCATCTAAGACGACGTTATAAATTGGCATACCTTCTCGTTTTCTGTTCTCGAGATTGCTTAATAATGTATGATATCACGGTATCGTGCACGGCATTGATTACTGCCGTGGGAAGAAGGGGGGTCGAGGCAACGAGTCTGTATTATGGGGGATCAGTGTCTGGAACAGCTACATGGCCATCCATCTCTATCTTGCAAGTCTGGAGCCGTCGATCAACCAGCGTTACTTGTATTGTACCCGTTTCATGGGACGTCATCTAGTTTAGCTATTTATCTATTTGCCTGTTTGAGACAAGACACTTTTCCGCGATAAAGCGTGCAGATTGTCTTCTTCTCCACAAGTATTACACGGACGGTCTGAAAAGCCGGGCAATAATATGCGAGGTGTCTAGCATCCCGGGCACCAAAAGCTTCAACCTTCAAGTCCATAGCGAAGCTTGCCGCAACATCGATGGCATCCATCTTTGGCCATGCACTCAAACCACAGTCAGATAATGTGTAGACAGTAGATTCTGATTAAGCCAACCTCAACGCACTCTTGTCTTCAATTTCCGCTGGGGGTTCCTCCGCTATTGCTATTCTTCAGCTATTTATCATATCAAGGACATTCACTCACTTATGGAACACTGCAAACCTCCCAAACCCAAACCTCACAATTGTGCAACAATGCAATGCATAGTGTGTCATCGTGTCAGCGACTCAGATCAGCCCTCCCCCCTCTTCTCCTCTTTTCACTTGGCCAGCGACGAATGAAACAAGCAACATGAATGTAAAGAAGATACTTTATTCTTATTCATGGTCATGAGTGGCATGCTAGCTGCCCAACATATCTATACGGCTTCAAGCTTTCTTCCTTTCATCAAAACAACAAATTCCTCCCGCCGACCAAAACCATCTGGGCCACGAGAGTCCCCAAGAGAAAGCAAAGACAGTATCGGGACACTACAAGAGCCAACATAGTGGCCGAGATCTCTTCCCTTCCCTTCCCTATTCCCTTACCCCCCCCCCAAAACCCCCCCGCGCCGGAAGTCCACCCGACCGTGAGCCCCATCACATACATAAGATACTCGATACCCTGTCAACCCTCATTGACGCGATACGTTGACGAAAAGAGGAAGGAATACATCGCTAAACCGCAGCAAACCACAAACCGACCAGCAACAGAAGCCTCTCTACGTGAATTATAACTCGACAGTGAGAGCTTCCAACCTCGCCGTTACAGCGTCAAGGGTGGAGCACAGTCGCTGGACACGCGCCATGGCCACATTGCCTGCCTGCTCAACCTCCGCCGAGTCCACAAGCTCGTAGTCTAGGAAGGCTTTGGCGGGCTTGATTCCGGCGATGATGGAGGCGGTGTCGAGGTCAAGAGGCCTTGAAGCGGCGGGAGAAGAGGCTGCGAAGAGAGCGAATGTGGGGTTAGAATCGAACTCTTCGTCGACAATGTGCTCGATTTCCTCGACGGCAGGCGCTTCCGCCTTGGCAGCGGTCTTGAAGACAGGGATGTCGAGCTTGTCATCTTCGGCCTCGAATGAGGCGGTGAACTGTGATGGCTTCCCTGACAGGATGGTGGTGTCTATGGCAATCTCTGGGACGTCGTGGACGGAGAAGACTTGAGGTTGGTAGATGAAGTCGTTGTTGTTGAGGTCAAGCATGGAGAAGTCCATGTGGTGCTCGGGGATAATCGCATAGTTGATATCCATATCCTGCTGCTGCTGTTGCTGGACGGCGTAAGGATTGACGTCCTTTCGAATCTGGGTCTGACGGTTCTCTGGCTGGTGTTGTTCGACGGTAGCAGGAGGAGTTGGCTGTTGACGTTGCTGTTGTTGTGGGGCAGCGGCGTTGGCGTTTGGGTTGGTGCTGAGGGTATCAAGGAAACCAGAGAAGGACGGCGATGACAGGAGCATGCGTGTGAGATCTTGGAGACGGGTGTTCTCGTCGATAAGGGCTCTGTTTTGAGCACGGAGATCATGGTTTTCGTTGACCTTGATGGCTATTTCACCTTCAAGTTGGCCGATGTATTCTATTGAATGTTAGCATATGTTTCTCATGATAGATGCGTAATAACGTACCCTTTCGTCTCGAACGGAAAGCTCTTGCCGAGACCTTATTTCTCAGTTGCCGTCTCTCCTTGCTGCTAAGCTTCTTTCCCTCCTCACTTGCCAATAGCCTCTCGTCTTCGTCCATATCGTCCTCATCCTTACGTGATCGGTGACCATGAGACATGTTTCCGTTTGGCGTCGAAGCATCATCCTCGCCCATGGACGTGGCAACGCTGTTCTGTCTCATCGAGTTCAGGAGTTGCGAGATCTTCTCCTCGACGATAGGGTCGGCGGCAGGACGGACTTTGGACTTTGGCTGTTGTGGTGGTGGATGAGCGACGCTATTCTGGCGCTGTTGCTGGATCAGACGCTGCTGTTGCTTCTGTTGCTGCTGTGCCTTCGCCAGGGCAGCTTGTTGTTGGTGCATGCCAGGGAAGAGACGGCCGACGTTGTTGGCCTGTGAGTGGATCGACGTGTTCGAAGGCACAATGTGGCTCCCTTGGCTGTGCATACTGCTTGGCTTGATGTAATCCGACGCGGATGGTACTGGAGGAAAGAAGAAGGCAGGATCCACGGTGGGCGGGTCGTACTCGAGGTCCATGTTGAGATTATCAAAAGAGCCAGATGACGGAGCACTGCTGAACTTCAGGTCGACGAAGTCGTCCGACGGGCTCACGCCTGACAGGTATCCATAGCCAGCATACATCTGGGAGTTGTTGTTGATGGCCATGGTAGTGGCCAGACCACCAGCTGGAATGCCGGTCTGCTGCTTATGCAGATCATAGGGATGGCTCGGTCCCGAGAGCGTCGGTTGACTCGAAGGCAGCATCGTGTTTGCTGTCGACGTCGAAGCGATTGGGAGGGCAAACTGAGGCTTGGTACTCTCGGAGGGAGAAACGGACGGCGAGTGATAATTCATGGTCTCGTACTCTGAGAAGTCGAGGAGGGAGTCGAGAGGGTCGAGACAGTTAGCCTGCGAAGCATTTCTCGACATGGAGGAGGAGGACTGTGAGGACTGCGAGGACGACATTGTAGCTGTCGTTCACGATTGAGGGCTGTTGGATGTCGAATTCGCTCGTCCACTCGGTCCGTGGAGGAATCAAAAGGTGTTCCTATTCCGACGAAACTGGAGAGGGTTTGGAGAGGGTCTGGAGTTCGTTTTGTTGATGTAATACTGTAAATGCGTATGTGTATGTGTATTTTTGTTTTGTTTTTGTTTTTCTTAAAAAAAGAAGAGACGTCGAGATGAGATGGAAGAGGGTAGTGACCTCTGGGACGGGCGGAAAGGGGGGGGGGTGTGGTTTGGTTTGGTTTCGGATGAAGGATGAAGGATGGGATTATGGTTGCCTGAATGCGCAGCAGAGGGGATCAGGCTCTGGCTTCTGGCTCGCGGGCTTTGTGCCTGGGAGTGGGTGGGAGTGCCTGGGAGTGAGGCCGCGTCAGCGTCGCAGGGAGCATGTGCAAAGCCCTGTCTGTCCTCTCCTGCGTCCACAAATGTGTAGGGAGGTACCTCTCGCGCAGAATAATGGTGCCAAGGTACAAGGTACAAGGTACAAGGTACAAGGCACATCTGATCGGATGGATAAAGATGCGAAGTCCGAAGGTCTAAGGTCTTCCTGATTCCTAGTGATTCCAAGACGGAGTATGTACCCTAAGACCCTTAAGTATGAGCAGTATAGCAGTTACAGTATGCGTATTATGAGCAGATTATCTATTTATGCATCTATTTATGTATCTATCGATGTATCTTCTATGTATCTTCCATGTATCTTTTATGTATCTTCCATGTATCTGTCTATGTATCTATCTATCTACATACTTCGTAGCAGATGCACTCCTGCACAGCCTCAGTCAGCATTCACTCAGCATTCACAGCATTCACTCATCATCATCATCCCCACCTACTCACGCCAGTCAAGGCTGGACTGGCTGGACTGGTTGGACCGCGGTATGTATGTATGCACATATCACATATTATGTACACAATATGTACATATCTATGTACTTCTTGATGCCGCCTCGCCGCATACTGGTAAACCCCCTACATGCCGCTCCATCCAGAAAGCTTATTGTCCTCCTCTAACAATCTTGGCGCCCTCTGACACTGATATAGTATCCATCCCAGCCCTATCTCGTCGTATAAGGATGATACATACATACATACAGCACAACTCTAGCATCTAAAATAGCATCCAAAATAGCATCTGATTACGACTGCCGCCCACCGAGCCTCCCTCCTGACGACCAGCTTAAGGCGCTGCTGCTTCGAAGACGACCATGTGGGACTACTGACTGGACTGACTGGACTGGAGTGGACTGACTGGACTACTGCTTCCAGCTTCGACATGGTGGAAACGTGCTCGAGGAATGTTTCTCGGTTTCTCGGTTTCCCTGTTTCACGACCCGTTTCAACCGTGAACCGTCGCATCATCCATCATCACCCCTTTTTGCGCGTCTCGCGAGCTTGACGGCTACATATCACGCAGCAGGCCTACGCGTTATTAACCTACTATACCAGACCTCCTACGGTACCTGGCAACATCAACATCACATCAACATCAACATCAACATCAACATCAACATCAACATCAACATCAACATCAACATCAACATCAACATCAACATCAACATCAACATCCCCTTCTAGCTTAACCTTGCGCGGATTCTCACTCAAGCAATGCCAATTGCACGCCATGCAAATCCCACCCTTCGCACCCCTCCCTCCCATCCGCAATGCACATGCCCGCGGATTCCTGCCTTGCCTCATAAGACCTGCCTTGCCTTGCCTTGCCTCGCCTCACAAGACACGAACGCGAAACCACAGCAGTGCAGGCAGGAATCCTCGTCCCCTCCACACTCACTGCACACACACACATGCAGAGCTGAACCCGAGCCACCGTCACCGCGCGCCTCGCGTCGCCGCCGTCGCCGACGCACACGGGGCCTCGGCTTCTCCTAAGCCCCGCCAGCCAGGCCAGCCAGGCGCTGCCCCTTCTGTCCCTGCCCCGAGCGCCGACCGACTGACTGACTGACTGACTGACTGACTAACAGCTCACTCTCCGTCTCCGAACACCACGACACTCGTACACGGGCGCATGCGGTCGTTGGGCGAGGAGGGGAGCGACGATTGGCCGGCTTGCAATGTGAGGAGTGTGACCTGGGGAGTTCCAGGCTTGCGAGCTTGATGTTGGTGTTGGTGTTGTCGCTGGGCCATGGTCGTTCGGCGTCTCGCTAAGGGGTCGTGCGGTGGGCCAACCCAACTGTGGCCCAGCTGCGGCGCGTAGGGAATACGAGAATAGGTACCTACGTACGCACACTCGTCTCATACGTATGGATGGGTTTGCACGTTTCTATTACTTCGGTTTGGTTTGGTTTGGTTTGGTTTGGTTTGGTTTGCTTGCTTTGGTTTGGTTTGGTTTGACATCACTCCTCCTCTTCAGCAAGTCTGTGGTTTGGCATGGCCGATTGTGAAGGTCGATGGGGAGGAGTGGGCTGATCAACAGTTCACAATTGATACACAGCACATGGACTTTCAGATATTGAGAGCATCCTTTGATTTGATAAAAACAAGTAGAGCTTCGATTCATCGTCACGTGAAAATCCCATGCCCATGCATCCTCCTTCACATCTCTGGTTGAAGTAGTATGCACGTAGGAGCCGTCCATTCCCCATCCATCCATCCCTTCCTCCTCTCCAGGAGTTCGCCAGGAGAAGCACCCAAGTCTAGCCAGCCAATGTGGTCGCCTCCTCAAAACACCAATGCATCCTCTCTCGATGCTTCTTCCCCAAAACATGTCAGGCCTCCGAGGGCCGAAGAAGAGAAGGAAAATGTTGTGTAAAGTGCATGTACAGCAGAAGTAGAAGGTTCATGATTCGTTCATGTGATGTATCCCCGGGATATCCAGGCCAATGTCCTTGCATAGCCCACCACTGTCTCATCTCTCGTTAATGTCATCACTTCATCTCGCGCCCCCGGCCTTCAAGGCAACCTAAACCACGACCGACAGAAAAGCGTTCTTGATGAGCGTACTCTGCGTAAGGATGCCGTCGACGTAGAAGTACGCATATCGATCGACATAGCCCGTGCTCTCCAGCCATGGAATGACCTGCTCCAAGAAAGCAGCCTGTTCCGCCTCGCTTCCCGTCGCGCCAAACTCAGTGATCCAGATTGGACGCCCTCCAGCCGCCGCATGTGCCTCCTCAATGTGGCTCTTGAAGTACTCCACATTTGAGTAATCATCATACCAATGCATAGGCACAAAATCGATTGTGCACCCCTGGCACGCACTAAGGAAGGATCTCAGGTATGAGAGACCCATTGAGCCGCCGCCGTTGGTCACAGCTGGGGCGCCGAGCTTGGCCCTGCCAGCAAACGGCTGCATGTGTTGAAGGTAGCCCTGCGCACAAGTGGCCGGGTCTATGTTGGACTGCCCCTCATGATCAGGCTCGTTGAAGGCGAGGAGATGCGTCGAGCCGGATGAGATGGCAGAGTTCGCAGCAGAGACCCAGTTGGCCGTGTGATCACTACCAAGACCCCAGAGCATGGGCACGTATTCAAGCTCTGAGGGGATCAAGGCCGACGAGCTGCCCCAGTTGTAGGCCCAGGAGACTGTGGTGGAGCCCTGGATGAGGGCGGAGACAAGGTCTGCATTGTTGTAGGCAAGACCACGCTTGCCGCCTGCTGGCGATATGGATCCCTGATCGACAGCGATGGAACCATCTTGGGTTGGTGCTGGTGATGGTGATGGTGATGGGATGAGGGAAGTGAGGCTGACTACAACTGGTGCTGCGAGGGTCTGAGACGGACTTTGGCTTGGGACAAGCTCAACTGCAGCTGGGCTCGTGACGACCTCAATTGTAGCTGGACTTGGGAGGACCTCAGTTGAAGCTGGGCTGGGAACAACGACGACAGTAGCGAGAGTAGTTGGTGGAGGTGCGGGAGCACTAGTCGATGTCGGGCCTGGGCCTGGACTAACCGAGAGGGACTCAGCGGGAAGGGACTCAGCGGCTAGAGACTTGACGGGCAGCTTGACCTGAGCAAGTGCGCTTGATGCCTCTGGTGTCGGAATTGGAGTTGGCGTTGGCGTTGGTGTTGGGGTTAGGGTGTGGAAGTTGACTCCATCCCATTCCACAGTGACCCAGAGAGTTGAGGTCTCTGTGATGTAGACGTCTTCGACAACAGTCAGGACATCACGCTTGTTGACGTTGTGGTGAAGCAGGTGTCGGCCATGGACGCCAGCGAGGACGTGCCTGGCCAGCAAAAATGCCACCAGGGCAATGGGTGAACAGGAGAGATGCATGATGGTTGGTTTGTAGATCGTAAGTCGTATATTTATCGTAGGTCGTTTGATTTTGTTTGATTTTGTTTGATTTGTTCGTTAGCTCGTCACTTCGTCAGATCTAATGATTTTTTTTTGGTGTTGTCGTTTGCAGTTTGCAGTGTGTGCGTGGGTCTTTGATATGTTTGGTTTGATATCTTGTGAAGGAGTGAAAGGTTTGTCAAAAGCCTGTGCTGTGTTGTTGTAGATGGTAGATCGTAGTAGAGGGTGAAAAAAAGGAGAGTGATTGTGTTTCCTTGACTTGATTTGATTCGAGTCGATTGAGACCTTGTCAGAAGGTGTATGTAAATATCAAAAGAAGGTTGTGTCGAGGTAGACGGCAAAGGGTACGAAAGGAGGGTGAAGATGAGGGTGAAGATGAGGGTGAAGATGAGGGTGAAGATGAGGGTGAGGGTGAAGTTGAATGATCCGTTCAATCAGATCCCAGATCTTGATTCCAGCAGCGAAGAATTGAATGAAGCAGCAAAGGCCGCAAGGAGTGTGATGCTGCTGATCTAGTGGAGAATGACTGACTGACTGACTGAAGAACAGCAAACAGAGGGTAACCCTTTGCAATGGGATGGGAGGGGATGAGATGGGATGAAATGGGATGGGATGGGATGGATGGGATGGATGGGATGGATGGGATGAAGAGGGGTTCGTCTTATTATGCGCCTACATGTGCTGTGCTGTGCTGGCAAGGATGGGAAGGGAAGGCGATACACACAGTAGTGAATACACAGTAGTGAATACACAATATACACAGTACACGGTACACGGTACACAGTACACACTACAGTACATATCCTTTTTATAGGCACACGTCTCACCATCACTACCAGGATTGTGTTGGCGCTGGTGTGAATACACATACACATACACATACACATACACATACACAGTACACAGTACACATGTCTCAGTCACAACGAATATTGCCTTTGTGTCCTCCTCCTCGTCCTCCTCCTCCTCTCTTGTCCTGCCACATTCATCCAGAGTCACGTTATGAGACACCTCTCGGTCCACGAATATGCGGCCGGCCCATTCGTCGTAGTGCGACAATTTCAGCCTGCATTGCGAGGTTACAGACACCACAGGTGGGAGGGAGAGCTGAGGTGAGAGGATGTGAGACTTGGGTTCCCATCCCCTCCCCTCCTTGACCAAGAAACAGTTGTTGACGCCGTGACTGACGGCCCCTGTCTGCGAAGAAAACACTCGTGGTGATGATCGAGGCCGGCACTCCGACAGTCACTGCGGGTACTATTCTATGCAGAGTAGCGAGTAGCGAGTAGCGCAGCATCCGAGTGAGTGTCTGTTTCCTATTGATTTCCCGTGTAGCGAAGGCCTGACTGGAGCTTCAAGGCTTTGTCACTTGTCCAGGCGCGGAAGCTCCGAGGATTTCCGGATTTCCATCACTCACTCACTCACTACATACATCCTTGGTAAGATATCCGCGAGCAGGTCGCAGGTCCCAGGACAGCTCTCAGCCGCATCCTCGGGCCGCGACTCTTCTACACTACTAGCAACGTCGCAACATCTCTTGCTCACTTTCGCAATGGAGGAAACAAGAAAAGAAGAGAGCGAAAAAATTAAGAAAAAGAAAACGGAAACGGCATGCATACACAGTACATCCGGATGCTATGTTGAATTCTCTACATGTTGAAATGCAATGCTGGGTATACGCTGCGCATCTATCCCGAGGTAGATCCCCCTCTGTTGCTCATTCCCGTGTCGTCGCCACTCGTCACGGGAGACTCATGCTCATACTTCGTCTATCCATGTCACTTCCCATCCCGGCCATGCTCCCCCCACCACTCACGCTTTCTCCATTTCCTCCCACCAGTCCGTCGAGCCCCAACAGCCCGAGAGTCATCATCCCGCTCCCGGAACCGCCGCTGGCAACGCGCATTGCCCAGCGCCAGCGCGCGATCAGATCGTTGACCTCCGCCACCTCGGCTTCCGACTCTGCCGTGAGCAGAAGCTGCACGAGGAAGGACGACGTGATGGCAAAGTTGGCGTGGGACCCTGTTGTCCAGTCAGTGTCACTCTAGCTGGTATGTCAAAGACAATCAGTTAGGCCTGATCACGTGGATGAAGACATGGTGGATAGGGGCCAGGCGCAACTTACAGCTATGCCAAAACGCATCCATAGCTCCTCTCTCGAGATTTTCAACAAACTCCACTGCTTCTTCGGCGCATCCCTTTGCCCCAGCTCTAACCGCCATCCTGCTTCCCAAAGTGCCACGATCCTGCGTGTCGATGCTACTCATGTTCTCTACCGGCCGCAGCAGGGCACGGAAAAGGGTCATATTGGCTACAATGAAACCCAATCTCAAGGATGGGTGACCGCCCAGCCCTGCCATGCCGTGATAACCGACACTATCCGGATGGTGAGAGGACAGAGCAGGCGGAAACGAGTCGTTCCAGGACTTCAATCGCCCGCGTAATGAATGAGCGAGATCGAGCGAGAGCAAGAAATCCTTCGACGTACGCTGCACTGCTCGCACAGAGTAATAAGTCTCCATGACATCACTTAGAATCGCCGTGAGCTCCGTGAGGAGTCGAAAATGGCACTCTGCATCCGGGACGTCCGTGAGCTCACACTCTGATGGCCATAAGGGCTGTACATCAAACCCTTCAGTGTGGATATGGCTTGGCATGCCAGCACCGAGCGATGTCCATTTCTCCATTAGGAACACGGCGTGCCATAAGCGTTTGCGTAACGTTAACTCCCACATCGGGAGCGAGCTCCAGCCACTGCAATCATGGTTTAATCCAAGATTGTGCGCAACACTCACGGCACAAGCGATGAGGCTGGTCTTCCATGGGGTATCAGTCGTATAATGATGACTTGGTTTCCGTTGAAGAAGGAGTAAGGCAGCCTGCAGAGTGGCTAGACGCGGCGTATGCAATTCCTGGGCAAGAGCAAGCGAAGAGATGCGGTAAAGCTGATTCGAGTGATCAGGAACATGGACGAGCGCCGTGGCGAGCAGTTCGTCATAGAGAATGAATGGCAGAGCGGTGGCGTATAGTGCTGATATTAACGAAAGCGGGAGACCATTGATCGCTTGCCGGCGCAGAACCCCATTGACAAAGTACTGAGAGCGTGGAAGGATGGGAAAATAGGGATCCACGAAACGGAAGTAAACTCCGAGTAAGCGGAAGCTTTCTTCGTCCGTGAACATCTGTGAGATTTCCTGTCGTGCCTGAGCGAGCACATGCTCCTCAACCCTTGGCTCCGCCTTCTGCGCATGGCTGTCGTCGGCCAGCATAAAAACCGCTGGTGGCTCATCTTTCGCTCCTGGAACATTAGAAATCCTCGGCGTCCGCTTGATTCGGCGGTAAGTCACCTCGGAAACGGTGCACTCCTCGTTGTCATCATAGTGGTAGCAGCGTAGTAAATATGGATTGGACTCGCCAGTCTCCCCTATCAGCCGAGAAGGCTGAGAATCTAAGTGTCGGTCTTGGTGGCCGCCTGACAGGTCCGCAATTGACGACTGATGGAAATCAGCAACTGTGGCATGATTTAGATCTTGATGGTGGTGATGTAAGTAAGGCCCAGGGCCAAGCTGCCTCTCATACAATTGCTCGTCGAAATGCGGCGCATAGGTGGCGTTGGCGTTCAGGTGGCTGTTATTTTCGTGGCGGAGCGTTGTCAAACGAGGATCTAGCGGTGCATCGTAAGTTTAAAAAGGCTCTTGACAAGTATTGGAACGACCTTGTGTGAGAAGTAAAGAAGAAGAAGAACGAAGAACGAAAAACCTACCGATTTGTCCGATGATTCCAGAATCTGGAGTAATCGTATCCGTCACAGGGCTGGTATTCTGAGAAGTCGCGGTCGGATTATTATTTGGCCTTTTCTTCTTCTTTGGGCGCTCGACAAAGGTGCATTCTCGTCCATGCGACTGGCACAACTGGCAGGGCGGCGAGACCTCAATCTTACAAGCAACCTGCCTCGCCCGGCAGAAGTCGCACGGCCGGTACTTTCTGGATTTGTAGTTACGCGGTCCTGGTCCTGGTCCTGGTCCTGGTCCGAGTTGTGCGACGGGCGCTTGTTGAGGCGGCGGCAATTCAACATTGCCGCCGTGCGAGGCAGTTAGACCTGGTTGCGGGTGAGGATAAGGATGAGGATGAGGATGAGGATGAGCGTGATAGTGAAAGTCTGTCGGCGACGGCGATGCTTGGGAGAACGGATCCATCACTACTATCGTACGTGCTATCGTGCCGCGCAGTGCCCGGTGTAGCGGCGCCAGCCGCTGGGTGGCGTATCTGGGCTGAAACCTTGGGGATGCGGGCGGCTCCCTACCTGGCTATCAACCCAATGGACAACGCTCAAAGCTTGCCTCACTTGAACATTCATTCAATCGCTGTCACTTGGTAGTTAGGCTTCAGAGCGATCTGTAAGAATAAGCCTCAAGGAATTTGGCCGATAGGTATACCGGCGGCTGCACGTTCCCCCCAGGCGGCCAGCACATTAAGTGGATCGAATGCGGGCAATCTCGATCGTAGTGTCTGACCAGCAACATGGCAATCTCTACACTACCTCATGGACATCTTATCGAGTGTTTGGGCCGACAACAATGGATTGAGCCTCGAGATTGTTGAAGGAGATGGCCTCCATGGAAATGAGAATACGCGTTAACTTCAAATGGATTCCTCCTTTTAGGATGAGCCATGCTTTGCCGGATCGTTCTTCTGACGGGAGGAATAGGTGATTCCTTCTCGGAGTTCAAGACGAGGATCTCCGCTTTTCCCCCATTTTCCCCCCATTTCTGAGGTCTTGGGGCCAGGGCAAGTTAAAACTCTCCCTGGCATGTCATCTCCAATTTCCCCACTATGTATTATTGGCTTCTCTGTACCACTGCCACTCTCATCGGTCCTAGACGCCGCCCGTCAAGCCCTTTCACTCCAGATTCAACGGTCACTATTGCTCATGAAACTGCGGTACATCACAACAGATGGTATTATTCGTACACTTCCCCATTAACAACCTATGTTCAATGTTCGGCTTCGATATTCCGCATTTTGCAAACCCGGTTGTTCACCAACCCCACTTTTGGGGGGGCGGACATCATCCGCTTCTCCACTTGAGACTCAGATAGACACTCAATCGCGCCATAGGCATCTCCTCAATTTCTCATCATGACACACATCATGTGGTAGAAACTCAAGAGAGACATGAATGCAACGAAACAACCCAACTCAAGTTTGCCATCCTGGACTCGTTAATCGCACAGCGCCTTCCTTGTCTCCCATCATCGAATCATCAACCGATGGCAGCGCCGGCCATTTCATGCGCGACCGATCTCCCATTAAACTTATGCATCGACAATCAACCGACGTTGTGACGGCCAATACTCCTCATGTTCCTTCCTGTGTATTCCGTATGCAAATAACCATCACCAACCCTGCTAAGTCGTAACGCATTTATATCGTAAAGAGATTTCATCATATAACTGTACACAAGCTCATGGCCTGGAGGTGCTTTCACTGGTTGTATCAATGGCTGGAGAAGACGATGCTATGTCTGCTCTGGACACTTCTTCCGGGGCGGCGTTCGTCCTCGTGCGAACTCTGAATGCACTTCTCAACCTATCCGCCAATCGTCTTCTCTGCCTTGCTTCCTCAGCTATGCCGACCGGATTAGATGCAGCATGTTGTTGCTCTTGGCCTGCTTCCGTAGCGAGCTGCCTCAAAGTTGCCACTCGCTCATGGACAGGTGCGTGGCGCATAGCTAAGATACGCTGGACACGAGAGTGGTGGGTATGCCCACCCTCAATCGCTGCTGAATCAGGTGGCGAAGTATCCGTATCAGCAGGAGATGTGACGTCGGTGTCAGTACGAACGGGTCTGAGATCAACACGGCTAAACAGGGTCAGAATCAAATCTGAGGAAATTGAGCCACTGTGTACTTACCATAGTGGGCATGTACCAGAGACATTCAGCAGCCAAGGATCAATACATGCGGGATGATACTGGTGATTGCATGGCAATACTCTTACATCTTCTCCCATGGTAAAGTCCTCTGTACATATAGAGCATCCCAGGTTGCATTCCTGAACTTCAGCTTCTGACTGTGGTGGTGAGTGAACAGGGTCAGAAGGAGGAGTATTGTTTGTGCCAATAGCTTCAACGGGCGCCGTATCTGGCCGGGCTTCATTCTCCTGTTGGTTGTCTGTTGCGATATGCACATTGGATGTGCGTGAGTCATTTGTTCTTGTTGCTTCAAGTTCAACATCGGGACTTCCGAGCTTTGTTGGCAGAGGATCTCCAAACTTCACAATCGGTAGAGTTTCAAGCATGGCTCTGGCGAGTCCTTTGGCGCGGCTCTGCCTTGGACGACCAGGAAAGCCGGTTCGAGGTCCATATCTCTCCGGGTTTGCATGAGCTCTCCAGGCACCTGTAGCAATAATGACAAGGAAGAGGACCGTAATGATGCCGGTGACAGCATATAGTATGCTCATAGCAACAGCAGGTGTAGGATTTCCGGATGTTTGCGATGATCCACTATCTGCAGACGTGATGTTTAAGGGTAGGGTCGCTGATGAAATTTGTCCATCCATCTGAAAAGCGATCAATGTCTCTATCGTTTCTCTCGTTGTATTCCTGATGGTGAAATACGTTGGATATGGTCCAATATCGGAAATAGCGCAATGTGCGGAGGTAAGACTATACAGGACGACGGCTCTTGGTTCCTGGGGAATGATGTCTTCAACGACTCCTGTGGGAGGTATATTTGAGATGTTCGTGTTCGGATCGCATGAGACGAGGGCAATATCTCCGCGACTGATATTGGCCGCCGTAAATGGATCGGCACGCCTGACGACGCCTGTAATATTGATGCTCTGTTGCTATCAGTAGATGTTCGAAATCATGGATCTTTCATGGGAACTTATACTAACTTTGAGATGGACCGAATCCGTGCCTAGGCCAACTTGCTCAGTCAAAGGTTCCACCAAAGCTCTCGCCAACAACACTGAGCCAGCGTGCGATGATACCAAGTACAGCTGCTCCGCCTGCAGTGGCAATGGATCATTTGAAATAAAAACATCCAAAGCGCCAGCCAACGAGATGAGGAGGAGAAGGAGGAACGCGTGGGAAGCCATAAGTGGAGGAGGATTCGGGCTATGTCGTAGATCCCTCTTTTGGAATCGCAGGACAGCCACCTCTCAGGCTTGGCCGGGTTACCTTCTGACAGTCTCACTCCTCACGGGGCCTATTCACATTGGAGCTTTCATAAAGATACTTAGGGCAAAGTAAGAGATGCTTTAGGTTCGTAGGTGGAGGCGGAGGAGGACAGCTGCGAGAATTGTGCGGTGGTTCCGTGCTGATGTCCTGTTATATGTAATTGTTTAGAGACGTTGGAGGTAGAGTGGTCGAGTATGATGTATGATGTATGACAGTTGCAGTTGCAGATGTTTGGGGAGTGGCGCTAAGCCAGCCCGGACATGCGGGGTTGTTGGATTGAGTACCTACCTACGGATAGGTACCCTGCAAATAACATATAGGTACCTACTTTAGGGTACAAGAGGCGCTGCAAGTCTATGTACTATAAAGAGAGGGATGAAGTACCATACCATGTATGTAAGAGTTGGGGCCATTACTCTCCGCCCACCTAAGCGAGACCACGATTTTCAACACTCCCATTTTAATGAACTATTATAATTTAAATATCAATTATTTTAAACTAAAATCAAAAAT